>Ga0315286_10001073_pt1 | contig 24380 bp, 19 predicted proteins | sample YL17G10_0_MG_FD_205038 | JGI IMG/M metagenome (GOLD analysis project Ga0315286, IMG submission 205038) | Sediment microbial communities from Yellowstone Lake, YNP, Wyoming, USA - YL17G10_0 | ecosystem: Environmental > Aquatic > Freshwater > Lake > Sediment | place: USA: Wyoming | collected...
AACGACATATTTGTGCCCGTAGTCTCGGGCGGCATACCCGTTTCCGGAGCTACTGTGACCTTGACCAATGTGCACACCGGGGAGGTCATTCAGGCAACCCCTTCGGGCGGCCTCTACCGCGCGGTAGATGCGCCATCAGGATACTACAGGGTAGACGTGATCGCAGGCGCTTACTACGACGCAGTTGACGTGCGCGGATTCCAGTTCCTTGGGACCACCAGCAACACCGTGAGCCCGCAGATACAGCTGACTAAGTTTCCAACAGCGACCTATTCGTGGAATGTGACAGTAGTCGATGCCTTGGACCAAACGCCGATTCAGGGTGCGAGAGTGTCATTCTACAACGACTCTGCCCGGGAGAAAGTGGCAGTCGATACCGGCCCGACCGGCATCCAGGGATATACTACAGTAGTCATGTTCCCGACCGCCAGCCCTGACATGTACCTTACTGTCGAGGCTGACGGGTATGAGACCAATGCTACCGCGCAGACGGTCAGTGGATACAACTCCATCACGGTCAATCTCACTGCTGCCGGCGTCATCAGCGGCCTTGTGACGAACTACGATGGTTCCAAGCCTGCGACGTCGGGCGTCGTCGCCTATGCGCTCGACAGCGACACCTCCCAGCCGTGGATCAAGAGGCTGTTGAAGAGCGAGGGCCTGTCTCCTTACTTCGTATTCGATGGCAAGGTGGGAGACACCTACACTGTCTGCGTTGATGCGCCCGGTCTCGCGGCAGATGTCACCCCGATCGTCTCTACCGGCGCGGTCCAATACCTGACCTTCAAGCTGGATAATCAGACCCAGCGGACTGAGCAGGTCCAAATGACTCTTGCAGCCGGATACGGGTTATTCAGTTACAGCCTGGCGACCGTCCTGTCCTACGACGATGCCATACCTGGCATGAACTATAGCGACATCGGCAGCCTGAGGATGCAGATAGACTTGGCCGGCTTCGGACTCGCGGACAGCGACCTTTCCTTGACGGAGATTGGCAAGTTCGCACAGAAGCTCACCGACCCCGATCCCCTGAAAGGCTATGGTGTAGCCCACCCGACCAGCGGAAGACTTCTGACAATCAACAATACTCTGTACCAGAGCGGTACACCGAGCTTCGATGCGATTACTGGACTAGCCCCTGGGTCGGTAATTTCGACCGACGGCGTTTCCTACTCGTACAACTGCACGTACTCGGCTCTTGGCTCAGTCGACGCGTCTGCTCCGGAGTACATGATGAACGCGACGGCGATGCTGGACTCCGCGGCTGTGCACCATGTGAACAGTATCACTCTGCCGAGCCTGCCGAGCCCATACGAGGCGGTCCAGAACTCCACGGGCGGGCATGTCAATGTCACTGGCTACCACCCCACAATCGTGCTCAGCTCTGAAAAGGGCTCGAGCGTGACTGAGCTGGTGCAGGTATGGCTCGAGAAGTCCCAGAAGCCCACCGTCAAGGGCGGCATCGATACAGCCTTGCCTGGAGTCTACGTGGTCAAGGTCAACGGCACGGTGACGAAGTACATAGTCAAGGTCGGAGTGAACGTCACATTCGACGCTAGCGATTCGGTAGACCCAAACGGCAACCCGCTTACATATACGTGGAACTTCACAGACGGGACTGACTCAGTCATTACGAAGAACAAGACCGTCGTGCACAACTTCGCCAGCGCTTCCGCGCTCAGGCACGTTGTCCTCAACGTCTCCGATGTCTCCGGCCTCTGGAATAGGACTGAACTGAACGTCACATGCGACGGACTGGCTCCAACACCGGTGATCACATTCCTGAACAAGACCGTGAACGCGACCGACAATTCGATCACGGTCAACCAGCGCGAAGGCTTTGTGCTCAATGCCACCTCTTCGACCGACGATGTCGCAGCTGGGGAGCCAGTTGGCATCATAGACTATGTCGAGTTCGACTACGGCGACGGCAACAAGTCAGGCAGGATCCTGTGGACCCTGGACGAGCAGAATGCGAGCCACGCATACGCGAATGCAGGCGATTTCAACCTGACGCTGAATGTGACGGATGTGGTCGGCCACTGGAATGACACGATGATCGTGGTCCACGTCAATGACACGACAGCACCGACTATCAGCTTCACGGTCAAGAACGTCACTGGCGGAACCAACCTACTTGAGAACAAGACGATCGTGTTCGACGCCAACCTAACCACGGACAACCTCAACAATCTGAGCCAGATGCACTTCTCATGGTACTTCGGCGACGGTACATGGTTGAACGGCACTGGCATTTTGAACGTGACGCACAACTACACGAGGATAGGTGCCGTGACTGTCTCTCTCAACGTGACGGACCTAGAGGGCAACTACCTCAAGACGCCTAAGGTCATAACGATCACCGCAGGACCAAGGCCGAACATGAGGATCGACCGTGTTTACTACGAACCCGGGAACTTCACCGAGGGCAAGTCAGGGTATATCATCGTGAACATGACCAACACCGGCAGCGCGGCCGCGAGCAATGTGATGCTGTACATCTACCAGGTCAATGCTGACGGGAGCCAGAAGCTCCTGACCACCTGGAACACATTCTTGAACGATTCGATTAAGGTGACCGTGGTGGAGGTAGGCGGCAAAGCACAGGCGATGATCCCGTGGACCTTCGACAGCAAGGGCACATACACCTTCAAGCTGAATGTCACGAGCCAGGACCAACTGAGCCAGAACAAGTACACTGCGAGCGGCGACCTCGCGCTTCATGTGAAGGAGGCCGGTTGGAAGAAGCTCCTCCTGTGGGGCGGAGTCGCAGCGGTGATCATACTGGTCCCGCTGGCCATCTACCTGAGCCGCAAGTGGTCCAAGCGCGAGAAGAAGGGCCCGAGGCGCGAGAAGAAGGTCGAGAAGGGGAAGGACGAGAAGGGGAAGGACGAGGACCTGTAGTCGCCCTTCTGTCCGAAAACCGCACAAACCTCTTAACTACACTTTTCATTATCTTCTGATGAGCAATCATGCCGAGAAGATGGCGGCTGGTCGACAGCGGGCTCGTGCCTCCTGCCGAGTCTGCGGCCCTGGACGAGGCCATCCTGGAGGCGCATGTCCAGGGAGCCGTGCCAGGCACGCTTCACTTCTACAGACGGTCCGTGCCCACGGTCTCCATCGGGTATTTCCAGAAGGTGGCGGACTCCGTCGACCTCCTCGAATGCCAGAGGAGGGGCGTCTCCATAGTGAGGCGCAAGTCAGGCGGGAGCTCGATATACACAGACTCAGGGCAGCTGATATACGGCCTTGTCATCGATGGATGCGATGTGCCGGAGGACAAGAGCGCCTTCTCCATCATCTGCGAGGCGCTCGCGCGCGCCCTCAGCTCCCTCGGGGTCGATGCGAGGTACCGGCCTCCTAACGATGTGGAGGTAGGCGGCCGGAAGCTGTCGGGCAACGCGCAGCTGATGAGGAAGGGATCGGTGCTTCAGCACGGGACGGTCATTGTCGACACCGACCTCGCGACCATGGACGCCGTGCTCAAGCTGGCTCCCGCCAAGGATCGAAAGGTCGCCAAACCGTCCGACCGCGTCACGACCTTGAAGTCGCTGCTCGGCCGCGCCCCGCACATGGGCTCCGTCAAGAGCAATATCGCCAAGGAGATCTCCGAGATGCTCGACGCCGAATTCACCCAAGGCGATATGACCGACGCTGAACGGGGTCATGTGAAGAGGCTCGTCGCAGAACGATACTCCAGGGACGAATGGAACATGAAGCTCTGATCACATCTCTTCAGGACCTTCGAGTCCCAGGCAGTTGAGCGCGTTCTTGAGCGTCCACATGCTGGCCTCGACTAGAGCCAGGCGCGAATCCCTCGCCGCTCCCTCGGATTTCAGGACTGGCACAAACCTGTAGAACTGGTTGAACTGGGCTGCGAGGTCCTGAACGAAGACCGCGAGCAGATGTGTCTTCCTGTCCTCCGCGCATTCTGCTATGACCGACGGGAAGCTGGCAATCATCTTCGCCAACTCCTTCTCGTTATCGTTCACCAGCTGCTTCGAGTCAAACCTGCGCTCCCATTCGCCGGCCTTGGCCAATATGGAGCATGCGCGCGCATGCGCGTATTGGACGAAAGGCGCGCTGCTGCCCTCGAAGTTGAGCGCATCCTCCCATTTGAACACGATCTGCTTCTCTGCCTGTATCCTGGCGATGTTGTACCTGAGTGCCCCTATGCCCACTGTGTTCGCGATCTCTTTCATGCGCTCCTCGGTGAGGTCCGTCCTGCGCTTCTTGACCTCCTGAAGGGCCCTGTCGACCGCTTCGTCTATCAGGTCGTCGAGGTTCACGACTCGGCCCCTCCTCGTGGACATCTTGCCTTCGGGGAGAGAGACGAATGCGTAGTAGACGATCTCTGGCTTCCTCTCGACTCCAATGATGGACAATGCGGCCGAGAGCTGCTGCATTGCCAGCTTGTGATCCTCTCCCAGGATGTTTATTGCGACATCGGACCTGCTGAACTTGTCCATGTGATATGCCAGGTCCCGGGTAGTGTACACGGATGTGCCGTCTGCGCGGGTGAAGAACCACTTGGTCTCACGCCCGCTGATGCCGAAGCTCTCCAACTCGAGATAGTTCGCGCCGTCGAGCTCCCTGCTGAATTCCGAGTCTTTCAATTTCGCGATGATCTTCTCGACGCTCTTGTCAGCTACGAACTTGGATTCCCAGGTGAAGACATCCACGCGGACATTCATCCGTCCGAGGCTCCCAACGATCGCTGACAAGACCTTCTGGCAGGACTCTCGGACAAGGTTCACTGTGGCGTGGTCCCCGTGCTCGAGCTTGTACAGCATCTCGTCGACTTCTCCGACCAGTTCCGGCTTCTCCTCTAGCAGCTTGTTGGCCTGTTGGTAGTAGAGAACGTACCTGTAGTCGTCCTTGTCGCGCTCAGGTTCTGCGTCGAGCTTGAGGTGCTTCACCCCCCAGCTCATGACCACCACCTGGCGCCCGACATCGTTCACGTAGAACTCAGTTGCGACATCGTAGCCCGCCTGTCGCAGGATCCTGGCTAGCGTGTCGCCTATGATCGGGTTCCTCGCCCTTCCCACATGCATTGGTCCGGTCGGGTTGACGCTGGTGTGCTCGACGAGTATCTTTGCCGTCCCGTGCTCGGAGGCGCCGAACCTGCCTTTCTTCGCGAGCGCGTCGTCTATCGATGTCTGCGCGAGCTTCTCGAAGCTCACTCTGAAATTGACATAGCCGCCGTTCGTCTCGACCTTCTCGATCATCCCGTGCGGCTTGATCCTTGACGCGATGTCTTTCGCGATCGCGTCCGGGGACTTCTTCAGTTTCTTGGACAGCGGAAAGCACGGGAAGGAGAGGTCCCCCATGCCGGCCGGGGGTCTGTCTAGGACCATTGGCGTCTCGACCTTCAGCTCCTTGAGCGCCCCCGCGACTGCCGATGAGACCTCTTCCTTGAACTTCTGGAACGGGTCCTTGGTCATAAAATCGTCTCCAAGGAGACCCTCCAATTCATTGGAGGGAGGAATTGGAGCGTCACCAGATATATGTATCTACTCAGACAATCCACTCTCGTAGCTCCTACGGGCAAGTCGTCAGCAATGACGGGGCGGATAAGATGTCTGTGAAGCCTTCCTGTGGGAGTAGGCTGCTGATACCGTGACGGTATCTGAGGGGCGGCATCCCCAAAGTCAACCAGCCAATCGTAGCGTGCCATGATGTCGAGCCTCGAAACTTGATGGAGCATAGTTACAAGCCACCCGTTTTAACGGGTGGTTGTTGACGTTATCAGTTCACCCTGAATCTCAGTATGCCGGCGATGCCTCCGAAGGCCTTCATGAGCAGTCCGCCCTCCTCAGACTCACCGGAGATGAACTCCACCTTGGTGTTGTTCTGCGCGGCGACCTTGTGCAGCTCGCCGACGAGGTCGTCCACCTCATCGACCTTCATGATCGCGCCGCACTTGCTGCATTTGACGTCCTCTGTGGAATCCTTCGCCATGGCCTCTTTCTTCGCTCCGCAGGACGGGCATGTGAGCTTGAGCCTGACCCTCCTCAGGTCCTCCGAGAGAATCAGCTTGTCGACAGCCCCTATCATGAGGGCGTTCTTGACCTGCTCTTCGCCGTATATGGACATGCCGCCGTCCGGCTTCCTGATCTCCTCGAACAGCCTCTGCATCAGGTCCTTCTCCCTCATCAGGTCGAGGTCCCTCAGCTCCTCCCTGGACTTCTCGACCAGCTCCTTGAGGCCGTACTCGTCCGTGTAGCCGACATCGAAAGTGTCCAGTATCTTCTTCTGGAGCTCGTAGTGCAGGTACTCGCTCTTCACGAAGAAGTCCTTGGTGGGGCCGGGACCGCCGACTAGGATCCCCTTAAGATTCTTCTGTAATAGGAATGATTCGTTGACCACACCGGCCACCTTCTTGTAGTACTCGTGCGCTGCGATCTCGATCAGCCGCTCGAATCTGCGGGCAGATTGGCCGCCCCTGCCGTGCTTGCTCGGGACCAGAGACTGCATGTTCTTGATCGGTATGATCCGCTTGCCGCTAAGGAGCCCGACGGTCGCCTCGGCCCGGTCAATGACGATGAGGCCGAAGATCTCCTTGGTCTCCAGCATGCCCTCGATCGGCTCAGTGAGGAACTTCGATTCGCACCTGTAGATGAACGTGGGCACCGGCTCCGGGGGCTCCAGAACGAACTGCACCATGTCCGTCTGGTCTGCGTCTATAGACCTATGCCCAACAAAGAACACGAGCCCGTTCTCGGGCGGCTGCTTGAAGTTCTTCAGCCTTGACAGGATCGATGAAATCGCGGCCTGCACATTCTTCCTAGTGCTCGTGGACTTGATGTTGGAGGATTGAGAGTATTCACTGCGCAGGTAGTTCGAGACATCGGAAATCTGTCTCGATGGGGGGATGTAGAGAGAGATGAGTTCCGTCCCCCGTCCGGATAGTTTCCGGACCTCCTCGAGGCTCCTTCGGAACTCGTACTTCTGGAGGTCTGTCAGCTCGGTCATCTGAGAACCAGTCCGAAGCCTTTTGTACGGGTTAGAGCGTTCACCATTATAATAGTTGACCAAAATGGAACCCGTTGTTCTTTCGCTGGGCGGCTCGGTACTGGTAAGGGAAGAGGGCGACACCGCCTACATACGAAAGCTCGCAAAGATACTGATCGGAATCTCATCCAACTTCAAGCTCTATGTGGTGACGGGCGGTGGGAAGATCGCCCGGTATTACATCAGAGCGGGCAGGGATCTAGGCGCCACTGAGAGCTTCTTGGATGAGTTGGGTATCGAGGTCACGCGCCTGAACGCGCGCCTGCTCATAACCGCCCTTGGGGACCACGCCTGTCACTCGCCCCCGAAGAACTACGACGACGCGGTGCACGCAGGCAAGACCTGTTCTATCGTCGTCATGGGAGGGGTGAGCCCGGGCATAACGACAGATGCGGTCTCAGCACTGCTGGCCGAGCGTGTGAAGGCTCGGAGACTCGTCAACGCGACGTCGGTAGACGGCGCATACTCAGCTGATCCCAAGAAAGATCCGAAGGCTCATAGGATCCCAACGATGACTCACAAAGAGCTTATCAATCTCGTGGGGCACTCGACGGGCGCCGGCCCGAACAACGTTTTTGATCCCGTGGGCGCGCGCGTATTGGAGCGGTCGAAGATATCGCTGGCCATTGTGGACGGGAACGACCTTGCGAATCTGAAGGACGCCCTCGAGGGAAAGGAGTTCAAGGGTACTACGGTCGCGTGAGCAATCTCTTCTGAACCGCTTCGCCTCTCAATTCTCTCAGAGCGTCCGAGGCTATCCATCGGGCGGCCTTCGAGTCCAGCTTCTTGATTTGCTCAGCGGTCTCAATCGCTTTCTTATTGAGCTCCCGATTCCTCTTGCCGATCTGCCTCAGCGCCCAGTTGACCGATCTACTAACGTATCTGCGCTCGTCGGTCGACCCCTTCACGATGAGCGGGAGGAACCTCAACATCTTCTCGTCCTCCGCCTTCTTGTCGTGGACCGTGAGCGTGGCCATCATCGTGTACCCCGCCCGCTTGACGAACTCCTCCTTTCTGTTGCTCCACTCTATTGCCTTCTTGTAGGCGTATGGAGTCTTGTCGAAGAGATGTCCGCAGCAGCCGTCAACGATCCCCCAATTGTCGAAATCCTTTGCCCAGCGATCCATTTGCTGTTCAGTCACTAGTTTCCACTCGTCGATCATGAATGCGAGAATCCTAGCTTCGTATATGCCTGACTCCCAGAGTCGCTGAGCCAACTCATGGTCCTTTCCAGTCTCCTTGGCGATCCTCATGAGGTCCGGCATGCACAGCCCGAGAGTGGTCGGTGAGTTGAGGCCATATCTGGCCATCCCCTCTATGTTCTTCGGGTTCCGGAGGGACTCGAGCTCCTTGATGATGCTGTGGTAGGTCCGGCCCTTCACCTTCTTTTTGTTCGTTTCGCTCATCTTCACAGAATCTCCAGGTCATCGCTACTGATCTCTTTCAGTCCGCAGGATGCAAACCTCTCCTGCAGCTGCCTGTACGCGGGCTTCGGCATGCCCTTCTTGTGGAAGTAAACCTTCTTGGCTCCTCCGCTCTTGTTCGCCATCTGCTCGATCATGTCTGGCTTGAGAGCCTCGAGGGCGTAGTTCGCAGCCATGTGGCCTATGGCGACCTTTCTGGACAGTGCTACCTCGGTGAACCTGGGCGCATAGTGCCCTCCGCCTGCGCAGACGATGACGGGGTATCCTTCATCCTTGATGTTCAATATAGATTCCGCAATCGCCTCCGCGGCATCCTCTCTTCCCCAGAGCTCCTCGTAGCTGCCGATCTCTATGTAGAACGCAGGTGAGTTAACGAACGGTCCGTGGTGCGTCGTCTCGAACGAGATGTTGAACCCCAGTTTCTTGCCTTTGGCAGCGAGGGCCCTCAAAGCGGATGTCATGAGCTGCGGAGAGCTCTTGCAGAGCGCCCCTGGTCTTCCCCCGAGGTCGGCGGATGAGAAGTTGCCGATCGGGTGCACGGTGAGTGTGGGTATCTTCGATTCGGACCTGTGCCTGGAGGCGAATATCACGACCTCAACAGTGATTCCCAGGGCTTGGGAGACACGCTCGTCAATCAGTTCTTCGTCAAGATGTATCCTGTCGACCTGGACCATGAGGAAGCCATCCTTAGTCAACGCAGGGTGTCCCACGAACGAACCGTCCTCCGACCACCCCGTTCTTTCCAGGAGCCGTGCCCGGATGTTCATGGACGCAGGGTCCTCAGAGGATGTGACTATGAGCTTCACGGTTCCCCTAAGAGTACCGGTAGCCATTAACCCTTTTGCGGTTCGGAAATCTGATACAGAAGACTTGATTCAGGATTCGTCTGTGAGAATCCTCCCGTATCTATTTAAGCCAGGGTAAGGACGAAATAGTTGTCGTGTACTACTAGTAGTGGTCTGACTGGGGGAAACAGGGGAGTCTAGTGAACCTGCATTTCCTCCTGTTATGTGCGAACCTGACAATCTAGAGGGGGGAAAAGCAATTGGCTAAGAAAGTCGCAACTGCAATACTCATGTGCGCCGTCATGGTGCTCATCGCCGCGGCCCCGTTGGCCTTGGGCGGCTCGCACTACGTGCCCAAGGGTGATCAGGGACCTAGGGCGAACGCAGTGACGTGGGAATATGTACCAGCTAGCTACGGTAACTGGACTGGACACATCACGAACGACGGTCTGAGATCGATCATGGTCGAGGTCTACGATATCACGACCGGCGCGCCAGATCAAATATCGCATCAGAGGATAAGATTCGCCGCCTACGGCGCATACCCGACGGGCGTTGTTGACACGGAAGGCGTCGCCATGGCACCTAGCCACAAATACTCAATCACAGTGACGCCTAGCGGCCCGAAGGGCTCGTCATGTATCGTGGATGACGTGTTCGGGCCCCCTCCCCCGATGGTTGTAGCAGTAATCACTCTGGTATCCATGAGTTATCTGACTGTAGTCGTTGACGGGTCCCTTTCGTACTGCCCCGATGGAACGATAGCGTCATACGATTGGGACTTTGGCGATGGATCAATTGCGACGGGAGTGACCGCTACCCACACGTATGCCATGAAAGGAACCTACACGATCACCCTTACGGTGACGATCATCGGTGGTTTCACTGGCACAGATAGCAAGGTGTTTACGGTAGTCGAGCCGCCGCCAACAGCGTCGTTCACGGTCACGGCGAGCGGTCTGACGGTGAATGTAGATGCTTCCGCGTCGACCGGATACGGCGCACTCAGCTACACGTGGGACTGGGGCGACGGATATACAAGCTCCGGGATCAATGCTTCGCATTCCTATTTCCGGGATCCGATAGACATTCCTGGTGGACCTCCCGATCCGCCTTATCCTGTTTTTGGATGGATATACGCCCCGAACGGCAGCATTGTTCCTGACTGTCTCTACAAGGCACAGAACATGAGAACTGGAGAATTCGTGTACTCCAAAGCGAATATCGATGGCATCTACAGTTTTGACCTGGGTCACGTGTGGCCGAGCTATTGGATGATGGGCGACGTAATCAATGTGACAGCTTACCACGGAACACTGGTCGGATACCGCGAGGCAGCCGCTACTTGGGAAGATAATCTTTGGATGGATGTGTATCTGGGCAACTACCCAATCCCACCGATGGAAGCATCCATCACACTCTGTGTATATGATGAGCTTGGGCAATCCAGCAGCGTGACTCAGAAAGTCACATTTAAGGAGCCGCCGCTTTTAGCGTCATTCACATACACCGTGGATGGTCTGACGGTGAATGTCGATGCATCCTCATCGAGCAGTGCGAATGAAATCGTGAGTTACGCATGGGACTGGGGCGACGGAACGACGGGGACTGGCATTACCGCGACGCACACGTACTCAACGGCGAGATCGGTGGCGGCAGACTCGGGATACACAGTTTCGGGAAGAGGGAAAGGCGTCCCTCATGCCATCTTTGGGTTCACTTACGCTGCTGACGGCGTGACCCCACTGCCCGGTTGCGCCATGTTCATTACGAACATGAGAACAGGGGAATCCATAATCTACGATTCGACTCGTGAATTCTGGGACCCCACCTCCAATGTCTATTCCGTCGACCTGAGCGAGTTCCGGCTCGTTGTCCCCCCGGCCTATACATCGTGGGTGATCGGTGACCTTATCAATGTCACGGCAGTGAAAGGCACAGCGTTCGGATGGAACGCGGCCCCCATTACCAACACACCGAATGACCGGATAGACGTTGTTTTGGCTGGAGTCTTCGGGCCTATTCTGAAGACCGTCACGCTGACCGTGACGGACACCATCGGTCGGACCGACTCGGTGAGCCAGACGGTAACGTTGTTCACGCCGCCAATGGCGTTCTTCACGTACACCGTGATCGGCCTCATGGTCAATGTCAATGCATCCGCATCAATCGGCAATGGCATCGTGAGTTGCGTCTGGAACTGGGGCGACGGGACGACAGGGACCGGTATGACCGCTGCCCACTTGTACGCAGTCGCTGGGACATACAAGACCACTCTGACGGTGACTGACAACAAAGGTCTTTCTGGGTCGGCGAGCATTTGGATAACTGCGCCCCCTCCACCGCCGGGCCCCCCATAGCCTCGTTCACATTCACGGTGAGCGGGGATGCCGCTCATGATCAGGCCGAAAAGGCTTATAAGCAGGTCTGGGTTCTTTGCCACCGGATGGCGCCTCTCACCACCACTACCATCGGCAGCCTCTTCAGGTTCAATTCGGACCTTCGCCTCTCGATAGAGGCAGCTCTGGAGTTCCAGGTCTCGCGCGGGGTCGACATCGTCTCAGACGGGGAACAGCGGGCGGACATGGTAGCGTACTTCGCCGAGTCGTTCGGAGGCCTTGCAGTCGAGAACGGCACTCCCATCGTTACGGGCAAGGTCGAGCTGAAGAACTCCCCCGAGGAGTTCTCCAAGGTGCTGGACCTCAAGTACATCAGGTCCAGGCATCCTGATATCAAGATCAAGCTCGCCATCACAGGCCCTACAACATTGGGCATGACCTGCGGCAGCAGGAAGATCAAGTCGCACTACAAGAACATCATGGACTTCGACCTCTACAAGGACATCGCGATCGCCCTCCAGCCGATAGCCAAGGCGTTGGTGGACGGAGGGGCATATGTCCAGATTGACGAGCCGTTCCTGTCTCAGGGGTACAAGGACCTCGCTGCCAGGGTCGGCCTGATCGATCACATCGCAGACGGCCTTCCACCAGGGAAGGTGAGCGTACATGTGTGCGGCTTCATCGGGGGGTTCGGGGTGGCGAACCTGCTGTCGGAGCTTGAGAATGTCTCGACTATCAGTTTCGGGTTTGCTGGAGGCATCGAGAGGAGGAACATCGAACATGTCTCGAGAAGGCTGTTCGAGGACACCGGCAAGAGACTTGGCGCCGGGTGCATCTCAGTCACTTCACTCGCTGAGAATCAGGTGGATACTCCCGAAGCCGTCGCCGCCAAGCTCAAGGATATTGCTGGCAAGGTCGGCAGGGAGAACATCGCGTACGCACACCCCGACTGTGGTATGAGGGCTACGAACAAGTCCCTGGTCCCTATCATCCTGAGGAACATGCGGGCCGGAGTCGACCTGTTCGACTGAGGCATTTGCAAGAGGTCAGGTCTATTGAGTTCGTGTCTTCTTAGCGAAAAGGAAGCCAGAAGGAACGTAAACTACCTCGCATCACTGGACTTCATCATCAGCCTGGGCTTCGGCCTGATAATGCCCCTGTTCCCCCAGTACGTCAAGCTCCTGGGCGGAGGAGGGCTCGAGGTCGGGATACTCTTTTCTTCGTTCGTTCTGACAAGGGCGATCTTCGCTGCTCCGTTCGGGAACCTCTCAGATAGGATCGGGAGGAAACGCCTGATCCTGATCGGGAGCTTCATGTACGTCATCCTAGCGGTACTTTTCACCATCCCGAACGACTGGATTGGGCTCACGTTCGTCCGGGGGTTCCAGGGGGTCGCGAGCGCCATGGTCTGGCCCGTGAGCGAGGCGCTCGTGATCGATTCGTGTCCAGTGGAGAAGCGCGGAGCGTCTATCGGCAAGCTCGTCATGTCCTCCAACCTGGGGATGGTCGCCGGGCCGTTCATCGGGGGCGGAATCTACTATCTCGCTTTCAATCAACTCGGGTTTTCCGTTCAGGACAGCTTCAAGCTCCCGTTCTACTTCACGGCGATCATCGCCCTGGTCGGTGCCATACTCGTTTGGGCGAACGTTACGGACGCCAAGAATCCCAACAAGGAGAAGAACAAGATATCGTTCCGCAAACTTGTGCATCCGGACGGTTTGGACAAGCAGGGACTGAGGAACCTGAGGGTCTTGTATGCAAACGCCGCGATGGAGGGCTTCGCGTTCTCTAGCATCGGCCCCCTGATGGCCTTGTTCCTCCTGCTGGAGTTCAACCTAGAAGCTGACATAATCTCGATCGTGGTCGGCAGCGCGATGGGGCTCGGTGCTCTCGTGGCCTACCCCTCCGGAAGGCTATCCGATCGTATGGGAAGAAAGAAGCTGTTCGTGATAGGCGGTTTCTTCTCGTTCCTGGGCACCATGCTGATACCCTTTGGCTGGACCCTCTGGGTCGTTGTGGTGTTCCTCGCTATGAGGAGCATGGCCTTCCAGGTCTCGAGCCCTGCTCTCAGAGCGCTCCAGGCTGATACGGTTCCGGAAGAGGTTCGCGGCCGGCTGATAGGCATGCTTGAGACGATGAGCAACGCGGGGTCCGTTCTGGGGGCTCCCGTTGGCGGCCTGCTCCTGGACATATTCTTCGGCAAGAGCCTCGGCCTGCCCGACCCTTTGAACGGGAACATAGTGCCGTTCCTGATCTCTGGTGCGCTTGGGATGTTCACGGTCGCGCTTGTGCAGGTCCTCGTGAAGGAGAAGGCCCCGGTCAAGCGTGGCGGCCCACCCGGTTGAGCCATCATGGGTCGTGGGTTTCTGCTGCATGTGGTACTCGTCTTTAAATAACCCGGTTCTGGTTTCTTGACCCTCAAGGGTGGAGGCTTTGGCCGGTGAACTGACTGTCTCTGAACGGATTCTGTACCATCTGAACAACTACATCAAGTACGAGGACAAGTTCGAGGCCCCGTTCGATGTCACTCAGGACGGCATATCCCAGGCATGCGTGATATCCCGGGCCCATGCCGCCATCGAGCTCAAGAAGATGAAAGCCGCCGGGATCGTTGACGAACGGTTGGCACATGTCAAGAAGGGCAAGGCCAGGCGCAAGGTCTACTTCCTGACCTTCGAGGGCAAGTCGAATGCTGCGGATGTCCTCCAATACGTGAAGGACAACAGCATCGCCCCCATGGTAGATGCGACCAAGGTCTCTCCTGAGGCATCCTCGAGGGCCAAAACCGTCAAGCGCTCGTCCCCATTGCCGACGGTTACGACGTTCTACGGCCGCGAGAAAGAGCTTGAAGCAGTCGACAAGGCCCTTGCTCTTCCGTCGATGAAGGTCCTGTCCGTCAGAGGCATCGCAGGAATAGGGAAGACAACGCTAGTGGCGAGAGCTGTCTCAAGCATGGGCGGTCAGAGGGTGTTCTGGCACACCGTCAAGCCATGGGACGCGCAGAGGAACTTGGCGGACGCCCTCGGGAAGTTCTTTGCGGAGAACGGGAGCAGGAAGCTGGCAGCGTATCTTGCCACTGGGAGATTCGAGTTAGGAGAGCTGAGTTACCTCCTGAACGAGGAGCTCTCGGAGAACGGGTATGTGTTCGTTTTCGATGATGCTGACGCGTCTGAATCTCTCCAGGAATTCCTGAAGATGTTCAAGCACAGCAGCGGCCTTGCGAAGATCATTGTCACGTCTGAATCAGTGCCGAAGTTCTACGAACATTCAGACAAGGTTGCTAAGAAGGAGGTCGTCGAGATAGAGCTTGGAGGCCTCGACAAGACCGCGGCCCTCGAGCTGCTGAAGTCGAGGGGGATCGAGGGGGCAGTAGCTCACGAACTGGCCAAGGTGACCCATGGACATCCCCTCTCGCTCGAGATGGTCACAGAGTCGAGCCCGACGGAGGCGAAGTATCAGGTCTCCCGTTTCTTCGAGGAGAAGTTCTACTCATGCCTATCCGAAACGGAGAAATCCCTCCTCCAGCTCTCATCGGTCTTTCAGAAGCCAATCCCGGCAGATGCGATACCGAGGGATCTCCGACAGGTCAGGAAAGGGTCGATGCTAAGAGAGGTTGCTCCTGGCAAGTTCGAGATCCACGCATCCCTCAGGGACTTCGTCTACAGCTCCATGACGAAGGAAGAGAGAGCCAAATGGCACAGCGCCGCAGCCGACTACTACCTCAAGGCGGACGACGCGCAGGAGCGTCTGTTCCATTTGATCAGGGCGAACAGGACGCTTGAGGCTGAGATGATGATGTCCCGGCTGAGCGATGATCTCCTGGGGGACGGCAATGTCCTGAGGCTGTGGGAGACGATATCCTTCTTCGAACCCACGAAGCCGAAATACGCGCAGGCCGTGACTCTGGCAAAGGCGAGGACCGCCAGCCTCGTAGGCGAGTACGATTCTGCGTGGGCGTTGCTCGAGAAGGTCGCCAACGACGGAGAGCCCAGGCACAAGGCAGAGGCCCTTGTCGAGATGGGCAAGATCAGGAGCAAGAAGGGCGACCTGAAGGGCGCCTCGAGGCTCTTCTCTGACGCGCTCGAGCAGGCGAAGGATCTGCCAGGCGTCCGCGCCAAGGCGCTCCGTGGCCTGGGCGCCGTGGAGAGCAAGCTGGGGAACTATACGAAGGCGCAGGAGCTTCTGGAGAGGAGCGCGAGGGACGCGATGTCGGTCATGGACTCCAAGGGCATGCTAAAGGCGCACATGGAGCTCGGAAACGTGTTCATCGGCCGTGGGATGTATGAGCAGGCGATAGACCACTTCTCGAAGTGCGCGGCGGGATTCGGGCCTGTCGATCTGACGAACGTATACGTCAATATGGGCATCGCCAGCGCGTCCTTGGGCAGGACGAATGAGGCGAGGCTGCACTTGGAGAACGCGGTGAGACTGGCTGACGAGACGGGTCAGCCAAGATCCAAAGCCTATGCGCTAACCTCGTTAGCCGAAGTACTTGTCAAGTCAGGTCAGGTGGAGCAAGCGAAGGAACACTGTTTCGCGGCGCTCGACATTGTGACGGAGCTGAACGACAAGCTCGGAATATCCGCTGCTTATGCCAACCTCGGGATGGCAGAGAAGGCCTCAGGGAACATGAAGGCGAGCGAGGAGTACTACTCCGAGAGCATTTCAGCCTTGGATGGCATGGATGTGCCTAGGAGCTTGGGCCTGAGGAAGATGGAATTCGGGCTGATGCTCGAGGAAGCCGATGAGAACGACCGCGCAGTCAAGCTGCTCGAGGAGTCCAAGCAGCTTTTCGAAAGCATCGATGCAAAAGACATGTTATCAAGAGTCGAGTCGGATCTGGGCAGGATCACTGGACAGAGATTCTGAGGCCGCTTTCCAGCCCGAGGGAATCCACAGGTTGCGCTTCATGCCTTCGGTGATGGGGGTTCCTGCCGAGCCGTTGGCGGAGAGTCGATCTTACGCCTTCTACGAGCCAGTCCGTCTATGATGAGCACGGCAACTAGCACAAGCACCACACTAAAGGGTAGAAGGACGCTGTCGTCGCCGATGACCGAGCTTATGCCGCCCGTCTTTTCCACTGAGACTACCATCTCATCGTAGCCGACATTCCCGGCCGCATCCGTGACCGACAGCATTACCTTGTATGTCCGGGCCTCTTCGAATGTGAAATGCACTATCGTACCGTACAGCCTGTGCAGAGTCCCTGTCTTTGGCCCGGCGACGAAGCTCCAGGTGTAGTTCACGATGCCGATGTTATCGGTCGAGCCTTTGGCATCGAACGTGATATCGTGGCCGACCTTCGCCGTTCTGTCCTGACCTGCTATCGCAATCGGTCTCGTCGTGTCATTCGTGTAGGAGTAGACCTTCAGCGATGTACCGCCGAACAGGGACCCGAAGTAGAAATCCCCGCCCTCCATCTTCACGTCCCAACAATTGCCGCCCACCATAGGAGTGCTGGCGGCTGATGAATTCGGGATCGCGATCAACAAGCTTCCAAGAACCGTCGTCATTACGAGAAGTGCGACAATGATTCTGCCGGCTATCCCCATTCCCCCTATGAGCAACTGGCCTGGGAATTGATGTCCATGATTAAGATGACTTCTTCCGCAACGTACCGTATTTACCGGTGCGCTTGAGGTCAAACCTGCGGCATGCTCTTGAGCCAGTCGACATCCGAGATGTAGATGTCCCTGATGTCCTTGAGCCCCCAGAGCAGCATCGCGAGCCTTTCGAAGCCCAAGCCCCAGGCGAGCACCGGGTCCTTCACGCCCAGGGGCTCTGTGACCTCCGGCCTGAATATGCCAGCGCCCCCAAGCTCCATCCACTGGCCGTTCCACCAGATATCCACCTCGAGGGACGGCTCGGTGTACGGGAAGTATCCCGGTCTGATCCTTATCTTCGGCTGGCCCATTCGTCTGTAGAACTCCTTGAGCAGCCCGCACAGCATGTCGAAGTTCGCGCCCTTCTCGCATACGATCCCCTCGATCTGCGTGAACTCAGGTAGGTGGGTCGAGTCGAGCGCCTCGTTCCTGAACACCCTGCCTATGCTGAATACCTTGAACGGCGGGTTCGGGTTCTTGGAGATGTACCTCGCGGTGTTCACGGTCGTGTGGGTCCTGAGCAGTAGCTTCTCCGCCTCATGCCTGCTCCACTTGTATCTCCAGCCAGTGGAGCCAGTTGTCCACCCGTTCTCGTGGACCGCCTTGACCTTCTCCACGAGCGCCTCGTCCTTGGACAAGTCCGTCCTCTCAGGGTTCTTGAGGTAGAAGGTGTCCTGGAGCTCCCTGACCGGGTGGTCCTGGGCCGTGAAGAGGACGTCCATGTTCCAGAACGCGCTCTCGACATAGTCCCCCTTGATCTCCGTGAAGCCCATGTTGAGGAAGATCGATCGGACCTTCTCGAGCTGCAGAGTGAGCGGATGTTTCCTTCCGCCGTAGACCATGGGCGCGAAGGCCTTCACATCGTACTTCCTCACCTCGACCTCGCGCCATTTCCCTGACTGGATGAGATCGGGGGTGATCTGCGCCACCTCCTCCCTGATGTGGAGGTCCATTGCCGCGATCTTCGCCCCCTGGTCCGTCAGTGTTATCTTCTTCGTGGCCGAATGCTTCTCGTTGATGATCTCCTTGCGCTGCCTTAGCGAGTCGAGGACCTCCTTCTTGGCATCGGTGTCGTGGACATCTCCCTTTGCGAGCCTCTCGATCAGAAGCTCGTCCTCTCCCTTTGTGTGCAGCGCATCCTTACCCTTGTCAGTCAGCGTTATGATCGTGTCGGAGCCGTGCTTCGAGATCTCTCCCCAGCCCTTCTTTCTGATCCACCCGAGAGCAATGGAGATCTCCTCATCCTTAAGCTTTCCGCTCTTCATCAGGTCCGCCATTGAGCCCTTTCCATAGTGTTCCCTTGACAGGATCTCGAGTGCGACCCGCTCTGGGAGCGGCTTCGAGGCGGCCTCCTTGTTCCTGAGCGAGTAGCTCTTCCGGACTACCTCGTCGATGCTCACCAGTCCTTTCGCCTGCAGCCAGGAGGAGGCGTTCATGACCTCTACGGTCTGGCCCAGTCCGCTCTTGCTCCGGATGTCCTCGGGGCTTGCACTCTTGAGTCCGTTCAGAGCCTTCAGGACCTTCTTCTCGAAGAAGCTGAGCTGCTCGACGATGTCCTTCTCTGACATACTCACGCCCCATCGGAAGAACTGCTTATGTACTTTTCCGGCGGGAGCTGGCAGCTCAATAGTCTATCTCATCCTCGTAGGGCTTGATGTCGAAAACAGGGCTCCCGTCGAATGCATCCAAACCCTTGACGGTGACGACTGCGCCCTTCACGCTCACTAGTTTCACAAGGGTGAGTCCAAGCTTGTTCGGCCTGGTTGGAGACCGAGATGCGAACACGCCTACCAACGGGAGTTCTGGATCGTGTCTCGGATGGACTTTCAGCTCGGTCTGGTGCATCTTGTGGAACTCGAATATGACCCAGATATGCTTGAAATGGCCTAGCTTGGATAATCCCTCGGAATACCTCTTCTCGAGAATCAGCTTCGACTGGACCTTGTCCCAGTCCTTTGGCGTCTTCCTGATTCCGTTCCTGACAACAGCTATCGGCTTAAGCCTCAAGTCACTCAATCCCTGACGAAGAAATCCTCGATGACGTCCTTTGCCTTCTCTCTTCTCTTCTGGTGCTCATCAAGGAACTTCCAGACCTTCTCGAACAGCTGCTGCTTGCACTCGCCGCACATGATCTTGCCGGTCCTGCAGTCATCGTAGAGCGTGGCGAGTTTCTTGTCGTCGGGCTCGAAGAAGTAGGTGTTGTATGCATGCACGGAGCAGATGTCCGGGTTCCCGCCCAGCTTCCTCTGCTCCTCGACTGACACCCGACCGCCCGTGAACGCGTTCCCGATCTTCTTCTTGACGACCTTCTGGGAATCTGTCGTGAAGATCGTGGTGTCGGTCTTTGTCGATGTGGACATCTTGTCCGAGCCTGCAAGAGAGGGCATCAGCTTGGCGTGGATGAGCGCGGGCTTGTAGTAGCCCAGCCCCTCGGCGATGTCCCTCGTGATCCTGAAGTGCGGGTCCTGATCTATGCCACACGGGATGAGGCACGGGACCTTCTTCTTCTGCTCCATCGATTCGAGGAAGCACGGGACCGTCTGGATGCTCGTGAAGAATATGCTGCCGATGTTGTTCGAGTTGTCGAACCCGAAGACCGCGCGAATGGTAGAGAAGTTGATCTTCTTTGCTGCCTTGATCGCCATCGGGTACATGGTCCTGATGTACTCGGTGTCAAGGAATATGTTCGTCAGCTTGGGGTCGAAACCTAAAGCGATGACGTCGAGGGCGTTCTCGTACCCCCATTTCTTGCACTCGTCCAGCGTGAGATGATCATAGAACATGAACTTCTCATCGTCCGTGAGCTGGAACCAGAGCTTCACCTTGAAGGTGTCCTGAAGGTACTTGGTGAATGCCCAGGGCATCAGATGGCCCAAGTGTATGGGGCCCGAAGGACCTCTGCCCGTGTACATCGAGAATCTGTTGCCCTTGTCGTATTCGTCGAGGAGCCACTCCATATCCCTGTGCGAGTAGAAGATCTGCCGCCTCAACATCGGGTGCAGGGGACCGTATTTGGCCAATCTATCGCGCAGTTGCTCGTCGATCCTCTTGGTCCCGAACTTCTCTGTGAGGACGTCGTAGTCGATATCTCCAGTCACCTTGTACGGCGTTACAGTGAACTCTTCCGGCATCGGAACACTTGCCACGGGTTACTATGTACGATATTATATGGTTTGCTCTGGCCTGAGCTCGGCCAGATGGGTGAGAATGCCCCCGGTGTCTCCGGGGTCTGAATGAAAACGAGAAGGCTCACTGCTTCTGCAGCAGATAGTAGCCCGCCGCCTTCTCTCTCGCCTTACGTTTCACCAAACCCTTGGACTGAAGCTCATCAAGAGCTCTGAGCACGAAGTTCTTGGGGGCCTTCGTGAGGCCCACGATCCTCTCAGCGTTGGCCATCTTCTCTTCGCTGTCTAGTCCCGCGTTCTTCATCGCGTTGTAGACCTTCTCCGCGTACGTCGATAGTCCTTCGGGCATGTTCTCAAGTCCCTGGCGAGATTCCACCCCTTGAGCGGACCACATCCGCAGGGCATCCCTCGTCTCTGGCCGGATTCGAGAGGGCCATCTTAATGCTTTTCGTCATGGAAGATGAAAAGGGGTCGTCTCGTGCCAGCATCCTTCAAATAGGGCATTCGAGCACCTCGTACGCGGAAAGGTATATCTCCGATAGTTGGATTAGTGGGGATAGTCGAAAACGGAGTGTCGACATGAGCATGAACACGATTGTCGGATTCGGGTCTTTCGGCGTGGTCTGCCTCCTTGCCGTGATGTCCGTCGGAGTCGGTCCAGCGTCGGCCGTCAGCCGAGTCAGTGGGGATTTCTATACCTACTCGATGTCAATGGATCTTTCGGGAGTGGATGCGTCTGGCACGGTCACGTACTCATTTGAGGGCTTGGGCACGATATCTGTGAACGGACAAGCCTACGATGTGAACATCATGAAGGTGAGCGGCGCTGTGACGGGGTCTGTGGGTTTCCTGGGCTTTTCGGCAAGTGCCGCCCTTGGCGGTCATGTGTATGAGACCAGAGACGGCATGGCCGTCGTCAAGGACGACGCGTTCATGTGGACCAACATATCCCTTGGCACCGGTTCGTTCCAGCTTGTGACGCGCTCCGAGTTGGAGATACTCTCGACATATTCTCCGCCTTTGATGAAGGGGTTCACCCCATCTCACACCGCGCCAGGCGATTCGTGGTCTGAAACGGTCAGCACCACGACAACCTCTACGATGTGGTTGAACGGCACGATGCAGGGCTCGCCTTCGACTGACACCGAGCAGATCACGTTTAGTTTCGTTGCAGCATCCAGCATGGAATCGGTCACGACGCCGGCGGGCACATTCGATACCATAAGGATCACTGCGACTGACGACAGCGGCGGTTCATCGGTCTTCTGGTGGTCATCCGATGTGGCCAACTTCGTGAAGCAGCAGGACTTCAGCGAAGGAAGCTCCCAGCCGGACGTTAGCATGACTCTCACGGACTACAATCGCGGAGCATCTCCGAGCGCGATTCTGTTCATAGGCATTGGACTAGTGGTTGCACTCTTCGCCGTCATCGTCCTGGTCGTCGTCCTCTTGATGCGGCGCAGGCCGGGCCAGCCGATCCCATACCAGCCAGGAATGCCCGTACCTCAGCCATACGCTCCTCCCCTGCCAGGACCCCCGTCTCCTGGCTCTGAGACCGTTCTGAGAACTCCTCAGGATTTCGCCAGGAGAACGAGATGAAGCGAGAGAGGCGGAAGGTATCGCAGTCGAAGACTGCCGTTGCCCGGGTCATGATGCCACAGGATGCGAACATCGCAGGCAACGTCTTCGGGGGCACCATCCTGAAGATGGTCGACGAGGCTGCTTACGTTTCGGCAACGAAGCATTCGCGCAGCAACATCGTGACCGCCTCCGTGGACAAGATGGACTTTCTGTCTCCTGTCCATATCGGAGACCTGGTGACCCTCAAAGCGAATGTGAACGCCGTCTGGCGTTCGTCCATGGAGATAGGTGTGAGGGTCGAGGCCGAGGACCCTAGGACAGGCGAGATCAGGCATACGGGCTCATCCTACCTGTCGGTCGTTGCCTTGGGGCCAGATGGAAAGCCCATGACCGCCCCTGAGCTGGTGCTGGAGACCGAGAACGACCGAAGGCGGAACCGGGAGGCCATGCGAAGGAGAGCGCGAAGACTGGAGGAGAAGGCGGTCGAGAGCTACAGGTCGAAGAAGCGCGCCTGAACCTGATGTTTGTAAAGGCGACACGGATAATTGGAGAAAGCCTTAATGAGCCAGATGCATATGGCGCATTGGTGAGGTAATGGGCTTTCTAGATAAGATGAAATCCGTAGGATCCGCCATGACAGGCGGCGCAGCCAAGGTGAGTATCGAATACCCGCATCAGACCATGAAGGCCGGAGACTCGGTTCCTATCAAAGTGACCGTGATGTCCATGGGAAAAGAGGTCAAGTCCGGCGGAGTCTTCGTGGACGTCCACGCAGAGGAGAGCGGGAAGGTCAAGTGCAGTCACTGCGGACAGATGACAGAGGTCCACAACCAGACTGTAAAGCAGTCCATTCCCGTGGGTCCTGCGTTCGTTCTGCAGCCGAGCGAGACAAAGGTCTTCGACGTGACGATCCAGGTGCCTTCTGGACAGCCGAGCTACAACGGCCAGGTCAGCCACCAGTGGAGGATCAGGGGAAGGCTCGACGCCTTCGGAAACGACCCTGACTCGGGATACCAGAACCTTGAGATAAGGTAGTGGCGTCTACAGATCGGCCCTTGGCCTCTTCATCACCTTGGTGCTCGGGAGCCGGGACGGCAAAGGTCTTTCCCATCTAGCGTCTGCTTGAATCGTCAGCTAGCATCTCGTTGAACAAAAACCTGGGTATCCAACCCGGAGGTTTCGTTCTCTCCAGTTCCTTCTGGACTCCCTCGAAACCCCTCAAGTCTAGGAGTGCCGCGTGGAAACGAGACTCTTCATTATTATAGGTGTATTCTCTAACCTCCCTCCGGAAGGATAGCTTGGCAAAGTCCGTATTCAGCCCACTGTCGAAGGAGCAAGAGGACGCAGTTCATCTGGAATCAATCAAGATCCTGGAAGAGGTGGGTATCAAGGTCACGAGCGAGAAGGTTCTCAAGATGCTCGAGGACAATGGCGCGAAGGTTGACCACAGAACTCTGATTGCCAAACTGTCCGAGCGGATGGTTAGAGCCGCTCTCGCAAAAGCGCCCAAGGAATTCCTAATGTGCGGCCGAAACAAGGCCAACGACCTCAAGCTACCCGCTGAGGACCACGTCCAGGGTGTCAATGACGGCCAGCCCACGGATGTCTGGGACATCAACACACAGAGCAAGCGCAAGGCAACGATGAACGATCTCATCGACCTCACGCTCGTAAACGACGCGATGCCCGAGACCGACCTCTACTGGGCCGAAGTGGTGGCGACGGACATCCCACCGGAGATATCCAACCTGCACGAATACGCTGCCTCTTTAGCATACACTTCTAAACACATCCAGCACGGCGCCGGTGATGTGACCGATGCCGGGTATCTCATCAGGATGGCCACTGCAGTGGTCGGCTCTGAGAAAGAGCTGGCCAAGAGGCCGATAGTATCGATCACACACACACCCATTACTCCTCTGCGGTACGAGAAGGGAGACATCGAGGCGGCAGTGATGTTCGCAAAGGCCAAGCTCCCAGTTGTGCACCTGTCCATGGCAATCTCTGGATCGGTATGTCCTGTCACGCTCGCCGGGACTATTTCGCTTGTCAACGCCGAGAACCTCGGTGGCATTGTCATCTCCGAAGTGGCTGGCCCTGGTGCCCCTGTGCTCTACAGCTCTGAGAGTGGCCCAATGGATATGAGGACCGGCATGTTTCTGTCAGGTTCGACCGAGGGCGCGCTTATCAACGCTGCTGGCTGTCAGATGGCCCGGAGATATAGACTCCCGAGCCAGGTGGGCGGAGTTGCTGCATCAGGGACGAGGCCAGGCTACGAAATCGGCTACCAGAAGGCCATAAGCGGCCTCATCCCTGCCCTTGCTGGTGCCGACCAGATAGTCGGGTTCGGAGGGTTCGACAGGTCCGGATGCGAGTCGGCGGAGCAGGTCGTAATGGACTGCGAGCTGTGGAGGAATCTGCTCAGAGCGACTAGGGGTGTCAAGGTGGACAATGAAACCATGGGGTTCGATGCCATCGCGCGCGTGGGCCCGGGCGGCTACTTCATGAA
>Ga0315286_10001074_pt1 | contig 24367 bp, 13 predicted proteins | sample YL17G10_0_MG_FD_205038 | JGI IMG/M metagenome (GOLD analysis project Ga0315286, IMG submission 205038) | Sediment microbial communities from Yellowstone Lake, YNP, Wyoming, USA - YL17G10_0 | ecosystem: Environmental > Aquatic > Freshwater > Lake > Sediment | place: USA: Wyoming | collected...
AACCTACTCGATTATCATCCTTGTGTCGATTGCAACAACACTCTACGCCCCATTCCTGATCAAGACTGTAGTAAAGGCGGAGGCGAAGAACAAGCGTTGACTGAGCCCAAGATCTGGATGAACCACACAATCCGAACCGAAATCCTCAATGAAGACGTCCTCAGGCGAATCCCAACTCCTCGTTGTGAACTCCAAATCTGCTCCCATCTCCCGCACTCGAGCCGTCAATTCCTCTCTCATGCGCCGGAAAGCTCATGGCTACTGGATGAGTGGCTTGACTTCGGGGCTAGCGGGTCCCTTTCATGGTCCTCGTCCGATGAGCACTCGCATTTGAGGACACCGCTTTGGGCTTGTTGCTTTTGGTCACAGGCGTCCCTGGCTTTCCTCGGAGCCCGAGCACCAGGAACGAGGCGATCACAACGACGAGGAGCAGTTGGCCCGCATCGGTGGATATGGTGGCCGATTCTTTGACAGTAGAAGATGCTCTCAGAGGGCTCCTATGGGCAAGTCCAGCTAGTCTGATTGAGCAGGTGCTACTCGGCTCGGTACAACAATCCTCTTGTTGAAGACTAGCCAGGCGTTCAAGTTCGCACACCGAAATGGTCTCGTGCACCAAGACTCCGTGTTCCATCGCCATTAGGCGACCAACGATGATCTTGCTGAGTTGGGTTCGAACTGCTGATGTGCTGACAAGAGACCGGTGCTCATTTCCGTCCAAAAAGTATTATAGCGGCTTTCGTTTCCACTTATATAGTCAGTATTCGGGGGAGAAGCATGAAAGACACGAAGGACCCTAGGCCACGTCATGCAACCGTCGAGAGCGATCGAGAAGACCTGTCAGGACACGTTCGACCGCCACTCTCGTCTGGGAATCAACATGGGTCTCATGAAGCTGTCGTGGAACCAGGGGCCACCGGTTCCAAGCCACGTGATGAGACAATCAACATCCTCAGTGCCAGACACAAGAAGACCGACGATCTCATCGAAAGCCTTCAGAGGGCACTCAGGGAACAGGCCGCTTCCAGAATGCCCGAGTCGCAGCAGTCGATCCCGTGCGGCAGGCTGTCCGGCGCGAGGGTGTCTCGGATAGGGCGAAGACACGACTCCGTCCAGGAGCATTCGACAAAGATCGTTCAGACTCGAAAGAAGGATGAGCGTATCCAAATCACCCGCCGTGTGTCGAAGATAGAGCAACTCGTTCCTCTCTCCGAGGCGCAGGGAATCGACATGTCCATGGTGGTCAGGAGCATCGCGGATGCGAAGGCGGCCATCGACCAGCGGAGGACTACGAAAGCCAAACGCGCCGCAGCAAGCGCTGACCAGCACGCAAGGGATGCCATATCACAGAGGTTTCCGTCCCTCATGCGAGAGACGAACGCCTCCCTCAAGCAACTGGAGAAAGTGTGCGGGAGCGCGGACACTTTGAGACAGCTCATGGACCGTGCCACGACCGCCCAGAAGAGGAGAGAGTACGCTGAGGCCCTTCGATCATTGACAGAGGCGAGGAAAGGGATACTGGACGCCGAGAACGAGGCTGTCCTCAGGATCATCGCCGATGCCAAGGACAAATTCGTGATGGCGAAGAGGGCGGGATTCAACATCGACGAGGCGGTGAACCTCCTGAACGAGTCCAGGGACAGGCTCAGGCAAGGTGAGTTTGAGAAGGCCGTCAGATGCGCGAGGGAGGGCAGGATGGCCGTGGAGACCTCGTTCGAGCAAAGCCGAGAGGCCCGCATTGCTCTTATGGAATGCATCAAGGCCGTCAAGCTCGCTGAGGCCCTTGGAGCCGATATCCAGGAGATGAACGGGATGTTGGCGGAGGCGCGGAGCCAGCTGAAACATAATGACCTGGCGACGTTTGCAGAATGCTCGCATAGACTGCTCGACCTCGCCAGGAACGCAGCCTATGGCCGGGCTGCAGAATCGTACGATCTCGCCGAGAAGGCACTGATCCTGGCGAAGAAGGCAGGGGTCGAGGTATCCGAATCGCAGGAGAAGCTCAGGAGATCGAGAGAGTGCCTCGACAACGACGAGCTGGCAAAGAGCCTCTCGATGGCCTGCTCGAGCTTGTTTGAGTCGAACTCCGCTCTCGTGAACGCGATGGATGACAGGCTGAACAACATCGATGAGTTCGCGAAGGGCATAGAACGTGAGGTGGATAGCCTGACGGAGGTCCGGGAGGCGATCGATAACTCCAAGGAACGGAACCTCGAGAACCTGAGAAAGTACGTCAAGCTCTCGGAGGAGATCATCGGGGATGCGTACGAGAGCGCGGCCGCGTATTCTTGCGTTGCGCAGGACATCGTGAAGCAGGCCTATGAGAGCTCGGTCCAGATGAGCCCCTTCAAGGATCTGGTAGGGAAGAACACTGGAAGACTTGATTTGCCCTCCGGGACCGCGTCGACCAACGAACTCCGCTTCGAGGAAAAGAGACAAAGGCTCATCGACCTGTATCTCGCGGGGAAGGTGTCAGAGAATCAGCTTGACAAGCTCCTGCTAATGATCGATTCGAGCGTCGCGAAGGACAACCTCGTCTAGTCTGGACCTTCTGAGAAGAGGGCGTGATCCCCGTAGGACGGCGCGAAGCCAAATGATGGTCCGCATAATTCGATGGTGGAAACGGTACAGGTTGGAGAAGACGACAGGAAAGAAGATAGAGTCCAGCACCGTGCTCTAACCCCCTGATTGAAAAACAGCCAGCCTTCTCGGTTCACACACGGCTCCCTGCAATCAAATGCTTGGGTGAACAAGAAAGAAATAGCGAGCATCTCATCAGAGGAACCTGACCGGCAAGTCCACGCGCTCTTGGCCAGCCTCCTTCGGGATAACTAATTAGAATCACCCAACGGATAGGGCGTGCCATGACAGAAACGCAGCCTGACAATCACGGTAGTTCACCAATGAAAGACATGCCAGAGGAGGGACGAAGGATTGTGGACCACGCACGTGAGAAGTCGATCCAGCTAAGATTGATGGGCGGTCTCGCGGTCCGGGTGCATTGTACGAGCTCCGCCTTCTGCGACCGACCGTACTCTGACATTGACCTCATCGGGCTCAGCTCCCAAGCGGCACGGATAGAGCATGTCTTCCGGCAGCTCGGGTACATTCCGGACAACGCGTTCAACGCGCTCCACGGGGGCCAACGACTGAAGTACGAGGACCATGTGAACAACCGGCATGTTGAGGTCTTCCTGGACAAGTTCAGGATGGACCAGACGCTGGATTTCAGGGGAAGGCTCGGCATAGACCCATATACGATTTCCCTGTCCGACCTGTTCATCACGAAAATCCAAGTGGTCAAGATGGACGAGAAGGACTTCCATGACCTGTTCTCTCTTCTCAGGGACCACAAGATTGGAGCCGACGACCGGGAAGGGGTTGTGAACGCCCGATACATCGCGCAACTTTGCGCCCACGATTGGGGACTGTACCACACTTTGCTCAAGAACCTCGACCGTCTCCCGGAGTTCTACGACCGCTACCAACTCGACAAGGCGGAGAGAGATTCGATGGACAGGAAACTGTGGATTCTACGATTGATGGTCCTTGAGGAGCACAAAGGGCCCATCTGGAGAGCGCGTGACAGGCTCGGAGAGCGACTACCGTACCATGAGGAATTGGAGAGGGACGAATAGCGTGTTCGCGTGTCAAATGACAATGCGCGAGGGTTCGGATGTTGGCACGGAATTTGCCTGTGTTTGAAGCTGGATGCCACAATCTTCAAATCAGCCCCCTGGTGAATAGCCTGCAGTCTTGCATTGGCAAAAAGGGTACGATAGTCTCTGTTTGAACATCGGCCGCCTTTCCTCCCCTATCGGCTTCTCCCGGAACAGCGCCTGGAATTCGCCAGAGACTTAAGCAGGATGCGAATGGTTGCCAGGTTTCCTGATGCGGAATTATATAGGCCAGCGACTCCATTCAATATCCGACCCAAGGCGCGTGATAGGGGCGGAGAAGTATGAAGAGCAAGCAGAAGCTGATAACTCTAGAGGAGGCGCTTCAGTCGACCAGACGAGAGTGCTGTGACCGATTCGAAAGACATGTGAACCCTGAGGAAGCACGTCTCTTCAAGCTCATCAATATGGACAAGCGCTACACTATGGCCGAGGGGGTCACGCTTCATGATGACAAAGGGAACACGCTTCTCGATTTCACTTCAGGCTATGGCGCCCTCAACCTTGGCCACAACCCGACAGAGGTTCTGGAGGCGGTGAGAGCGGCTTCGACCCTGCCCGCAGTATTGCTTATGGGTCACAGCCCTCTGATGGGGGCGCTTGCGTCAAACTTGGCGGCGCTGATGCCGGGCGAGCTAGAGGTCTCCGCGTTCGGAAGCGGCGGGGCCGAGGCAGTCGAGATAGCTCTGAGGACCGCCAAGGCGAGCACGAGGAGGAAGAAGTTCCTGTCGTGCAACAACGGCTACCATGGCCTGTCATTTGGGGCAATATCAGTCAGTGGCGCAAAGAGATACTGTGAGGCACTCGGGCCGCTCATGGATCAGTGCGAATCAATCCCGTTTGGCGATCTGGATGCGCTCGAGAGCAAGCTCAAGGGGGACGACGTCGCCGCCTTCGTTGTGGAGCCGGTCCAGGGAGAAGGGGGAATCGTCGTCCCTCCGAAGGGATACCTGAAGGCGGCCGAGAATGCGTGCCACAGGCACGGCACGCTGCTGATCCTCGACGAGATCCAGACGGGGTTCGGTCGCACAGGCAAACTGTTCGCCATGGAGCATGAGGGCGTTGTTCCAGACATTGTCACGCTGTCGAAGTCTCTCGGGTCTGGGGTCGTGCCCATCAGCGTTGCGATAACGACAGAGCAGATCTGGAAGAAGGCCTACGGCAGTCGCGACCGGTTCGATCTGGTAATCTCGACATTCGGAGGACATTCGAGGGCCTGCGCCGCGGCTCTGAAAACTATCGAGATCATGACCCGCGAGAAGTTGTGGGAGAGAGCCGCTGATTTGGGTACGTACGCGAAGAAAGAACTCGGCAGAATCAACTCAGACGTGAAACATGTCAAAGAAGTTCGAGGACTGGGCCTGCTGCTCGGCGTGGAACTAAGCCCGCCGAGCATCCCTGGGGCGAACATGGACGAGAACTTCGGTGGGATGATCATCAACAGCCTGGCGGATAAGCACGGAATACTGACGGCCTACTGTGATCTTGCACCGACCGTGTTGAGGTTCGAGCCCCCCTTGATCATCACCAAAGAGCAGATAGACAAGGGACTGAACGCCTACGAGGCGGTCTTGGGAAAAGGGATGCTCGGGCTGACGATGGGTTTCTTGAAAACTGCCGTCGGGAGAGCCATCCGTCCGCCATGATCCTCCGAGGGAGTCTAGTCGGACACGGGATCATCTACTATGATTAAATGCTCAAACCTAGACGCGTCCGAGGATTTGCAAGGGGCGTCACTCATAGCCTGACCATCAATCCATCAATTTGATTGAGAATGTGCGAGAGCCCGGATACTGGCCCGGAATCTGCCGACGTTTAAAGCTGGATGCTAAAATCTTAAAGTCCGCTCCCGAGCGAATAGCCCGCCATCTTGTACCTACAAGAAAGGCACGATAGTTCTTGTTTGAACATCGGTCGCCTTTCGCCTAAGGGCCTTTCCGAGGCGAGACGATTCAGTCTCTATTGTTACTGAGAATGATAATGTGATAGCAGAGACGCTGCCCTCTTATCGCTGAGCGTAGGATAGACTCGTGTGGCACCCCTTGCTTCAGCGAAAGGACTGACTGCCGGATTGCAGTTGTCAAGACAGCTGCCTGACACGCAGAAGAAAAGGCATGACAAGCGCACGAAGAACCATTTTGCATTGGTCTTCATTTCATCTCTGGCGGTGGCGTTCATTCTGCTATCTCTCTTCATACAAAATCGTGGGGAGGAAGAATCGGTCAACGGAGACAAATCATCAATCGCACCACCCTACAACGGCTACGAAATGAAGGTCTACGCTCTCAACGATACCATGAGAAACCCCCTCAGCTTTGGGACTCTCTTCAGGTTCGACGCGGATGAACTGCCTTTCGAATTTGAATCTCTTAGATTCGGTGACCCCAGAGAAGACACTGAGTATTCTTCCAGGTACTATGCTGGCATCGGTTTCCTGGCGAATGCTGACGGCTCCAATGCGAGACTAATCTTCAGGGAGGGCAACGGCCATCTAATTCAAGAGATAGCCTACCATGGGCAATCCCTCATCGCGATGGGCGGATGGGAGTCCATTTCAAAGAATGAAACCGGCTCAGTCATGAACCAATCATGGGGGTCAATGGCAATAGCCGCACATGACTGGCAGGATGGAAGCTGGGCTCCTGAAGACGGGATCCTGATTGAGCACCCAGCGAACGTAACCATTTTCGAGGCGACGATTGATCTGATGGTTTTCGAGCCGATCAGCAACACTGACATACCAGAATTCACACCTCTGCATGCGAGCATATTGGCCGCGTTCTTGATTCTCCTAGCAAGAAGGCGGGTGACGAAACAGGCGTGCATCAATATTGATCGCGCAACCACCGGAACCTTCACATGAATATCATCAGATCGGTCGAGATTCGCACGAGTTTATCCTGGAATGCCGAATCGTCTTTCCTCCCCTATGGGCTTTTCCGAGGCGAGGCTCACACACAGGACCGGTCTACAATTGAGAGTCTAGCCACTTCCTTTCTGCCAGTGCCATTCCCAGGATGTCTTCTTCTTAAGATCCTTATTGTCTTCTACTGGGCTGGACTCAGGCCTAGCTACTTCGACTTCCCAGCCCTTGGATATGTCGTACTCGACCAGCACTGCATTATCGTCAATCTGGCCCAATCCCTGACTCCAGTAGAAGTTGACATCCCCTCCGGCGGACACGACCCCTGCATTCTCCGTGAAGCTGAGCCAGCTGTTGCCGTCGAATACTCTGATATGCACGAGCGCGACCACATCCTCAGTTCCGCTGTTGTGGATAGTTCCCTCAAGCGACACGCCCGCCTGTCCATCCGATCCAGACATGGGCCACCATGCCCCCCCTCCCTCGAGATTCCCTGTGAGACAAGGCGAGATCTCGTAACTCCTATCGATCCCGTCCGGCTTGAGAATCGCGGGCATCTCTTGGATGGCATCCTCGGATTTCTCCGGACTATCCGCCGACGGCTCTGATTCCTTCATCGGCCCGCCGCATTTGCCGCAGTACATAACATAGTCAGGTTCCTCAGCTCCGCAATTCGGACACTTCATCGCCATTTCCTCCGTTCAAGCATCGCCTTTCCTCCCTAATGTCTTTTCCGAGGCGAGGCATAATTTCGTTCATTTCTGCATTGCTGGTGCGATTCTCTATCGAATCTAACTCTAGATCCAGAGGAGTTTGGGGTTAGATTCGAACAAGGGCATCGAGTGTACCTGTGGCTCTATAGAATCGAGCGTATTCCCGTACCGCGCCTAAAAGATGAAAATGTAAAGGGTTTGTTGGATTTTGCCACGGCTCAACCTTTCATCAGACCGAACTTGTAGTTCGTCGGGCCCGCGTCATCGGATACGATGATGTAGATGTCCTTGTACCCGGCGAATCCAGCCAGGCTCTGCAGGGCGGTCTCATCGGCGTCGTTGATGTTCACGTTGACCATCTTGTATGGCAGCGAGACCTCATCATTGGTGTATGCTGGCGCGTAGATGGTGACCGTGAAGTCGACCCATAGCGGCGGCTGCATAGACTCGAAAGACCTTATGCCATCGCCGTTGTCGACGACCACCCCATTGAGAGCGATGTTATCCACATACCAGCCCTGTAGCGTGGTGGACCAGTCGGTCATGTACCTGAACGCGATCAACACCTGCTGGCCTACGTAGGCGGACAGGTCGAAGACCATTTTGCCCTGGCCATTGCCAGTGAATCCAGGCATGTTCGGTTTAATCGCCGGGTAGCCGTCAGCAACTATGTCGCTCCTGGTGAATTCGTTCGCCAGGGATGTCCATGTCAGACCTCCGTCGGTCGAGACCTGCACGAACCCGAAGTCCCATTGCTCTTCAATGGCGTACCATGTGTCGAAGCTCAGGGTTGCCTTTCCGTCGTCCCCGAGCGCAACGGTGATCGGGGCCTTGCTGACGATGGAGACATCCTTCTGATCACCCAGTCCCGAGTACCAGGCATTTCCGGACAAGCCGGGCACAGCCGGAGCGGCCGTCAGCTTCCATCCCGGCTCGTACATGTCGTTGCCATCGAACTTGAAGTTGAGCTTGGGCAACTCACCCGCCCTCAGCCCTTGGATCTTCATGTAGTCCGTGGCGTACGGCCCGAGCAGGTATGTCAGAGTGTTGTACCCGTCCAGGGAATACGTCCACTGGAAGGCGTAGGACGCCGTCACGAAGCCCGTTCCCGGCTTAATCTTGTGGACCATGAGATTCCCCGCTAGAGGGTTGTTCAGGTCTATCGACACGTAGTTGTACTTCCCGCCACCGAAGTCGTTCGAGTGGATTAGGTTGGCCAACGTCCAGTCATGGAAGACTCCGTCGAAGGTCATGGGGATTTTGAATTCCGCGAGAGTGGATGTCACGCCTGCCTCCCCATTCTCCGGGTTAGCCGCCAAGGCCGAGACGAAGTCCGCGCCGCCGTAGTGATCGCTCATGTATATCATGAACATCGCGGCCGCACCGTAGTCGGCGATGATGTTGATGTCGCCCTGGTCGCCCCACTCAGTCAAGGAGTTGTCGGGTGTGTACAGGAACTGCGCGATGTAGTCCCATGGCTCCCCGTACCCGCAGAGCATCTCCGCATACATCGAGCAACCCTCGTTGATGAACGAGACCTCATCGGAGTCGAGATCATCATGCAACAGGTGCTGGTACTCGTGGGCTACTGTCGAATCGTAGACGAAGGGCCGTGAGACGTTCGCTCCGAGCCTGTTCGTCCAGTCGTAGCTGTCGAGGTGTATGACGTTGCGGTCATAGTAGTACTCAATCGACGGCGAGTAGTAACCCACGACGTAGTTCGGGTAGGTCGAGTCGTAGAAGCTCTCGTCGACCATGTTGAAGACCATAATCATGAGCCTCCCGCTGTCATCCTGGAACGCCGGTTCTTGGCCGTTCGTTTCGCTCGTTATGATTTCGTTAGCGCCGGTATGCACGTCTGGCGCTCCGAAGTAGTCCGACTCTGTTGGCAGTATGTCGGTCTCATATTCGTTAATCAGGAACTGAACCTGCCAGTCATATATGGTGATCTTGCTCGGTACGTCGTTCCTCGGGTCTCCGGCGGGGAAGCTCAGGTCGGTCGCAACCCATACTTCCACGTGTTCTCCCTCGCCTCTCTTCTCAAACCCCATGAAGTCGCTGGTCCCGTACGTGGACACGAAGTATTCCGCCGTGTCCCCGACCTGGTAGATGTCCGCCAAGGCGTAGCTCCCTGACACTCCCGAGGCTGCGGCCCTCAGCTCTGCCGGATTCGGCTGTTGTGCTCGAATCTCAGGACCAATGTCCTTCCTCACAACGTCAGCGATGCTTGGGGCCATTGCGGCGACGGGTCTCGTGACCGTGGAAAACGCGCCGAAGGCCATCACCATCACTAACGCTATGCATACAATCTTCGTTGCTTTCAGTCAACTCCCCCCAATCTTTAGACCCCGAAAGGGTCTCCGCCTTGAATGCATGTTAAGGTAGTTAACTATTCTTATAGTCAGTATGAAAGGCCGGAGAATCGAGCTACGGCAGGAGCCGGTTACGTCCTTTGCATGGGATGGGCCCTTCCTCCCCTATGGGCTTTTCCGAGACTCGAACAGATTCAGTGCTGGGCATCCGAGATCTCGTTGCTTGCAGTATCTGCAAGCGTACGAGCCTCTGATAAAGGCGCTGCCTGCGAATCCGAGAGCGAGGAGAATCAGTATCAACGCTACGATGATCCAGGAGAACTCGTCTACCAGAAGGACGATTCCTCCGAGGACAGGGATGATGGTTACCATGAAGTCTGGAAGGATGTCGAGCCAGGACACATTCCTCTCGATGAACTTCCTAGGCTCTCCCCTCTTGAAGAGGAGAGAACACAGCAGCCCCCTGCCGAAGCAGCATACCTTTCCATAGTAGTAGCAGTTGGGACAACTGCGCCTGAGGACTCTAATCTCGAGGACAGAACAGTAGACTAGATACAATGCTGATACAAGCGGTGCGATCATCCATAGGACATACGCACCGATTGCATAGATGGACAACGAGAAGAGGTTGGACAAGACTGCGATCCTTATTGGGTAGCTCTCATATCGCTCCGAGTCACTCATTCTACTCAGTGGTTATCTGTTCTCCATCCCTAAGGTCTTTTCTCGGGTCATAGTCTGCACATTAATTCTAATTCAAGAATGAAAATGTGCGAGGGCCCGGATTATCGTCCGGAATATACCGGTGGTCAAAGCTGGAGGCTATACTTACCGGTACTGAATTCGTCGATCCGATTCTCCGATTTCTTACCGGTAGAGAATTCATCTTTCAGCAAGATGAATCATGTCTTCAGCCAATACTACTGGTCCACGATTCAAATGGGCTCGCTGCGACAATAGTTGCAGCTAGCGAATCTGGCAGCTCAGCAGAAAGCAAGTACACTAAGCTGTGAAAATAGAAGAATGGAAAGGGTTTTCTGTTGCAGGTCTCCGAGCTATGCTACCTCACTCAGGCGATTTTGAATTCGAATGCATTATAGATCCCGAAATAGACAGTGTTCTGCATGAGCTCGAAGTTGGCCCACCATATTGTATCGTCAAAGGTACTGTAGAAGGCATACAGTTTAGCCTTGCCAATCGAGCAATACCCAATGACTGTCACTAAATGATCACCCTTATGATCGCCGTTTATGTCGACGACGAATGCCATTGGATGTTGTGCCTTGACCTGGCGTGTGATGTACGACCAACTCAAAGACTTCCCTGTAATCTCTTTCGCGGTTCCAGCATATTTGCCCGTCGGCGACACATGTCCAACGTATTCTACAAAACCGTCAATCACTTTGGCCGTTAAGCTCTGGCCGTACGCACACCCATCATGGTAGAAGCTAGTGTGCATGAAGTCTGCGATGCAGTCGTCACCATGAGGCGTGATTTGGAGGCTCGGATCCGACGCGTCTTTTATCAGACTGCCTGGACTGTCTTCCTGTACCTCCCATCCGTCGGGGAATAGAGCGTAGTCTTTGATGTGTCCGCTGCTCGCTATCATGGAAGCGGCAATATCGTTCTCCACGGAGACGTCCCCGGCGATGAGGTCATTGAACTTCATACTATCCCAGTATCCGACTACCATCCCAACCGCAGTAGGACCGCATCCGTGATACCACTCGTAGTTCGGAACACCCTTTATCATCACCTGGTTGGTAAGCAGCGCCATGATTAAGTCGGCCTCACAAGTCAGGTTCCATCCATCCCCGGGATCTATCTCGCCAACTATCGTGTATTGTTCCACCCTAGTAACGAGCGTTAGCAGGGTCGATGTCGCTTGGTCATAGGCGTGGCTCCTGCGGGATTCAATTAACTGCTCCGCCTTCACGGCCAAGGCGCTCAGCTCCTGCTTTATCGCATCGCTAGTGTCGGTCGCATTGATGGTATCTCGGAGATCTGCAATCTCTTCTACAGGTGCTTGGGCCACGGTCCCATCGACGGCCTCTGACGTTGACCCAGTCAATCCTTCGTCATCGGTGACCACCAAGGTGACAGTGAAGATGCCAGAGGTCGCAAACGTGTGATAGACATTCATCCCTAATCCTGTTTTGCCATCGCCGAAATCCCACGCGTATCCTACGATTCTCCCATCCGCATCAGTAGATGACGATGCATCGAGCATCACCGTCACGTTTGTTGTAGCGCTAACCCAATCAACGGTGAACATAGCTATTGGAGGTGATGGAGGATCAGTAGTCCACACGAACGGATGAGTCACGTATGATCCATCCACGAATGCTTCACTCCCCCCTACGACCTTGTCCCCATCATTGACGGCGTAGGCACAGCTGACACCCATGCCACCCTCCAAATCCCCAAGAATAACCATAGTCCCGTCAGGCTTCCAGAGGCTGGCTGCCCTCTGTTTCCATCCGTCATTGTCTACGGTCTCGAATCCGACTGCGTATCCCATATTGTTGATATCATATGCGATACTGTCGCCGTAGGTAGCAGTACCGAGATATGACAATCCTGTGCTCAGAGACCACCGGAAGGCCCGCTGGAAGTTCGGAGAACCATGTGCAATGCCGACGACCTCTCCCACATCATTGATTGACTGTGCGATGACGTTCCCAATTGATGTTAGTGCTGTGCCACTGCTCCAATGGTGGGAATGATATCCTGTCCCTGTTACCACAACGACGACGTCATCATTCTCGTTGATAAGCACGTTGATTTGATCCATGTAGGGAGTGAGCTCGTAAGTGATGTCGGTCATCACTGTGCCATCCCACATGAACACATACACGTTGTTGTCGGCTCCTAGATACGTGCCAACGACGTGACCTCGGTCATTGATGCCTGTAGCCCTGCTGGTCGTCACACCAGCGGGCATGTAGCCGTTCAAATCGCTCATTGTCTTGGTATTTGGATCCCACGAGAATGCATGCCAAGCAGATCCAACCTGGCCATCCCCGACCACATATCCCAAGTCATTCACTGCATTTGCGCGAGAAGTTGTACCCCCGGGTAGATTCCCGAGCGCCATGGGCTGCGTCATGGTTTTGTCCCAAAAGAACGCAACATAGTTGCTTCTTCTGTAGTCGTGCTGAGTGCCGACTATTTGCCCCTCACCATTCAAATCTGTAACTACGGTTATTGGGGCCGAACCCGGGAGATATCCTACGTCAACGAAACCAGTTGTGCTATCCCAATAGAATGTTCCGGTATGGGGGCGATCCAGTGGGCCAAAAATCCCAGCTACTTGGCCATTATTGTTGATGAAGTTCGCCTCACCACCCCTGCAATCAAAGCCACTAGTTAGATCAGTCATATCTCCGACATGGAGTCCGACACCAATCTCACACGCCGTCGACCCACTCAATCCCAGGTCATCGGTGACCACTAGGGTGATAGTGTATTTGCCAGAGACCGCGTACGTGTAAGAGACCGTCATCCCAGAACCTGTTGTGCCATCGCCGAAATCCCAGTCATAACTATTGATCGTTCCATCTGTGTCAAAAGATGCCGACGCATCGAGGCTCACTGTCAATTCCCCAACCCCCTCGAAGGTGAACTTCGCTTGGGGAGGGGCATTTGGCGTCCAAAGGAAGGCGTGATTATCATACCAAGGGTCACTGGACATTCTAACCGAAGACACGACATGCCCAAGCTCATTGATAGCGACTGGATTGTTCCAGACGTCGGTTGAGCCCGGAGGCCGATCAAGGATTTCTACAGGACCATAGGGATAGTTGTGGTACACGAAGCCAGTACTCGGCAGTCCCACATACGTGTTCCCGACAATAGTAGTACCATCATCATTGACGTCATTTGCGTAACTCGAATACCCCACCCCAAGATCGATTGGGGCGGCAGACGGGGACGTCCAGACCACTGCATGGTCATAGTCATTGGTGTCTGCACTAGCCCCTACTATCAGTCCGGTGTCACTGATTGCAATTGCCTGGGAACTTGGGCCATCGATACCCCCACTCAACGGGATGAGGGTCTGGATAGGATCCCCGAGACCTTCACAATAAAACGCTTGGAGGTGTGTAGCATCTTCAGCAAAGCCATATCCTACGACAGCACCGAAGTTGTTTATGTCCAGAGGTTCTATCGCTCCCATACCTGGCAGGGTTCCAATCTCTTGTGCAGATATATCGGATGCCAATGGGTCCAAATCCCACTGGACAACAACAGTACCCACTCCAGATGCCCAGCTCTCTCCTACCGCTTGATGAGCATCGTTCAATGCATAGGCCGCGCTCACGGTATGTCCGGCGAGAGGCAGAAGTCTGATAGGAACGCTGGAATCACTGCTCGGCCAGTAGACTCCATAAGTCGGGTCGGACGAACTTTGTTTGCTCGACCCCACAATCTCCCCCCAATCATTCATTCCCTCAGCATTTGCGCGCTCTCCAAGACTTGGGAGGTGTATCCAATTCCCTAGCACTGAATCGTACACAAATGCTTGTTGATTGAAAGCATCCACATAGCTATATGCGGTGGCCGAGACTTGATCGTGGTCATTGATTCCTGTAGGAAGTGTGACGTCTAGTCCAAGAATGCCCAAGTCCGTGACATACCACGCTGCAGAGGCAGAGGCAGGTGTCACAATGAGAAAGACTGGAGCCACAAAGATGACCGTTACCAGTACTACCATGCAGGCTTTGTTCAGGCTTCTTCTAGACGATACCTTGTCGACTATCACTCTTCCACTCAAGTTGTGTTCCCCCTTAACCGCATCCTCATAGAGTCAACATTGCGTGAGTGACATGGTTGGAGGGGGAAGCGTCTATGTGACATCGGAAGCGAAACACGGCGCTGCTCTGAAGAACCTTGAGATTCTTCCTCCTTCGAACCCACCCAAGTATTGACTTGGCCAGGCAGGAATCGAATTCTCACCTATTTAATGTTACTTCTTGTCATGGTCATAATTGTCATGACCACGGGTTTGATCCTCTCGCAGGAAAAGAACATAGGGACAGAGTGCAATCAGCTTCTCATCTGGAAGAAATGCACGAAGACTCGAAGACAGACAGGGCCCTGACGGACCACGCAAATGAACAAGAGAAGCAATGGGACTGGTTGGGCGCCGCTGACACCTATGAGAAGGTCTTGAGGAAGGTGCCCGATGACGATCATCTACGGATCGGAGACCTCCTCGAGCGGAGAGCCTATGCCCTACACAAGGCGGCACTTCAGGCCGACTCCATTGACCAGTTCGAGAAGCAGAATCAAGAGGCAATCAATATCTGTGCGAGAGCCAGGCAGACTTACGAAGACGCAACCGAAACTACAACCACCGGTCGGAAGCATCGCTGCGACGCCATGACATCTTACCTCGGATTTTGGCTTGCTGGCAATTACGCGGAGAAAAGGAAGTTTGTCGACAAAGCATGGAAGGATACGAAGTCATCTCTTAGCGTTTTCGAGGCACAGGGCATGTGCCGAGAGTTCGCATTGACTTTCAACCGGCTTTCGTATGCCGCTGCGTTCTCGTATGACTACGACGGTGAGGCGGAAAGCCGAGAAAACACTCTGAAAGAGGCCCTCAGCTGCGCTGAGAAATCAATCAGATACCTTTCAGAGTTGAAGGACAACGAAGACCTGGCGAGAGCGCACGCCAGAGCGGCAGCCCTGCTCGTGGCCATAGAGGTTGATTTCGCCTCGTACAGTGACAAAGACAAGGTCGACCTCGAGGCTTTGAACCATTGGGTCAAAGCGAGAGAGCTTGCAGAGGAAGTCGCCATGTCCGAAACACCATTCATGGTCATTCTTGCATTTTGGCCCGCCGCATTGACCATTGAGGATCGATACGCATGCTACATGAAAGGAAAGGAAATCGCTGAGAAGGCACGGGACCACTTCATGATCGGCTGCGCGCTCGACGGACTCGCACAACGGAAATTCCTTTTAGCTAGGACAGCCGAGGACTCGGTACAGATGGAGGCCTTGTCGGAAGAAGGATTCGAAATCTCAAAGACCGCTCGAGAGAATCTTACCAAGGTTCGCTTCTTCTCCCCGAGTTTCGTCAACGTGTGGGTTCACGTTCCCGAGGCTGGGTACTACTACTACCTATCATCTGAAACGCATGACCCCGAACTCAAGCGAAATCTGATCTACAAGGCTCAACATCCCTGCATGGAGCAACTCAGGGTGGCAGAGGAGTCAGGATATCCGGATATCCGGTGCGCTGCGTACTTCCTGCTGGGTTCTGTGTTGAAGGACCTGGGCAAGAACGAATCGGGCATCGACATGAAGAGGTCATATCTTGAGCAGGCAGTCGAGAAACTGACCGTGGCGATCGACCAGGACCGACGAATCCATCCCACTGAATACCTCGCTCAGGGTATGGACTTGCTCAGTCTTGCAGAGGCAAAATTCGAGATCGCGCACATTACCGCAGATATGAAGAAGAAGACTAGCATCCTTCGGGAAGCCGTTAATTGGAAACAGGAAGCACTCGGTCTGTGCGAGAAGGAGCTGAACGCCACCCAAGACAGCAATCCTGAAATCAGCAGCGAAATCGCTGAAGGATACCGCGAAACAGGAAATTGGGCAAAGGAGCTCTGTGCGACATCCGGGGATAGCAGTTGTCTGGGGCTGGTGGCGGAATGCTTGGATAAGGCGGTGTTCTGGTATTCAAAGGCGGGTCTCTCGAACCAGAGTGCGGAAACCAACTGGGAAGCGGCGCAAGCATATGACAAGCTTGGCGAGTTTTTCAAGGCCGCTGAGAGGTTTGACTCCGCTGCCGAAGATTATCGAAAAGCCGCCGACAACGTCCCACGCCTCGAGGAGTTCTATGCCGACTACGCCATCTACATGCGCGCGTGGGGAGAGATTGAGCGCGGAAGATATCATCACATGAGACAAGAGCCAGGATTGGCCAAGGACTGCTATGAGAATGCCTCCGCCATGCACAAATCCTCGCGCCGGTGGAGCTACCTCACAATGAACTATTCAGCGTGGGCAAAGGTAGAGCATGCCGAGGATCTGAGCAGGAACGAGAACCACCAGGAAGCTGTGAAGGCTTTTGAAGAAGCAGCGCATCTTTTCAAGGAATCCAAGAAGAACCTTCATGATCAGCTTGCGAAGATCGAGGACTCTTCGGAATTGCAGTCGGCAAGGGATCTCCAGAGGGCAGCGGACGCCAGAAGCGACTACTGCAAGGCGAGAATTATCCTCGAGAAAGCTGGGGCGCTCGACAAGAAGGGAGATGTCTCCGCGAGTGCTGAAAAGTACGGTCAAGCCGCAGACTTGTTTGACAAGATCCTGACGGGGCTGGAGTCCGACCGAGACCGAAAGGAAATCCAGCTGGTAGCCACACTGTCGAAGGCCTGGCAGGCCATGGCAAAGGCAGAGGCTGAAACGTCTCCGGATCATTACGACAAAGCATCTCAGCTGTTCGAGGAAGCGAAGGACCTGAGCACAGGTGAGAAGGCAAAGCTGCTTATGGCAGGGCACAGTCGATTCTGCAGGGCGCTTGGAATCGGTGCGAGATTCGTAGATACCGGCGACATCACGCTGCATGCAGAAGCCACGAAGTATCTTGAGAGCGCGGCTGATTTCTACCTGAAGGCCGACCATCACATGGAATCCGTCTACGCGAAAGCCAGCAAGCTGCTGTTTGACGCCTACGTTCACATAGGCAAAGCCAGCAGAGAAGAGGATCAGGTGAAGAAGGCCAAACTCTACACGATGGCTGAGAAAGTCTTGCAGACATCCGCCTCCGCTTATGACAAAGCCAAGGAGCCTAACAAGAGAGATCAGGTTCTGAGGCTTCTGGAAAAGGTGAGGGATGATCGAGAACTAGCCCTTATGCTGACTGAGATCCTTCATGCGCCTGATGCAGCCTCGCAGACAGACGCCTTCCCCGTTCCCACGCCCTCCCGCGAAAGCGCAACTGGCCTGGATAGGTTCGAGCAGGCTGATGTCCAAGTGGTTCTGATTGCTCGCCCGAAGCACCTCCGCCTTGGCCAAGACCTTGAAGTAGTGGTCGAAATGACGAACGCCGGCAAAAGAGCAGCCCAGCTCATAAAGCTGAAGGACCCCGTCCCGGAAGGCTTCACGCTGAAGGAGAACCCGGAGGGCTATCAGATGGAGGACGGCTCCCTGAATCTGGGAGGGAAGCGCCTGAATCCCCTGATGACTGAGGAGATCAACCTCGTCCTCAAGCCTGGCAAACGAGGACAGTTCGCCCTGAAGCCACAGATCCTTTATCTTGACGAAGGGGGCAAGTACAAGTCCCATGAACCCGAGCCAATGAAGGTAACGGTTGGTCAGGAGGAGACAGCGCTTACAGATAAGAACGTTCTAACGGAGACGCCGGAGGCGGCGGAAGCACGGCAATTGCTCGATGGTCTGAATGTCATCACATTGTCTCACTATCGAATCGTCGGCAACTACGTGCGGTACGGCGTCGCCGTGCGCAACGCCCTGAAGGATGCTCGCCAGAAGATCGTAGCTGCATGTCGCAGCACCGCCCAGAAACGGGAGAACTTCATAATCTGGGCGCCACCCGGAAGCGGCAAGACCTACTTCGTGCAGGAGGTTGCGGCTCTGCTCGGAGAATCCGCACGCTACCGCGAGCTCAATCTGGCCAAACTCGACGAGGAAGGATTCCGTTCAGGGCTTGCGGGACTTCGCGACTCCAAGGGACCTTGCCTTTGCCTCATAGATGAAGTGGACGCCAAGCCAGATGAGGGCTGGCCCTACGAGGCACTGTTACCCTTCCTAGATGCCAGGGCCACCGAGGGGGCGCTCCTCGTCTTTGTTCTAGCCGGGAGCTCAGGTTCCAGCGCGGAGGATATGAAGAAGAAGATCGCATCCCGACCAAAGGGCTCGGACATGCTCAGCCGAGTTCCGACTGAAAACGAATACTCGATCCCGTCGATGGGCGTCGGTGACCGATTGCTTGTCGTGCTGAGTCAGTTCCGACAGGCTGGGAAACAGATGGGTCATGAGGTCCGGGAGGTGGAGAAGCTCGGTTTGTACTACGTAGCCGTCAGCCCTCGACTTTCAAATGCTCGTCAGCTCCATGAGTTTGCCGTGCGATGTGCAGAGAGAGTGCTTCCCGGCGATGATCGGCTCAAGTACGACAGCCTCTTCAGCCCTGGGGATTTAGAGAACAAGTTGTTCTGGACCCAGGCACTCCAGTCCGCAGGCGCTTTGGTGGACACATTTCTGTTGATCGAGGACTAACGGCCTTCCGTTCTCTTTCGGCGTCCCTTCTCTCGCAGTCAGAACAGTATCTTGACGCAATCATGATTTGGAAGGTCGTCTTTCCTCCCCTGCGGGCTTTTCCGAGGCGCGGCTCATACTCCATTCTTCTTCTCTTCTAGGTCTGACGTCGGTTATTCTGAGCCAACTGGCGAAATACGTACCGCATGTTGAATGCATAGAATAGTCGTGCCAATATCCAATCTTCGTAGCTGTCAGGTACGGGCAGACTAGCTGCATCCTCCTCGGTCCCTCCTTTCATCAAGACTCTGCGCGCCTGGGCTGACAAAGTGCGGATGTATGACTGCAATTCGTCAACGTGCTTCTTCTGTCCCAGAGGTCCATGGCCCGGTACGAACACTCGAGCCTTCATTCCGCGCAACTGATTGAGAATTGAAAGCAGCTTCACAGGATCGCCATGTCCTAGATACGGGTGACATTTCACGAACAAAAGATCTCCGCAGAATAGGATACGCTCCTGGGGCAAGAACAACACGCAATCGCTCTCGCAATGTCCGTTGCCGAAGGCAATGAGCTGAGCGACGCGCTTACTTCCTTGAAATGTCAGCCTGTTGTCAAAGGTCATATCAGGTAGACGAAGCCTGACTTCCGGGAGAGATGCTAAGATACCCCGCCAATAGGGCAAGAAGAAGGCGCCGAACTCCCTCTCCCTTTCGTCCTTAGATCTAGCGAGACTTTTCATCTCAGCAGCTTGGCTAGCTGCGTCTTTCCAATCCTCCTTGAGTTCGGTTCGCCCTTTGGTGGCTACCAGCTCTCGTGTCAGGGTTGTCCCTATCTCAACTGCCCCAGTAAAGACCTGGCTGCCTCGAATATGGTCATTATGATAGTGGCTTACAACCAAGTAGCTGGGTACACGTCGTGTAAGGGTTGCGGCAGCAGTGCGTAGCTCGCGCCCTGCTCGAGGGGTCACACCCGAATCAAACACGAGAGTTCGATCACCAAGGTCCACGATGCCTGCGTTGCAGCCTCCTGAGCCACCGTCAAGAAGAGGATCAATCGCAGCGTACACTCCGGGAGCTAGTCGCACATATCGAAAATGCTTGGCGGTTGGAATAGGAGACTTCAAATCAATCACATTCCCTCGCGCGCGTATCGCCATTCCTCCCCTATGGTCTTTTCCAAGGTGAGAGTCCAGATATTAATATATAATGTTGCATTAAAATGTGCGAGGGCCCGGATATTGACCCTGAATTTGATGCCATTTAATGCTGGAAGCTATAATCTTCAAATCGGCTCCCGAGTAAATAGCCTGCCGGACTATACCAGCAAGAAAGGAGTCATAATTATTCTTTGAACATTGGTGACCGCTCCTCCTGTCGGTCTTTTCCGAGGCGAGGCTCAGATCTCCTCCTCAATGATCTCTTCCAGCTCTCGCATTTGTCTGTAATAATGGTCAGATAGACATATATTGAATGGAGAGCATGCGGAAACGGAGGAACATGAAGGGTGCGGGGCGAGTGTTTAGAGCGATCGCAATGTCAGTCTTTCTGCTATCGGCTTACGCCGCGCTAATAGAGATTCCAAGGAGCGAAGCGGCATATGAGATGCATTCGCCAATACTGATTAACGGTGACATGGCTATCGGCGACTCTGGTATCACGGGCGGGACTGGAACCGAACTTGACCCGTACATAATCGAGGGGTGGCAAATCGACCATTTCGATGAGAACTGCATTGACATCCAGAACTCAAATGCCCACTATCTGATAAGAAACGTGTATCTCAGGCCAAGCCCAGAATACCAGTATCATGCTCAATATGGAGTTCATATTGATGAATCCTCGAATGTGAGCGTTGAGAACTGCCTGATTGAGAACAACGAGGGCACCGGTATAATGGTCTACGATAGCAGAAACATAAGAATCTCTAACAATCACCTATCAAACAATCCGCTCTACCTCGGTGCGTGCAGAGATGTGTCGGTCGATGCAAACCAATTCAACTCGTCATCCATAAGATTGCTCGGAAGCAACTCAATCAACCTTAGCAACAACATCATTGACACTGGTGGGATATTCATAGATGGCTCTCGCGTGGAGGACTTCAGCACGCATACCATCGCCTCAACAAACACAATTGGTGGCAAACCCGTCCTTTACTTCAAGAATCAGAGTCCAGTGGTCATCGATGAAAACATTGTTGGGGGAGAGGTGATTATCGCGAACTGTTCGGGTGTCCGCATCGCGGATCTGAACGTGACAAACACTAGCGGTCTGTTTGTGAACTATTGTGACGACATAGTTGTTTCCCATGTAGAAGCATTCAAGAACCATCCTGCATTGGTCTTCTTGCAAGCATCAAATGTCACCATAACGAATTGCAGTTTCAGGCAGACGAGTTGGGACAAGGATCTTCTTCTGTACAACGCGGCATCAGTGTTCATGCGAGGCGCGACAGATGCCATCATAGGTAGCTGCTCAGTCTCCGGCAACAATGATGGGATTGATTTGATGGGGGCGGCCAGCGTGACTATGGTCAGCTGCAACTTGAGTGGGTACCGAGGGATCAGCTGCTATTGGTCGACGAATGCCACGATACGGGGGAACGACTTCGGACGATGCTCAGATCGTGCCGTCAATCTACAAGATTGCGTAGGTTTCGAGGTATATCAGAACAACATAGGTCTTAACTCGATCGATGATTCGAGCGGAGGGGCGAACAATTCCTGGGATGATGGCTATCCGGCGGGAGGGAACTATTGGGGGTACTTCAAAGGACATGACAATTGCAGCGGACCGGATCAGGATATCCCTGGATCTGACGGAATCTCTGATACGATGTACTGGTTCGATCATTATCCGCTGATGGAACCCTACACATACCCTCATCCGAGAGCAGCGTTCACAGTAGCCTCAGTGGCGAATTCCACAAACACATATGCGGTAGACGCAACGAGATGTTGGGATCCGAACGACCCCCTGGCCTTGCTTGAGGTCCGCTGGGATTGGAACGGAGATGGCAAGTGGGACACCCCCTGGTCCACTAACAAGACAGCTGAACATCACTATTCGGAACCGGGCAACTACACGGTGTCTCTAGAGGTGAGAGACTCCCAGGGTTTGTCGAGTGTGACGCTCAAGAACGTGATCGTCGAAGGGGTTCTTTGGACAACTTACTTGCTCTACGCACTCGCAATCGTCACCATCTTGGCGGCAATATTGCTTTTGCTGCACAGAGGCAGAAAGAGGAGACTGAATATCACTGGAGCATTTGAACCTAAGGAACCCGCCGAGTAGCCTCGGAAGTGAGAAATGAGGATTGTCAGAGACGCCGCCGTGTGAGCGTCTTCAGCAAAGAGGGAAGGCCTCGTGTTCTTGTTTGAACATTAATCTATATGATAGAATTAAAATGTGCGAGGGCCCGGATTTCTGCCCGGAATCTGCTGGCAATTAAACCCCCCACCTATAGAATTCACCAGCGCTGGGGACAAATTGACGCCCGATTATTGCTCTGGAATCTACCAGTAATTAAAGCTGTAACCTTTACATACCGGCAGGGAATTGAATGATTAAAGGTACCCGGATGTTGGTCAGAATTCTGCCGGCAGTTGTGGCTAGATGCATTGCTTACCAGCATGAAATGAACATCGGTACGATTCCTCTTCCTACCACCAATAGACTCATTGATTCTCTCGGAATGAATGCGTGTTGCAATAAGGACCCACTAAGTGCCGAGTCGCCGGACATCTCAGTTCATGACCTGCTCGAATTTCGCCATCGTCAGCCGAGAGAGGATAAGATATCTCCAATCAGAGCCGAAATGCGATGCACCTGTCAGAACTCATAGTACGTCGGTTTGGGCCGTTCTCCATTCACGTATCCCTCTTTGGCCGTGTCGATGTCCTGCTCAGGAACCTTCTTCCTCCTAGCACGCTTCTTCCTCTTCTTCGTCATCGCTGGGACCTTCCTCGCCCATCGAACCCATACAGATATCTCCTTGCGAGACGAAGTACTTAGTCCCTCTCCGATTCATCTCTGATCCGCATTGCATCGAGGATCTTCAGACTCCTGACAGCTAGAAGGGAATGTTCCAGGCTCGAGAGAGCCATCAACTGTCTCCCGAATCCGCCGTCCCTGCTTCTGCAGCGAAGTACGAACTCCTCGCATTCTTGGATGTAAAGGGGCATGGATTCCAGCATCTGCAACGAATCAAGAGCGCTATAGACATTCTCGAGGAAGGATGTCGATCCCGGCAGGAATCCGAAGCCTCCATCACAGTTCTGGGTCGCCCGAATCCATGAGATCGCCTCATCAGCCTCCACCTCAAGACCCGCGTGCATCTTGACAGCGATGTACTTCTGGCATTCAGACATGTACTTGAGTCTCCTGATCGAGATCTTCATCACGTGGTCAAGAAGATCACGCCTCAGCACTCCCTCGGCGTCCAGGATATCTTCCAGAAGTACTGAGTAGTATGCGTTCGCAAGCTTGCTGCCCTTCTTGCGCCTGCGACCAAGGACGGAATCCTTGATTTCGGAAAGCTTCTCCGTCATGTGGAGAATCTGTGAGATCCTCGCAAGACGGTACAGGTGATCAAGAGATAGGTCGTCGTTGATTTGGAGACTCCCGATGTACTCTCTAGTCAGCGGGTTGGCGTGGTCAAGACCCAACTCAACGAACAACAGCACTCCATTATAGGTCTCTGCAATCGAGGGCGGGGTTTCCCTAGGGAAGTTGAATCCTCCGGACGGGTTCTCGTATACTTGAACGAACTTGATTAGTCTCAGCTTCTCCTTGTGGGAAAGCATGGTCTCATATGCCCTCTGGGCCCCAGCGATGCATCCGAAGCGTCACCCCTAGCATCCGCTTCCCAAATCAATCTTCCTAGTTAGGAGCCTCGGACCGGATTTGAGCTGTCTTCGGCTACCGCCCTCGACCAAGAGAACTGCTGGGGTTTATCAATGCCGGAGAAAGCAGAGCGCAGTCCAAATGGATAACCAGTCAACGCTTTGCCCTTGCCGGTAGGCAAAGTTTATGAACACCTGCATTCTCAGGATATCTGTAGGGTGATGAAGCTCACCTCAAACCGCCCTGGTGCTGGGCTGATAGCTTCTACCTGAGTGACCGCACCAGGACGAAGGTGAGACCTTGCTTGACCCGGCGATTCTGCTACTGCTGTTAGGCACAGCTCTTGCGGCTTCCCTCTTCTCGATTCGCCTTGGAGTCTCTGTTGCGATAATCGAGATCGTCTTTGGAATGCTGTTGGGGAACCTGGGGAGCATGAAGACGGACGACTACGAATGGTTTGTGTTTCTCGCGGCTCTTGGCAGCGTTGTGCTGACCTTCTTGGCAGGAGCTGAGATTGACCCCGAAGCGCTGCGCAGGACCTGGAAAGCTAGCTTGACGATCGGCCTCCTCTCCTTCGTAGTGCCTTTCCTTGTTGCTTGGTGGTTTTCATACCTCATCCTCGGCTGGTCTTGGGAGGCCTCGCTTCTGGCCGGCGTTGCCTTGTCAACTACCTCAGTTGCAGTCGTATACGTGGTCCTCATCGAGACTGGCATGAGCAGGA
>Ga0315286_10001076_pt1 | contig 24359 bp, 32 predicted proteins | sample YL17G10_0_MG_FD_205038 | JGI IMG/M metagenome (GOLD analysis project Ga0315286, IMG submission 205038) | Sediment microbial communities from Yellowstone Lake, YNP, Wyoming, USA - YL17G10_0 | ecosystem: Environmental > Aquatic > Freshwater > Lake > Sediment | place: USA: Wyoming | collected...
ACTACCGCAAGCTGCAGCGCGCCCGCCTGAACCCCGCGCACAAGCGCCCGTCGGAGCGCGTCCGCGCGGCCTTCGACGCCCTCCTTTCCAGCGTGCAGGAGCAGTACCCCTCGCTGTCTTGCACCCTGGACGTCGACGCGAAGGCCGGCCAACGCGACGGCCAAGCCTGCGCCCGCGCCTACGCCTTCTGCGAAGACCTCGATGACGGCTCGTTTCGCATCGCGGTGGCGGCGAAGATGAACGACGCCGACGACAGCCGGGTCGAGGGCCTCCTGCGCCACGAGCTGGCGCACGCGGTCCTGCTTCACGGCGGCGACATGGAGCACACCGAGCGGGACGCCGACGAGGTCGCGGAAGAGCTTTTCGGCTCGCCCCTCTTCTACGATGACGAAGACGTCCAGACGACCGACCAAAGCGCCCCCGGCGCCCGCCGACCCCGACCCCCGTACCTGGATGGGGCCGACGGGCGGACCCTAGACAGCGCGGAGCCCATGGGCGAGGATGGCCCCGACGCCCCCAGAGGAACCATGCAACTCAACACAGTCGAAGACGTCGTTTCCGCTCTCGATGACGCCGCCGCCCAGGGCGACGCCAAGACCCCACGGCTCATCGCCAGCCAGCTCTCGCAGCAGGCCAAGCAGGTCGGCGGCGCCCAGTCGCGCACGCTCCTCACGCTCGCGAAGGCCGCACGGCACTGCGCCACGGGCGTCGAAGCCCGCATGGACGGCCAGATCGACCGCGCCATGACGTCGGAGCGCATGTGCGACGCCGCGTTGCAGGAGGCGGCGATGCCGCGCTCGCGCAGGAACCCCGAGTGGGCGAAGAGCCTCGGCAGCGGCCTCTACAAGGGTGCGCGCTACAGCGCCGAGACGGCTCACGACCTCTACCAGGGCGCCCGCGCCGCCCATGCCGCCCGTAGCGCCCCGGTCGAGCCCGAGCGCAAGAACCCCCACGCCCGTCACCCCGGCTTCGAGCAGTACGAGTTCCGCGTCGAGAACTCATTCATGCCCGCCTTGATCAACGGGGATACCTCGGGCCTCGACGAAGACGACATCGACGCGCTGGATCGCTTCTTGGCCAAGATGCCGAAGGACCGGGGCAGCCACTGGGCCGTCATCGAGGACGACGCTGGCTTCGGCCCCGGCGCCATCACGCGGCTCGGGTCCGACCGTTCGCTGGTCGCGCTCATGGTGCCCAAGAAAGCACGCGGCGGCGCAAGCGACCACAGGTCGATGACCCCCGGATTCTACTCCCGCAAGAACCCCTCCAAAGCGCATCGCACGCACAAGATCCCCGGCGTCGGTACGCTCACGATCAGCCCCCGCGCTGACGGCGGTCGCGACGACGCCAGCCTTGAGGTCACGAAGTCGTTTGCCGACGAGTGGGACCACAGCATGACCAACCAAGCGTACCTTGGTCGTGAGGTTTCCGAAGCCGCCGAGAAGCATCGTCGGGACTCGAACTTCTACACCGTCAAGCTGAAGTACCGGGGCCGCGAGTTCGCGATCTGGCCCAGCGGCGCCGGGGTCTGAGATGGGCTCGACTTGGCTCCCCTCGCGGCGTCCAGCGACGCAGCTTGCTGTGACGGCGGTGACGTGCCCTCGCAAGGGGCCGTTGCCGTCGGAGATCAGCCTGCTGGTGTGCGGGCACATGCACGACACAAGACCCGAGAAGTGCGCGGAGCAAAGGTGCCAGAAGGCCATCGCCTTCATGCCCGAGCTTGACCAGCTCCGAGGAATCGCGCGGGCCACCCTGCGCATTTTCCAAGACCCCCCGCCTCGCGTGGACTACAGCGACCGGTGGGTCGGCTACGAAGACGAACGGGTCTGACGGCGGTCGGGTCGGGTCTGAGCCGTCGAGTTACTTCTTGCGGCGCTTGGGCGGCAACGACTCCGGGGGCTTCGTCGGCTCGACGACGGTGGCGCGCAAGGCACGCATGAAGCCTTCGGGAAGCGTCACGACCACGCGGTCATCCTGCCAAACGACGACCACGCTGGTCTTTCGATCCTCTTCGGAGAGGTCGTCCAGGAGGGGCGTTATGGGGAGCCTGATGTACCACTCGTTTGTGCTTCGCAGGTACTGCGTGCGGTACAGCTTGCTCATGCCCCGCTTGGGCCGCTCTCGCTTCCCCGTCGACGTCTCCGACCCCGTGTAGCCGTGCTTCAGGCACCACGACTCAATGGCCGATATGTCGCGGTTGGCCCCGCGCAACTCCGAGACGAAGTAGCGCACCTGGCGCCGGGTCGGTTGCAGCTCGTCGAGGGCGTCGTGCAGCGACTGGGCGTCTTTCGCTTTGAGGTAGGCCAACAGCAGAGGCTTTATCGCAACTTGAGAGGCCATAATCCCCTTGATAGCACCCTCGTTGTGGTGGTAAAGACCTATCATGGCTTCCGATTGCTCAACGTGCCGCCACCACCGAAGCGAACTTCAACCCAAGGTGCTCGACGCGGCGTTTGACACCGTCGTCGCCTTTGCGGACCAAGACGACCGGGTCTACTTCTGCACGTCGACGCAGGGCCCCCACGCTGGCCAGAAGGTCGGCACGTTGGCCATCCTCTGTGACGCCTTCGAGTCCCCGCGCCAGGCGAAGGCCAGCGAGCTGGACCGCCTGCTGGCTCTTTCCGCCGAGCGTGCCGCCCGCGCCGCACGGGATGCGGGCGACCGATGAGCTGGCAAGACGACGAGAACGTCCTCTTGAACGAAGCCGTGGTTACGGCGGCTGACTTCCTCTTCAGCCTGTGTCGAGGTGACGCCATGCAGATAGCGCGGGGCGAAGGCGCAATCTTCGTCTTCAAGCGAAGCAAAGACGTCGACCGCTTTTTGCAGATCTACGCGAGCTACGCCGCCGAAACAGAACCCGACAGCGAAAGCAACTGACCTCATGACGACCCCCACGACCCCCACGACGGCCACCAGGCCGACAACCAAGCCCCCCGCGAAGAAGCACACCAAGGCGGCGACCAAGGAACGAGTCGCCGCCGCCGTGACGTTCTCGGCCCGCCTGCGCGAGGCCAGGCAGCGCGCGGGCTTCTCCACGCTGGACGACGTCGCGAACGCCTTGGGCGTGACCCGCGAGGGCTACGGGCGCTTGGAGCGTGGCCGCATCATGCCCCGCGCCGACGTGCTCCTGCGCGTGGCTCGTCTCTTCAACGTGTCCATCGACTGGCTGCTCGGCCTGCGCGACGACGTCTGAACCACCACCACCACCGCCACCTTGAGGGATTGCAAGTGAACACCACAGACAAAGAGCCCCAGCAGTGGATTCTCCCGCGCTACCGTGACGTCGAGTTCACGGGCAAGAACACGCTGGCGGCTGCCGTCGAGTTTTGCGAGCTGGTGAAGCGGGCCGACCCCGACGTCTCCGAAGAGGACGTGTTCATCGTCCCCGCTGAACACGTCCACGACATCGGCGGCGGCTTGGGGCAGCGTCCCATGGTCTGCTACGAGGCGTTCGGCCAACTCGCCGAGGCGATCCAGCTCGGTCAGGCACCTGTTGGTCATCTGTACCGAAAGATGCAGGCAATCGAGAAAAAGCACTCCGTCATGTTTGAGTGCTACAATAGTTGGTCAACCAGCGTCATCGAACAGGACTAGAGGTCACACGGCCATGAAGCAGAAGATCCCCGTCACCCTCATCGTCGAGTTCTCTGACGCTGCCATGCAGCCCGACGTCGACGAAGCCATCGTCGACGCGATCAAGAGCTTGCGCGGGATGCTCAACTTCATCCCAGCGGTGAAGGGCAAGGCCAAGAACGGCAAGACCGTCTCGTTCAAGATCATGGACGTCGAAAAGTGACCGACACCGCGACCGCCCCGACACCCGGTGACTTTGCATCCCTGGCGATACACGCACGCGCCGCTGCCGCCGACGCTGCCGACGCCGGCGACCGCGCCATCCGTTCCGCCAACGCCGCCGAAGAAGCAGCCGCTGCTGCCGACGGCGACGGCGACGCCGCCGCTCGTGCCGCTGCTGACGCCCGCAACGCCGCCCACGAGGCCGACCTCGCTGCCTACTACGCGCATATCGCCGCCGAAGCGGTCTGCGCCGCCGACGCCGACCTCGCCGCCTACGACACAGCCACCGCTGCCCTGGCCGCAGCCTACGCTGCAGCCGACTACGCCGTGGCGACGGCCACCGAGTGCGATGCCGCCGCCGACGTCGCGCGCGGGATCGCGCTACTTTTTGATTGACCATCCCACGCGCATCGGCCTACCGTTGGCGCCATGAGCACACCACACTTCGCCGCTGCGCTGAAAGCAGCGCGCGAGCAAAAAAACATGACGCAAGAAGACCTGGCGAAGCTCGCCGAGCTTTCGTCGGACATCCTGTCGCGTTTGGAGCGCGGGGTCGGCGCCCCGGTGCTCGACCAGTTGGCGCGTCTGGCCAGAGCTTTGGGCGTCTCAACCGATAGGCTGCTGGGGCTCGATGAGTCGCCCGCCGTCGAAGAGCCCGAGGACGATGCCGCCGACCTGCGCCGGCTCCTGCGCTCCGCGCGACGCCTGCCGCCCCGAGAGCTGAACCTGGTGGCCCAGCTCGCCGACGCCCTGCTGTCCCGTTCTTGACCTCCCACAACGAGAGAATCGTGAAAGACAGTTTCAAACTCACAGACAGAGATCGTGAAGTGCTTGTCCGCCAGGTCGTCGATGCCGCGAGCGAGCGCCTGACGCAGAGCGCGGCCCGTGGGGGCCTGTTCTTTGCCGCTGGCGTCTGCGTCATCACAGGCGTCGACAAAGAGACGTTCTTGAACGCTTGCGCCGACGACTACGATGCCGCCAAGGGGCAAAACTCATGAAGACGCTCGTGCCGCCGCCTCCACCGCCGCCGCCGGCGAACCTGCTCTCCATCGACTTGAATGGGAGCATGGTTGTGCTTCCCTCCGAGGTGTCGCCGTGGAACTGAAGCCCCCTCTGCCCCCGCCGCTGCCTGTGCGGAAGTCCGACCTCGCCGACGCCGTTCACGAGCGCCTGCAGCTCACGAAGCGCGATTCCGCCTTGGCCGTCGACGCCGTGCTCGAAGCGATGACGAAAGCCTTGACCGATGGCCACGAGCTTCGGCTCTTGAACTTCGGTCTGTTCACGCTTCGCAACCAGAAGGCTCGCCCTGGGCGCAACCCCAAAACCGGCGCGTCCGTCGAGATCCCGGCACGCACCGTCGTGTTGTTTCGCCCCGCCGAGGCGCTCAAGGAAGCGGTCGACGCGAGCACCCCGGCGAAGAGTGCCCCCGCGAAGAGCACCCCTGCGAAGTGAACGACGCCCGAAAAGCAACGGCCCCCGCGAAGGAGACTTCGCGGGGGCCGTCTCGTTTGCGAATCGCAGGCGCTAGATGCGCTCCCCGTTCGCGCCGACGAGGCCGTTCTCTGGGCGCAGGATCGCCGAGGGCTTGATAAGGTGCTGGATGCGTGAATCGGGAATGCACATGGTGTCGCCCTTCACGCTCAACACGATGATGCAATCGTCGTGGATCTCCACGATGCGGCCCTCGATGAGGGGAAAGGTGATGCCGCTGCCGCCCTGGCCGGTGGGCATGGGGATCGAGAGGGCGACGATGACGTCGGACTGCAAGAACGAGCCTGGGATCTTCACGGTTGCTCCTTGGGTACGCCGTCAAACGGCGCACGACTTCTTGTCATGTCTTCGCTTGCTTGTCGAGTGGGTACGTCGGGGCTCGCCCGTCGACTTGCCATTGGCTTGCCCATTTTCGTGGGCCTTGTATCATGCGACGGCTGGGCGAGCACGTCGCCTTCGGCGGGCGTGTGCCCCCGATACTTTGGAGTCCATCATGTCTGCTATCGGTTCCGGCATTACCATCATTTCGGGCAGCAAGCTCGACGCCTCGATCCCCACCGTCCTCTCAGGCGGCTCAACCCTCACCTTCTCGCACTTCGTCGGCAAGAAGGCTTGGCAGATCATCTGCTCCGACGCCGAAGGCAACATCGTCACCGACCTGACGGCCACGCAGACTCTGAGCGTCACCCCTGGCCTCCCCGACACCATCGCGCTGACCGCCGGCACCTCGGGCAGCTACTTCATCAGCATCCGCTGGCAGGAAAACAGCGCCGAAACCAGCATGATCCCCGTCGACTCCGCGTCGGTCGTGATCACCCCTCCGGGCTGAAGCGGGCTCCGTCCCGTCAGAAAGAAAAGCGCCCCTCGCGGGGCGCTTTTCTTTTGGGGGCTGGTGTTTTCAGGTGCCGGCGTCGACGGGCGCGGCGGGCGGCGCGGCGGGCGGCGCGGCGACGGCGGGGGTCATGGGCGCGGCGGGCTCGACGGCGGGGGCCTTCGCGGCGGCGGCGGCGGCGTCGACGACTTCGCCGACGACCTGCTCGGCGGGCGCCTGGAGGCCGGTGAGGTCGCGGCCCAGCAGACCGCCGAGCAAGCCGAGGACGAGGGCGACGAGGTGGGAGATCAGGCTTTTCTTGTTGAACATGTGGACTCCGAAGCGCGAAGCGCGCGAGGTGAGGGGAGGTGACGGGGATCGAAAGGCACGCTACACCTGAAAGTGCCAATGAAAAAGAACCTCGCCTTCGCCCAGGTGTGCCGGTCGTGCCGCAAGAGCAGGCCGATCGAAGACTTCAGAAACCGGCCCCAACACAAGATCAACAAGACGTGCCGTGACTGCCTCGACGCAAAGCGCGCCGGCAAAGAGCCCGACGTGGCGCCACAGGGCCTTGCGATCTACCTGCCGGTCGTCGTCTCGCCGGAACTCCGCAAGACCCGCCGCTGGTGGCCCGCATGGGTCCACACCGCCGATCCAGACGCGCGGGCAAACCCCAGGGGGTCTGGGGAGCTGCGCACCTGCGCCTTTTGCGGGGCCGAGTACACGTCCAAGCAGCAGCAACAGCGTTTCTGCTCCAAGCGGTGCAAGAGCAACTTCCACAGGTGACACGCTCGCGCCGGCGAAGTAGCTTCACGTCCATGGCAAAAGTCAAAGCCGACGAAGTTTTTCTTGGTTGCGTCTTGAATCCGAAGACGAACGCGCCGTGCTCTGTTTACAAATACAAGTCGCGCAGCGTGAAGGTCTTCAATCCAGAAGATGATGAAGAAGGCAACGGATACTACGACCGTGGGGATCACGGTTCGGAGTACACAGCGTCGGAGGGATCAGGATTCCCGCGCGTCCACACCCCGTCAGGCGTGAAGACGAGGAAAGCCGGGTATGGCACCGTGCTTTACACAGGGCTTTGTTTGGGCGCGAAACTGGAAGAAGCCGGATTCTTGGAACTTGCAACGCAAGTAACGGGCGCTGGTATTTCTTCAAACGAAGGCCGAAGTTCTGCTGCCGATGCTTGGTGGACAGCGGCGAGAAACGACTTCGACCTGGTGTATGAAGTCGACATCGACGGCGTGGAAGAGGAAGAGGAAGTAGAGTACGACGTAACGATAAACACCGGCAGGGCTCTGCAGCGCATACATGACGCCCTGATAAACGTGCTTGATCCCGACGGTTCTTTGGATATCGACAGTGTGCAGGTGACGGGGACTTTGACACGCACCACAACGACAGAATCGAGCACAGCCGACGTCTACCCCTACGCCCGAAGCGAAGGTTGTTTGGGCGCCGAGTCGCTGGTGCCCTTCTGGTGCGTTGCGGCCAGCGATCCCAGCAAACATCCGTGGCAAGAAAACCAAGCGGGTGTCAAAGCGTTCTTGTCGTCGGCCAACCACATTGAGATTTTTGACGACGTCTTTGGTTGCATGGTGTTCACGACAGGGCTTTTGAGTGGCTACGAAGGCGGCAGCTCGTTCGCGTCATTCATCGGCGCTATGGCGAGCAAGCTGGGCAAGAAAAAACTTTTTGAAGAGGTGATGCTCATGAGCCTGCTTGGAAAAAAACTCGAGGAAGCTGGCGAGACGGCCTGGGCGACGGACAGCCTGTACGAGGGCCTGCGCCCCTTCCGGCTGAACCCCTCGGACCCCAACGTGCAGCAGGCGATGCGCTCGCTGACGAAGCCAGAACGCATCGCCATCGAACGCCGCGCCGAGCGCATCCGCGCCCTGGGCATCGACAAGCTCGCGGACTTTGACGAGTGAAAACGTGAAGGGGGCCCCATCTCACGACGGTGCCCCCTCTTTTTTCGTCACCGTGGATTGGCGCGAGGCCGTCGTGGTACCGCACGCCCGCGTCGAAGTCTTGTGCTTTCTTGCCTCGTCCCCTACCCTCGGGACATGTCGCACTACGATTATCTTGGCATCACGTCGCCATTTGCCGCTGAACGGCCCGTCGCTCCGACTCCCGCTTCCACCGGCCCGCGCGTGCCGCGCACCCCCCGCCAGCCAGCTCCTTCGATGCCCGCGAAGTTGCCGACCCGTCTGCCGTCGCAGACCCCGGCGCAGGCGCAGAACCAAGCGAAGACCCGCGTCGTCTCTGCCAAGATGCGCGAAAACGCCATCCGCGACAAAGCGAAAGACCTCGCCGTCCGCGCCAAGGTCGACCAAGACGACGCCAAGAAGGCACGCAGCGAGGTGGAGCGCCTTTCCAAGGCCGTTGAGCAGGCAGCGCGAAGCTACAAGCTGGCGAAGGATGCTCTCATGGCAGACATGCAGCACGCGCAGACCCCTCGTGCTCGCATGACCGCAGCCCTCCGCGCGGAGAACGAAGCCAAGGTCCGCGCGGCCCAGGCGATCATGGAGCAGATGAAGCGCGCCTACGACGCCCTTCGCACGGCTCTGGCCCGCGCCATCGCCCTCGCCGCCCAACTCGCCACGTCGCCCGCGCAGCAGGCGCTCCCTGTCGTGCAGCGGGCCCTCGAAGAGGCGAAGCAGGACACCGTCGACGAGACGAAGGTCGCCATCGACGTCGGCGTCCCGCCTGCCCAGCTCCCCCCGCCGCCCCCGCCGGCGGAAAAGGTGGCGGACCAGATCGTGGCCGAAGTCGCCAAGGACGCCCCCGTGGTCGCCGCCGAGACGGTCGCTGCCGCCGAAGGCTCCGCGAAGCAGGCCGAAACCGCCGCGAACGACGCCGGCGTGCCCCAAGTGCCGCCCGCCGTCGACGCGCCGCCTCCAGCAGGTTCCGCCCCCACCACCAACGCCGACGCCAGCGCCCCGCCCGCTGTGCTCGAAGAAGCAGCGAAGCAGGCCCAGGACGCCGTGAACGAAGCCGTCGGCGCGAAGCCCGGTAGTGCCCTGCCGATGATCGCCGCCGTCGGCGTCGCTGGCCTCGTCGCCTACGCCCTCTTCTCCCGCAAAGGATGACACCCATGACCCGCCACACCCGCCACACCCGCAAGAACCCACCCCTCTCGCAACACATGGCCGAAGAAGACCTCTCCGATATCTCGATGCTTTTGGGGCCGCGCCTGCACGCCGATCCTTCCGAGGGCGCGGAGTTCGTCCGCGACTGCCTTCGGTTTGTGGCGTCGGGCGTGGGCGACCGCCCCGCCATGGGCGAGTACGAGCGTCAAAGAGAGATCAAGCAGCACCTGCACATGGCGTGGAAGGCCCTGGGCGACGCCCTTGCCATCATGCACCCGCGCCGAAACCCCGTGCCTAAGGGTGTGCTTCGACCAGAACCGCGCACTGCGCGTGCCCTGGCCCATGAGTTCTCGCGCATCCTGCGTGACTGGCTCACCGAGGACGAGATTGAGCAGGTGATCGAGCGCAACGCCGAGGTCGACGACCCCGCCATCTGCGCCAGCCACGACTTCTGCGACGCCAACATGGCCATGTATGAGGCGTTCGAGAACATCATGGGCCACCCGGTCGACACCCAGAGCCGCGCCGACGCCGGCACCTGGGACAAGGCGTGGACCATGGCGAAGGAGAGCCACTTCGCCGTCGGCCCGCGAGCGAACCCCCCGAGGGGCTCCACGCAGGAAGAGGAAGACCGGAAGTTCGTCGCGGCGATGATCCGAGCTGGCTACTCCGAGAAGGAGGCCGAGAAGCATCTCGTTTCGCTCCACCGCTCCCTCGAAGAGGGTGACGAAGCCTTCATGCTCAGGGCCGGCGCCGCGCGTCGCATCAGGGACTTGTCCGAGTCATGAGCTGGTTCCACGGGGGCTCCGTCGAGGACGTGCAGCAGGTGAAGGCACTCGGGCACTTCCCTGCCGAGTACGCACCGCGCCGGGGCAACTGGGGCGCGGGCGTCTACCTCACGTCGAGCAAGAAAGAGGCGAAGCAGTTCGGCGACGTCGTCATCAGCGTGTCGGTGCCCCCCTCCGTCAAGCTCTTGGACATGCGCGACCCGACCTATCGCGCCATGCCTTCGAGCGTCTTCGATCACCTGGTCAGCGCCCGCGCGAAAGCGGCCTTCGAGGACCGCTGGAACGCGGGGGACATCCCCGGCGCGGCGGTCGCGGGGGCGACGGCGGACGGCTACGACGGCATCGTCTGGAAGGGCGACGCCTGGAACGACTGGGCCGTCGTCTTCGACCCCACGCAGGTGCGCCTCACACCCGCTCGAAAGAAGACAGCAGACGTGCGGCAGAACCCTGCCACTCCCCTGAGCGCACAGGAACTTGTGGCCGCAGCGAACAAGGCGTTCCCGAAGGCGGGCGCCGTCGTCGACGGGCGAGTCGTGCGTGAGAAAGTGGACAACACGTCGTCCATCGCGTCGACGTTCACGCGCTACCACGTCCTGAAAGGCATTCGCGAGGTGCCGCTGTCGGTGTTTTCCTCAAACTTCTATGCGTCGGCGGACGACAACGCCAGGGTAGAGTGGCTGGCTGCGGCCATAGCTGAGAGCGGTGAAATATCTCCGCTCATCGTCGTCGTGGACAAGGAAGGCGTCGACGACCCTTACGTTCTGGAGGGCGGCCACCGGGCAGCGGCCCTTCAGGCGCTTGGTGCCAAGTCGCTCCCCGCCATGGTGGTGGTCGACCTCGACGACGCTGATGAGGACGAGGCACGAGACAACCCCCTCACACCCGCCCGAAAGGCCCCCGCCATGCGCAAGAACCCCAGCAACCCAGCCCTGCAGGCGCTGTACGCCCTGCGCGACAACTGGTCCGCTGGCGGGGACATGGGGGAACCCGACGGCTTCCTCGTGCGTGACGGCGACGGCGCCGACGGCGTCGCCGCCGTCTACGCCGTCCGGTTGGAGCTGTGGACCGACGACTGTCTGATGGACCTCGCCAAGCAGACGCCGGCGGCTGCACACAGGCGTGGCAGGGCGCTGGCGAAAGCCTGGGCGAAGGCGCACTGGCCCCACACGGGCTACGAAGAGATCGGCGTCGACGGCGTGTACGGGGCCACCTGGGCCTTCGACAAGGCCACGGCGTCCGAGCAGGAAAAGACCGACCCCGAGAAAGTGCTGGACTTGACCACGCGCCCACGACCCACGCGCCTCAACCCCCTGATGCTCGACGGCGTCGACGACCCCTTCGAGCCCGAGTTCCACAAGGCCGCGAGCAAGGCCAGGCGCAAGGCCCTTTGCTTCCACGGCACCAGCTCGAAGTTCTTTTGGAGCATCGTGCAGAACGGTCTGAGCTTCGACGTGACGCGCAAGTCGTGGGTGGGCACGAGCCCTGGCGTCTTCGTCGCGTTCAACGAGCAGACCACCGAGGGCTACGCCGGCACCGCCGTGAGCGTTCACGGTGGCGCCCCCTTGTGCTTCGTCCTGGAGCTGCCGGTCAAGATGCTGGGCATCGACATCGACGACCGCGAGAGCCACGACAAAGACAAGAACCTTCAGAGCATGGTCTTAGACCCCGTGCCGGCGAAGTACATCACGGGCGTGTTGCTGCCGGAGTTCGGTGGTTGGTCGACGGAGATCCCGATCAAGGACTTCCTCAAGGACGTGCAGCGGGGCAGGTACAAGAACGTGCTCGGGCTTGAGCCCCGGAAGGTTCCCGCGCCCAAGACGGGCAAGGCCACGCCCATCGACCCCGAGCACGCGGTGCTGAACTACCTGGTCGACGTGCTCAACTACACCAGCCTCTCCCACCACCTGATAAACCCAGAATGGAATCGGTTGTCGCGCAAGGTGCTCACGGCGCTGCTTCGCAACGACATCCCCAACTGGCGCATGATGAACGCACGCCAGTGGCTCCGCGTCGTCGAGGGCCTGACGGGTGAGAAGAACGAAGAGAGCTACTTCGACGAGATCGCGGAGCAGCCGCTCTACCGTCGGCCCTTTTATGAGGTGGCGTCGAAGTTCTCCAGCAAGCACGTCGACGTTTCGCGGGGCCTCGTGTAGCTTCGGGGCATGGCCGACACCTATTGGACCCTGCACAAAGCCCCGCCCGACTCACCAAAGAAGTGGGCCGTGCGGGTGCCGACCTCGTCCGGCAGGGGCAAGACGGTCCTCTTCGGCGCCAGGGGCTACGAGGACTTCACGACGCATGGCGACGTCGAGCGCCGCGAACGCTACCGCACCCGGCACCAACACGACCGCATCGACGACCCCACGGCCCCCGGTTTCTGGTCGTGGTGGGCGTTGTGGGGCGAGAGCGACGACTTGAAAACGGCGTTCGCCGCCGCCGTGCGAAGGGCCAAGAAGACACGCCGGAACCCGTCGGTCGACCTCGACCCCTCAACGGGCGTCCCCAATCGCATCCCGTCGCGGGGAGGCGACCCCGAGGAGCTTTCTGAAGACGAGCTGCGCGAGCGCGGCCACCTCTTCGCCGTGCAAGCGGGGAGCGACGCGCGCGGTGGCGAAGCCTTCGACATGCAGACCGCAAAGGCGCTTGGTCAGATCCCTCCAGTGGGGACTTGGCGCATGGACCCGGTCCTCGGCTACCTTGAGCAGCTTCAGCGCGTCCCCGTCGACGAACTCACGTTCACCGAGAGCACCGAAGACCGAGGCATCAGACGCAGCGTCGAGAAGTACGTCGGGTACTACGAGGCGGGCCTGCAACCCCCGCCTGCAGAGGTCGTGTGGAACGTGCCGACGCAAAAGCTCGTCACCCTGAACAGGCGGCGCGTCCTTGCGGCGAAGGAAGCCGGCGTCCAGAGCATCCTTGCGTGGGTCGGCGGCGACACCTTTGAGAACATGCTCGCTCGTCAGGCTAGGCGGAACCCGTCGCCGATCTCGACGGGGGTCGACGAGATGCTGGCGACGGACACCTACAAGCCGCAGGTGGGCGACCGCCACGCCTTCGCGCCTCCAGGCATGTACCCATTTGACGCCGTCGTGCTCACCGTGTCGGGGGACATGGCGACGGTCGTGCGAACCGACCCCGGCGAGCCACCAGGAGTCTACGGCGTGAAGATGCCCGCCGAGTCGGTCGCGCACTTCGCAAACGACCTGCGTGGCGTCGTCTACGGCCCTCCCTCCGATGATCCCGCCGTGGATGCCGTGGTCCACGGCGACGCCGTGTTCTTGGGCAAGGGAGACGACGGCTTGGCCTTCTTGGTCGACACGCTCGAAGGCCCGCTTGTCGTGAAGGCGTCGACCACCGTGCCCTTCCAGCCGTTCAATCCCAACCACCTGACCCCTGCCAAGGCAGCCGCCAGGCTCGAAGCACAGCAGGCCGCGAGCGACGCCATGGCCGAGGCTGGCATCCCCGGCATCCTGCCGTCCCAGTTCGTCCTGAACGGCGACGGCGCCGCCGTGAAGGGGTTCATGCTGAAGCCGTGGGTCGAGATCCCCGAGCACCTGACCCGCGCCCAGCTCGATGAAGTCGCGGCGTCGGTCGAGGCGGCGCACAAGACCGGCTGGGTCTTCCGCGACGACCTCCAGGTGGGCTTGTGGAACGGGGAGGTCTACCACTTCGACACGGGGAAGGCCGAGTACGTCGGCGTCGGCAAGAAGAGCGACCCCGACGACTACTGGTCCGACGCCCACACCGACGTGCAGAACCTGAAGCGCCTCTTCGCCAAGCATAGCGAGCTGTACCTGACCAAGAAGGAGCAGCAGAACCCCATCACGGAGTTAGAGGCCCTCTACGGCGTCGACGCTCGCAGCCTGACGCCAGAAGAGCGCAAGAAGTACCGGGGGCTCGTCCTTCGCCTGGGCCAGCAGATCAAGACCTACCTGAAAAACCACCCCGACGAGGAACATGGTTTCTGGTCCGAGATCCCCGAGTACGCCGACGAAGAGATCCGTGACATGATGGCGAGATTCAAGGAGCCGACGTGACGTCGTCGGCGTCGCCCGACCTGATCGACCTCGCCCTGCGCGAGCTGGGGAACACCGACGGCACGCGCTATAGCGGGGGGCGCCCGGTGCCGTGGTGTACCTACTTCGTCTTGTGGCTGTTTCGCCAGGCGGGAGCCCCGCTGCCGGGGGACGAGCCGCCGACCCTCGAAAAACCCAGCCCGCTGGCGACGCCTGCCGCGCTCTACGCGCTGGGGAAGGCCAACGCCGTGTCAGAGCCGCGCCCAGGGGATCTCGTCTTCCTGCGCCAACGTAGTGCGTGGGGCGAAACGCACTGTGCGCTTGTCGTCGAGGTCCGCGAGACGGGTCACATCAGCACCGTCGACGGAAACTTCGCCGGAAAGGTCGCGCGGGTCGAACGCCAAGCGAACGACCCGCGCATCCTTTGCGTCGCGCGTTTTTCTTCAGCGTGAGGCCGAGTAGCTCAAGCAGACGCGGGTCGCGCACTCGTTGATCGCGCCGTCGACGACGGAAAGCTGGGGGTAGCCTTCGACGTCCAAAGACCAGTAGGCGTGGGTCAGCGGCGCGGTGCTGGCCGACTGAGTCGACAGGATGCCGCCCCATGAAGCCCAGGCGCCGAAGAACTCAGCGATGTTCGCGTAGGTGTCGTCGAGCAGCGTGTAGAGCGGCCCGCGCTCGGCGCACGAGAGCAGCGCGTCGTTGTTGACGACGCCTTCGCCGTTCGCCGACTGGAACGTGAACGAGAACGAAAGACGCCCGACCTGGCGAGCTTGTGGAATGATGTCGACGACCATGATGAACCTCCCCACCACACATAGAGCATCGAAAAGCGCATCGCAACGGTCCCCGGCAGGGCCCCCGGCGACCCCCTCGACCCCGGCGTGGCCCCTCGACCCCGGCGTGGCGCTGCGCTAGGCTCGCGGCCATGGCTCGCAAAAACGCCCGCATCGACTCCCACATCCTCGACCTTTTCTTCGAGGGCCGGCTGAACCCGGCGCCGAAGGCAGCGGCGCACACGCTCACCCAGCAGGACTGGCTTGACATCCGCGCGCGCATCGGGACGCACCGCCTGCACGCAGCCGCCGCGCGCCAGCAGGCCCGCTACGACGCCGACGCCCTCGAAACCGCCGAGTACCACGAGGCCGAAGCGGAGCGCCTGGAAACGGAGCTGGACGCTGCAGGGCGGGGTGTGCGCGGTCGCCGGCGCAAGAACCCAGCGCCAGCGGCCCCCGACAGCGAAGCCTTCCGTCGGTGGTTCGGCGAGAGCAAGGTCGTCGACAAAGACGGCAAGCCGCTCATCGTCTACCACGGCACCGACAAGGGAGGCTTCTACGAGTTCGACCCCTACGCATCAAAGGCGCGTGGCCGCCGAGGCGTGTTCTTCACGAGCGACTTCGATATGGCGCGCAGCTACGTCAGAGGGTCGCCGGCCAAGGCCGACCCGACACCGCCCCTCTACACCTCGTGGGCGGACTTCCTGAGCAACCACGACGAGGAACACCTCGCGGTTGAGGAAGAAGGCGGGCTTTACAGCGTGTGGAACGATAGCTACGCGGTCTTGAGAGACTTCGACCCTGAAGAGGACGACGAAGAAGACGCTCTGGACGCGCTCAACCAGGTGACGGTCACGAAGAAGGGCGTCTACGCCGTCTACCTGCGCATCCAAGACCCGATGGAGGTCGACGCCAAGGGAGCAAACTGGGACGAGATCCCCATCGAGGGTGAGGACGAGGACGGCAACCCCCAGACGCAGACGTACTCAACCAACGATCTGGCGCTGATGGCGATGGACGTGGAGTGTGACGGGCTCATCATCCGAAACGTCACCGACGCAGGAGGCGGCGGACACGGAATGGAGAGCGGAGACGTGTTCGTCGTGTTCAACGCGAACCAGGTCAAGAGCACCAACAACGTCGGGACGTTCGACCCCGACACCGACGACATTCGCCGGAACCCCCCGCGCCGCCGACGAAACCCCACCCGCGCCTTCGACGACGCGCACGACTTCGACGACGCGCACGCCGACGAAGTCGACGACTGGGTCACCATCGAAGAGTGCGGGTGCCACGCCTGCGCCCCAGCTCGCATGAACCCACGAGCGGCGAAGCGCACCGCCACGGGCGCCTACGCCGACCTCGACTCGGTCACCCTGGTGATCACGAACGCCCTGGCGAACTACGGCCTGTCGATGAACAACATCCTCGCGGTGAAGTTCACACGCGGCGGGAAAAGCCGAGGTGGCGCTTGCTCCTACAGCCGAAGCCTCAAGAAGTGCCAGATCATGTTCAACGGTCTGGCCTGGCCGGCGTTCACCGAGGCGCAGCGGCTCAACACGGTGCTGCACGAGGCGGCACACGCGATCCAGTTCCTCACCACGGGCACCAGCGACCACGGGCCCAAGTGGCAGCAGATCGCTCAGAGCATCGGCTGCTCAGGCGATAGCTGCATGAGCCTCGAAGCGTCGCAGGCGATGGTCGACGCCTACGCCGAGGCGAAGGGCTTGGAGAAGAGGAAGATCATCACGCGCGAAGACGCCGAGGCCGCACGCGCCGACTTCGCCGTCGGCGACTACGTCAGCTTCGACCACAAGCGAGAGCGGTGGTTCGGCAAGATCGTGAGCAGGGGACCGATGCACGCCACCGTGATGATCCAGAGCCCCCGCGAAGGCATCACGGGCAAGATCCCGTATCCCTCGCTGCAAAAGGAAGCGCCGCCGCGCTTCGCCGAGAAGGTCGCCGGCGTCGACAAGCCCGCCCCCGGCGAGTCGATCACGGCGTGGCAGGCGCGCACGGGGCGGGGCGTCCGATGAAAGATCGGACGCCAGCCTTCCGCAGGTGGTTCGGCGACTCGAAGGTGGTCGACGACCAAGGCGAGCCGCTCGTCGTGTACCACGGCGCCCCCGACGTTCGCGGCATCTTCGCGGGCGGCTTCAAGCGAAGCTCGATGCGGGGCGACGTCTTCTTCGCCACCGACGACCCGCGCACCGCCGAGACGTACACCGACCCCCACCGCGCCTGGGACTACCAGAACGCGGAACCCGGCGTGATCCCGCTCTACCTCCGCATCGAAAACCCGCTCGTCGTCGACGCGGGCTTCCAGCACTGGCGCGGCACCGAGCACGTCATCGAGCAAGCGCGCCAGGCGGGCCATGACGGCGTGGTCATCGAAAACACCATCGACCACTACGCATCCGACCGAAAGGCGAAGCCCCGTCGCGAGGACGCCTGCACGGTGTTCGCGTTCTTCTCGCCGACGCAGGTCAAGAGCGCCTTGACGGGGCCGATGAAGGCCCGCGACCCCAACCGCTGGCACGTCTCGACGTCGCAGCCCCTCGACTTCACCGGCCCCAACGACGGCACCTTCGACCTCGACGACGCCGACCTCCGGTCGAACCCCGAAGGCACGGCCCCCGACGTCGACGTCACGCGAACCAAAGCGTTCCGTCGGTGGTTCGGCGACTCGAAGGTGGTCGACGCCCGAGGCGAGCCGCTCGTCGTGTGGCACGGGCACCCTCAAAACGTGGATGCGTTCTTCGTCTTCGACTTCGACCGCGCCATCGACCTCGGTATGCACTTCGGCTCAGAAGACGCGGCGTTCGACGTCATCGGGAGCACGCGCAGCTCACGCAATGCGCGGGAGCACGTCCGGCCTTTCTACTTGTCCTTGAGCAACCCGTTGGTCATGGAAGACCTGGGCGATTGGATCTCTTCGGGGCTTGGCGCTTTCCGGGTTCCGGCGCTTGAGCAACTATTCAAAATGGGCATCGTCGACGCCGCCGAGTACGAAGAGGCTTACGAGAAGGTCAGAGCCGTCCGCGAGGGCCCGACGCGCGTGCAGGAGGTTTCTTCCCGACGTGCTGCCCTTTCGAGTATCGTGCGCGACCTCATCCTCGACGCGGGCTACGACGGCATCGTCTACACGAACGATAACGAGGACGTAGGGTCCACGGCGTGGATCGCGTTCTACCCCGAGCAGATCAAGCTCGCAGACGGGACGAACACGACTTTTGACCCGAAGAGCCCCGACATCCGGCTCAACCCCAGACCCGACGGCGAAGCCATCGCGGCGTGGTGCGACTCCAACGAAAGTTACGCGGTGCTCGACCGGACGGCCTCGGCGGGTTCAAGCTGGATTGCCGGCGCGTGCGTCCTGCTCGCGAAGGCGCTCCGCAAGCGGTATCCCGAAGCGAAGCTCGTGGGCATCGAAACCGACGGACGCATCCAGCACGTCGGCGCCCGCATCGGCGAAACCGTCTATGACGCCCTCGGCGAGCACGACCCACACACCTGGGTGCGCGACTGGCTCACCTACGAGCAGCTCCCGGCGCGAACCCTCGCGCGCGTCGTGGGCCTCACGGGCGTGCCCCGCAGCGCCATGCCGGACGCCGAAAGCCCCGCGACCCCCGCCGACGTGGCCCTCGTCTCCCGTTCGCTCCCTTGACCTAGACCTCGGGGGGCCGTCGGGCTACGCTCGCGGTAATGTCGAACCTTGACTCACTCGTGCGGATGAAGAAAAGCGTGATCTTTGGGAAAACGCCGCCAGGCTTTCTCCAAGAGCATATTCAGGTACAAGCCGTTGTCGACACTGGAAAGGCCCGCGCCCTGAGACACGCCCGCGCCTTTGTCGAGGCGCTTGAGAACACACGCGGCGCCCCAAGGGGGAACGTGTGGTCGAAGCAAGAACACAGGGAGCCGCGTGTTTATTTTGCGGGCACTCTCGGTTTCGTCCGCGTCAGCCCGCAGGGCGTGATTTCAGGCGACAACTCAAGGGAAGCGCGACTTACCCTTTACATGCCTGGCCTGTATCCGTCGCAACGGAGCGCCTATCGAAAGGCGAAAGAACTGTACGAGGCCGGCGCAAAACAACGTGAAGCAGAAAACGTAGCTGCGCTCCAAGAGCGGATGGCTGAGATCAACGAGGAGCTTGACAGGCACCCCCGCGTACGGCCTTTCCTCGAAGCCGACGACGAGGGCGCCGACGAAGCCGCCGAAGAGGACGGGGACGACGAGGACTTCGATGACGAGGACTTCGATGACGAGGACTTCGACGAGGGCGAAGACGACGAAGACGACGAAGACGACGAAGACGAGGTCGTGACGCTGGACGAGCTGCGAGAGCGGGTTCGCCTGCGCGACGAGGAAAACGACGCCATCGAGCGCGCCGCCGAGCGCGCGGCCTGGCAGGAGAGGCACGAGGCCGGTCGACGGAACCCGCTGCCCCTCCCCGAGGGCTTCACCACGCGCTTCGGCGGCGGTGTCTCCGACGACTACGTCCCGCCCACCATCTCAGAGGCGCGGCGCGTCCTGCGCGGGGCGCAGCGCGGTGACGTCGTGACCGTCGGCAGAACGCAGTGGGTTATCAAGCGGCCCGTCGGGGACGTGCAGGCGTATGCCTACAAGCACCCGTCGAAGCGCACCAAGACCTACGAGATCCTGCTCGCGGGCACCGACGACGACGACGAAGACGAGGTCGTCGTCTTTGAGGTCGGCGGCTCGGGCCAGCAGATCAGCGAGGTCTTGACCACAGGGCCCCTTCGCAGGACGGGCACGACGGTGGACCTGTGACCTAGACCTCGGGGGGCCGTCGGGCTACGCTCGCGGTCATGCGACGCAACGAACTCAAGGCCAAGCTCGAAGACCTCGTGGACCGCACGGGCCGCGTCGAGGACATGCTCGACGTCCTGTCCGGCATCTATCTGGAGCGCGCCCGCCACCCCGAGTACGCCGAGATGCGCGGGCAGATGCACGCGACCGCCCACGTCCTGCACGAAGCGTCCGAAGCCGTCGCCGGCATCTTCGAGGACGGATGACCCGCCGCACGCCCCTGGACCCCGACCTCTACGCCGCCGTCGTCGACGAGGCGAAGACGCGCTTCGCCGTGTGGCCCTCGGCCTACGCCTCGGGCTGGGTCGTGAAGACCTACAAGGAGCGCGGAGGCCGCTACGGGGGCGGCGCCGGCGGCGACCGGAAGGCGCGCACCGGCCTCACCAAGTGGTTCGGCGAGGAGTGGGTCGACCTCTCGCGCCCCATCCACAAGGGCGGCGAGCTGGTGGGGTACGAGCCCTGCGGGCGCAAGCGTTCGGACGATCCCGCCGACTACCCCAAGTGCAGACCCCTCAAAGAGGCGCTTCGCATGAGCCCCAGCGAAGTCAAGGACGCGATCAAGCGGAAGCGCGCCGCCGAGGCGAGCGCCCCCGGTCGAGGGTCGCGCGCCCGTTCGCCGACGCGCGTGGCGACGTACCGGGCGAACCCGCCGACCCTCGAAGTCGTGGACACCGAGGAATGGGACGACGGCACGGTCGTCGAGTTCGTCGCGGTGCCCTTCCCCTACGAGCGCAAGCCGCTCGCGTACCGCGACGACCCGACCGCTCAGGGGTCGGTGCGCCTGGACGAGCTGATCGCCACGCAGCGCAGGGTGACGAAGGCCGGCGTGGAAGGCGCGGGCGACGCCCCCATCCGCGTGTACCAGACGACCGACGGGCGCCGGTACATCGCCGACGGCCACCACCGCGCCGTCGCCGCCTGGGCGGCGGGGGTCGAAGTGCTCCCCGCCGTGATCCAGCTCGTCCGCGAGTAGGTCGTGAACATGCTCAGAGCATTGCTCAGAGCTATGCTCAGAGCTATGCTCCGGCATGAGTAAGTTTTTCAACGAAGATTCCGCTCGCTGCCCCACTTGCGAGGGCCGTCTTCTTCCAAGGGGGCTCGCTGGGAACGACAAGCACCTCTACACCATCGGAACGATTTACCGGTGTCGTTGCGGCGCGTCGAGCGTGTGGACGAACAGCGTGAGAAACCCCCAAGCCCTGTTGGACTTTTTGGACGGGTCTTCGCCCAGGTACTTCCAAGGCTTTTGCAACGACCTCTTCGACGGCAAGCGTGGAAAGACCATCATGCCGCTTCGCAGCGTGTACTTCGCGGGTGAGAGGCAGCGCGGTCAGGTCTACGGCTACGACGACACCGACGTCGCCGTCGTGTGGTCCAACCGCTTCTGGCCTGAGCAGATCGGCCACGCGAAGCTGATCGAGTGGTATGCGAAGCACGCCGACGTCATTCGCCGAGCGGTCGCCGCCAATCTCCGGTCGAACCCCGAGAACCCCGTCGGCTACGTCGACGACGAGGGTAAGGCGTTTGTGCTCGACGGGCACAAGGTCTTCGTCCACAAGGAGAAGGCCGCGTATGGTCATGGTCCCTACTCCCGCGCGAAGAAGATGACCGTCTACGTCGTGACGACCGAGGATGGCGAGTTGCTGACCGACCCGCACGCCACCAGGCGTGAAGCCCTGGCGCAGGCGCGGCGCTCACTTGCGCTGCGAGAGAATCCCGTCGGCTACGTCGACGACGAGTCGTTCGCCGCCGTCGATCACTTCCCCTCGATCCGACCAGACCTGTTCGCCGACCGCTCCTTGCTCAACCAGAAGGCGAGCGTGCGGTTGGACATTCCGTCCTCCAAGCCCGTCAACAAGGGCGGGCGCGACACCGTCGTCGTCACCGTGCATGAGCCGAGCAGCACCAAGCGCGTCGTCGGGTACGACCACACCGCCGTCGTGGAGAACGCGCTGTTTCAGGTCACGCCTGCTGCGGCGCGAGACATTGCGCTGGGCATCATGAACAAGACGCCGTTCTCCTATGTCACTGGCAAGCTCGTCGGAGCGGGCATCGAGGGCCAGCGCGCGGAAGCAGTGGGCGTCCCGGTCTACTACGACCCTCGCGTCGTCCACCTGTACGTCGACGCCCGCAACGGCCTTCCGATCAAGGCCGCAAGCGAGGTCAACTTCCGCTACGTCAAGGGCAACGACGACTACTACCTGCCCGAGATCGAGGGCATCTACATTTGGGCGGTCGATCCCGTGTACTACGCCCCCGACGAAGCGCCGGGGTCGGTCCTCGGCGCGAAGTACGGAAACACCGCGCCCAGCGCGTGGGATTGGGCCATGACGACGCCATTCAAGCTCACGGGCACGCCGGCCAAGGTCGTCATGCCTGAAGCCTCACGAGAGAACCCCGGCGACGAAGACGAAGACGACGACGACGACGAGAGTGGTGACTTCGAGTCCTTGGACCACGCCTATGACGCGCTGCTCAAGCACGGCCTCAAGCACTTGCCTCGGCTGCCGACGAAGGAAGACTTGGCAGCGGCGGTCGCGGCTGACCATGTGGTCGACGTGGTGATGCTCCTGAACGCCTTGGGCGTCTATCTCTACCGCTTCCCGACTGATGGCGAGTTCAGAGTCACATACGAAAAACTCCGAGAGCGTTCGGGGGTAGCCAACCCGCGCCAGAAGGCGCTCTTCCGCAAGTACGGAGCTATCTTTGCTCGCGCAGTCGGTGCGAAGACGGTTGACTTCACTGGCGCTGAATACGCTGCTTCGGGACGTGGTGTGTTTGGCCGTCTCGGGGGTGGCCGGCGTGCCAAGTACAACGCGGCTGGAGTGAGTTTCAAGGAATGACCTGAGCGCACCACCCCCCCGCCGAGCCCCCGCCAACGTGCGGGGGCTTTCGTTTCAGGCCGCGCTCGTCCCCGCCCCTCGCGACCTCTGCGACCTCTGCGCAACTAAATACTTGCCCCCCTCCCGCGACCGGTGGTAGAACGGTCTGCAGGAGGCCACCCATGAACGAAACTGAACAGCAGCTCCAACAGGACATTGAGCGGGCGCAGAGCGCCGTCGAGAACATCGTCGGAGAACTCTGCCGCCTGCACGACTCCTTCTTGTCGAAGCTCCGAGCCGAGCTGGCTCTGCTCCCTCGTCCGTCCCGTCTCGTCGTCCTGGAATGCCGCGACGACAGCGTGAACCTCCCCGGACACAGCGGGGGTCATAGCCAGCACATCCTCGCGCAAGTCGCCGCATTCGCCGCGACTGCCTACCCGATACCTGAACCGCCTCGCACCTACGGCGAGACCTTGGAGCCTTGCGCATGACCAAAAAATACTGGTGTCCCATGTGTGGCGAAGTACCTGCCACCCCGACGATGGGGATCGCCCTCTTGGTGATGCATAAGGCCGACTGCATCGGGTTCCACGCCATCCCCGTCGTTGAGCCTCTCGCCGTGCCAGAAGTGACGACTCTCGACAAGAGTGACCTTGTGGACGGAATGGTTGTGACGGTGTGCGACGTCATGCTTGGTCACACCACGCTCTGCACGCCGGATGCGACCTTGCTTGACGACGGCTACGCATGGGCGCACCGCCTTACGCAAATCTGGCTCACTGACGACGATTCAGTCCGATACGTCGCCGGGGTGCGGAGATGATCGATGCCGCACTTGACCCCCATGCAACGCGGAGACTTCGGCGTCGTCGTCGACAACGGCAAGCCCGTGGCGATCGCCATCTGCATCGGCCCCGGCCTCGACCTCGTGATCAACCTCGACGGCACCCTCTACCCGGCTGGCCCTATCGAGCCGTCGACGAGGTCCATCCGATGGTGGCCCGGCAACAGCCAGCACATCCTCGCGCAAGTCGCCGCCTTCGCCGCGACTGCCTACCCGACACCAGAACTGCCTCGCACCTATGGTGGGACCTTGGAGCCTTGCGTATGACCACGAGAGCCCTACTCGTGCGTGGCCCTCGACCGCCTCGACCGCCTCGACCGCTGGAGTGAAACGTGCCGAAACCAGAAGGCCCCGTCGCCCGACGCGCCGACTACGCCTTCGACCTCGACGTAGAACACGCCGACGCCCTCTCGTTGATCCGTGCGTACCACTACGCCGGGGGAGGTGCGAACACCTCGACGGTTCGCACGATCATGCGCCGCGAGGGCGTCCCGGTCGGCGCTGCGCTCTGGATGCCACCGACGGCGCGCGCCGCAAAAGGGCTAGCCCTGCGGTTGCTCGGAGCCGCTGACAGGCACAAGCAAGTGCTCGTGCTCTCGCGCCTCGTCGTTGCACCCAGCGAGCCCCAGAACGCTGCCGGCCTGTTGCTCGGCCAGTCGACCCGTGAAGTCGTCCGTGCGCAGCGATGGGCGCTTATCGCGACCTACGCCGACGAAGCGCAAGGCCACGAGGGCACGATCTACCGGGCGACGGGCTGGACGTTCGACGGGTGGACGGTGCCGACGAAGACGTGGCACCTGGACGGGCGACAAGTGTCAGCCTACGTCGCCTCGACGCCGAGGACGATCGCTCAGATGCGCGCGCTGGGCGCCACCTGCGTCGTGTCACGCAAACGACGCTTCGTGAAACTCATAGACCCGACCCCCTCACCAAAAGCCCGCTGACGGGCGAGCCTGCCACCCCACCCTCTACCCGGTCCAGCTCCCGATCGTGCGTCTGGCTCGACCTGGCGCGTCCGCATTGGGAAGCCACGAGCCATCTGGGGGGTCCGACATAACAAGCGTATTATGTCGGACTTAGGGGCCGTGGAAAGG
>Ga0315286_10001077_pt1 | contig 24354 bp, 24 predicted proteins | sample YL17G10_0_MG_FD_205038 | JGI IMG/M metagenome (GOLD analysis project Ga0315286, IMG submission 205038) | Sediment microbial communities from Yellowstone Lake, YNP, Wyoming, USA - YL17G10_0 | ecosystem: Environmental > Aquatic > Freshwater > Lake > Sediment | place: USA: Wyoming | collected...
GGTTCCTTTCTAAAAAATAATTTAAGCGTTTATTTTCGGCCAAATTATACGTTATTTTGGCCAAAGGAGCCGCCTGTTTTTTTAACCTTCAACTATCAATTGGACACCCTCTTATATTTTGTTATCATTTAACTCCTAACAATGATTATACAGTTTTATACGCCTCTGGCGTACTGTATAAAACGGGTTAAAGACGTTTGCCGGATGGCAATGTTGACGGGCAAAGGTGTGATTTCCTCAATAGCCATTTCTCCGGCTTTAAGGAAGCAGTATATCATTAAACTGGATAGAAAAGCAAGTTTTTTTAACGGCCCTTCGCGGCCAAATAAATCAGCGAAATCAACGTCTAAAAAATAAATTCTTCGTGTCTTAGTGGCTATTTTCTTCGCCACTGGGGCATTTGGTCTGGTGTGATTTTTTCCCACAAGCCTTTTTTCTCATTTCTCGCCTGTTTTTCGAGCTGTATATATTTTTCAAAATAACTGTGTGGGAAACGAGTATCAGCGTAGGCAAAACCCTCGGAAACCAGCTCCTCATTTAAAATTCTGCCGTCGGCAAGCCTGATATGACAGAGCAGGCGATTATATTTGTCGCGGGTTTTTGACATTTTATCCAGAAGAACGGTTACTTTCTGCCCCAGGGCCGTTTTAGAGGCAAATTCGCTTGCCTCTTTGCCATAATACATTGCTCCGCCGGGGCTTTTTTCGGTTTCAGGCGTATCAATACCCAAAAGACGAATTCTGGTAGTTAAATAATTCCCATCCGGCATATTTATGTCGATTGTATCGCCGTCAACAACCTTTACTACAGTAAAACTTTTTTCATTATATTTGTCCCAGTCGTCTGTCTCCTGTGTTTTTTTAGTTGAGGTGAAAGTTTCCGGGTGAGAATGAAAACTTCTGTCGAGCCATACAACGGCGGCGAGAAATAAAAAAGCCGACAGTAGCAGTATATTCCGCTGCCGTCGGCTTTGTGCGTATTTTACTTTTTTATTCTTCATATTAGCCACCAAGACACAAAGGCACGAAGAGAAAATAATTATATATTAAAAACTTTGTGTCTTAGTGCCTTTGTGGCTATTTTATTTTACGTAACTTCGTTTTTCGACGGGTTTGTCAAGCTCGAAGGCTTTGCATACGCTGATAAGGGCCTTATCGCCCTGGGCCTTGTCCACGATACAGCTTATACGTATTTCGCTTGTGGTTATTGAGTCGATATTTATTTTTTCCTTTGCCAATGCACTGAACATCAAATTTGCGACGCCGCAGTGCGTTCTCATTCCCACGCCGATGACTGAAATTTCCGCTATATCATCGCGGTAAAATACATTCTGGCAGCCGACTTTGCCCTTGATTTCCTCAACGGCCTTTTTGGCATCGTCGAAATCATTTTTATTTACTGTAAATGAGATATTTGCCTTTTCTTTGCTTACTTCTGTCTGAATGATGTCGTTGACGCTTACCTTTGCCTTGGCAAGGTGCGCGAAGATTTTCGCCGCGTTGCCGGGTTTGTTGTCGACGCCGACCATACTTACTTTTGCCAGGTTTTTTTCAATTGTCGCGCCTGATACGAGTATTCCTTCCATTTGTGGTACCTCATGAGTAATTAATGTTCCTTTTTTATCCGTCATACTGCTTCTAACGTGTATAGTCACGTTATATTTTTTTCCGAACTCGATTGACCTGCCGTGCATAACGCCTGCGCCGAGACTTGCCATTTCGAGAATTTCATCATAGCTTATCTGGTCCATCTTGACGGCTTCCTTGAATATACGCGGGTCTGTCGTATATATGCCGTCAACGTCGGTATATATTTCGCACATATTCGCTTTCAGTGCCGCCGCTAGCGCCACCGCGGTTGTGTCCGAGCCGCCGCGGCCGAGGGTCGTTATGTTTTCGTTCTCGTCGATTCCCTGAAATCCCGCGACGATAACGATGTTGCCGGCGTCAAGATGTTTTTTTATTTTCCCGGCATCGATGCTTTTGATTCTTGCCTTTGTATAAACGCTGTCGGTAATCATCCGAATTTGTCCGCCTGTAAAGCTTATCGCCTTATGCCCCATACCATCAATTGCCATAGCCAAAAGCGAAACGCTTTGCTGTTCGCCTGTGCTAAGAAGCTGGTCCATCTCGCGTTTTGGCGGGCTTGGATTGACTTCACGCGCATCGGCAATCAGTTCGTCTGTTTGCTGCCCGCGGGCGGAGGCGACTACAACTACCTGTTTGCCTTCATCGAAGGCCTTGATTGCCCGCTGTGCCGCTTTTTTGATTTTTTCCGCGTTTGCTACCGATGTTCCGCCGAATTTTTGTACAATTATTTCACTTTTTGCCATAGCAGTCTCTAAATATCAACCCTTTATAAAATACTCCATTAGTTCGCAGCCTTTATCAATTTTTAAGCCTGTCTTCGCGGCATTGGCTTCGCTGAACGGCAGTTTCACGACAGAATTAATTCCGTTTCCTGCCATAGCGAAAGGAACAGGCTGGCCGGAATGGGCTTGTGTATTTACGGGTGTCGGATGGTCCGGCATAACGAGTATCCGCCAGTTGTCGTGCATTTGCAGGGCCTGGTAAACCGGCCCGACTATGTATTTGTCAATCTGCTCTACGGCCTTTTTCTTCAATTCCGCGTTTCCCGCGTGTCCCGCCTCGTCAGGGCCCTCAATATGCACAAGAACAATATCGTATTTGTCAAGAGCTTCTATCGCGGCCTGGGCTTTTCCCTTATAGTTTGTGTCCACAAAACCGGTTGCACCTTGCACCTTTATAAGGTCGAAGCCGATTAATTTTGCAAGCCCTCTGACAAGGTCGACAGCGGTAATGGCGGCGCCTTTCAAACCGAATCTGTTTTGAAAACTTTCCATCATAGCCTTTTTTCCCTGTCCCCACAGCCATATTGAGCTGACCGGATTTTCGCTCAGGTCGCGCCTGACCTTATTTATTTCATGTTCTGCCAGCAGTTGTTTTGACCTTGCCATCAAATCGAGCAGAATCTCGGCATTTTTGCCTCTCGGCAGATTTTTTACGATTTGTTGTCCGATGATATCGTGCGGCGGTTCAGTATAGACGTCAAAATCAATGCCTTTTATTACGCACAGATGTCTGTAACTTACGCCGGGATAGAATTTGATATTGCTGCTTCCAAGGACATTGTTCAGGTCTTCTACGATTTTTGCTCCTTCTTTTGTTGAGACATGCCCTGCACTGTGGTCAACCATTTTGTCGTCGGCTATAGTTACGAGATTGCACCTGAATACCCAGTCCGTCGGCTCAAGATGTATATTCATGGCAACGGCTTCGATTGGTGCTCTGCCGGTATAAAATCTTTGCGGGTCGTATCCGAGCAGGCTCATCATTGCGACGTCGCTTCCGGGCGTCATTTTTTCACTGATTGTCCGCACAAGGCCCTGCCTGCCGGTTTGGCTTATAACGTCGATATTCGGTATTTCGGCGGCTTGGAGTATGGTTTTGCCCCCGAACTGTTCGATAGGCTCATCAGCAGCCCCGTCCGGCACTATGATTACAAATTTACTCAATGCCGTCCTCCGGTATATCAACTATTCTTATGCAGACCGGGTCTTCTTTGACGATATCGAGTTTGCTGAGGTCTTCGAGTGCCGCGGTAATTTTTTTCTGCTGGGTCTGGTGTGTTATCACAATGGCCGGCACCACGTTTTTGGTATTATGTTCCTCGTGCTGAAGCACGCCCGAAAGGCTTATGTCCTTGTTGGCAAGGACGGTGCAGATTTGAGCGAAGACGCCGGGCTTATCGAGCACCCGCAGCTTGATATAAAATCTGCTGATAAGTTCATCAATCCGGCTGATGAGCTTTTTAGTTTTATTTCTCGGCTCAAGCTTAAGGTGCTTGAAAAGTTTTTTTGAGTTTCCCATCGCAACTTCGATAATGTCGGCCACAACAGCCGAAGCGGTAGGCATCATTCCCGCTCCTCTGCCGTAGAACATCGTATGGCCCACTGCGTTGCCGAAAATGCTTACAGCGTTGAAAGGCCCGTCTACGCGGGCAAGCGAGCTGTCGCTTGCGATAAAGCAGGGGTGCACACGCAGGAAAATTCTGCCGCCGTTAAGTCTTTCTCCGATTGCCAGGAGTTTGAGGGTATATCCCATCTCTGTGCCGTAGCAGATGTCGGATATTTCAATATTTTCGATTCCCTCAACGTAGATATCATCAAGCGTTATTTCGCAGCCGAAGGCGATTGAAGCCAGTATCGCGAGTTTATGAGCGCTGTCGGTGCCGTTTATATCGAGCGTCGGGTCGGCCTCGGCGTATCCTTTTTCCTGTGCCTGTTTTAACGCCTCGGCAAACTGCACATTCTTTTTCGTCATATTGGAAAGAATATAATTGCAGGTCCCGTTGACTATGGCGTATATGGCCTTGATTTTATTCGCGGCAAGTCCCGTTCTTATCGCGGATATTATCGGTATTCCACCCGCGCAGCTTGCCTCGAATGCGATACACTTATCTGCTTTGTGTGCCGCCGTATAAAGTTCATTGCCGTATTCAGCCAGCAGCGCCTTGTTGGCCGTAACAACATCTTTACCTGCCGCGAGCAGTTTCAGTTCAATATCTTTTGCGGCCTTTGTTCCGCCGACAAGCTCGACGCCTATCTCGATATTTTTGTCTTCAAGAACGCTGCTCAGATTATCGGTAAGCAAACCTTTTGGCAGGGTGATTTTTCTTTTGCTCTTCGTGTCGATATCGACAACGCGGGCAAGTTCAAGTCTTATGCCGGTTTTTGCCTCGATGTAATCGGCATCTTCGAGCAGGATTTTCGCAACGCCGGTCCCGATGGTTCCGAAGCCTACTATCGCTATTTTTACAGTTTTTTCAGCCATAATTTCACTTTATAGCCACGAAGAAAAAATAATTATATAAAAAAACTTTGTGTCTTGGTGCCTTAGTGGCTAATAGGCTAAAAGTTTACCGAAAAAAAGTCAGACCTGCAAGTAAAAATCCCCTTGTTTTGTTTACTCGTCGCCGCCGCACTGGTACCATTCTCTCTCCTCTCGGCAAAAACATGAGAACCTCATCTTACTGTGTTCCCTCATCTTGCGCCCATAAGCTGGGTATCTTTCGCAGGTTATATCTAAGAATTGTGCATGAATCACATTGAGTACCTTTCTCGCTGGCACGATGAACACGAAGGACAAGAAGGTAATCTCCCACGATTGCTGTGGGTGGAGGTGTATAGTTGTCTTTAGGCGGGTATAAACCTAAAATTCTTACTTCCGATGGCGGTTTATTAAGATTTCTTGCGTCAAATATAGAAAGAATATATGGGCGATCCTTGACAAGGTAACGGAGTGCTCCAATTGCCACAAATTTCTCCGTCTTGGACACCACCCACCCTCCAACGACTAGTGGAAACTGCATATCCACCTCTGTCAGATCACCAGGCTTAAATATTGTAAGGTCTCCTCCATGAATTACAAGAATTCGATTTCCAGCAACACTAACATCGCTAGTATTACGTAAATCTTCTCTCAAATGCATGCTTGCAATTTCTTGCCCTGTTTCTGTGTCGAACATACCATGATACGTTTTGCCCCAATTTTCACGGAAGATATGTAAATGTGATGGCGTAATAGGGTCACTTTCATACCGTAATTGAGGGAGAGAGACATCCATTGGGATCGTGATCGGCCTTTTAACAGCATTATCGTAATCAGAAAGCGGCAATTGATAAACATTTACGGCAAATAAACTAGAGTGGAAAGGCTTGTGCTCAGGATTTATACCAAAAACTGCTAAATATTTCCCATCAGAACTAAATCGAAGAAGATTAGTACCAGCACCCATAAATAGTAAATTTTCCCATATATTAGATACTGGTTGACCCTCAAGTTCAAGATTATGTATCGAAAGTAGAGTAACTATATTTGTCGTCCCCCCTTTATTTGTCGATGTAATTACAGCCATTGTCTTGCCATCCGGCGCAATGGCCGAGTCATTATATCTCCCTCCTATCGGAACCCACGAAGACCAAAGCCAATCTCCAGAGTTAACATCTAATGCGTTTAATTCTGTTGACTCCTCTTTAGTCTCGTATATAGGATATTGTCCGGTAACTGGACTTATAACTATCTTGGAACGCAATACATATAGCACTTGTCCTTGCAGAGTAGGCTTAAAAGCTTCAATCTGATAGGTTGTTGTTTTTGTTTGCTGCGCCTCTTTCGTTATCTTGGTAATGTTATTTAGGCGGTCATAAGTTATTGTTGCTTGCTGTGCATCTTTCATTGTCACTTCTTGAGGGCAGCCGATGGCGAACTCTTCTAATTCATTGGCATTGATAACATTGTATGATGCGTAATGCGTTCTTGCTTCCTCTTCATAACGAGCCTGAGATATACATCCTGATGAAATCAACATCGTAGCGCTTGCAGCTAATAAAACCATACCCGTTTTGACTAAAGAATTTCTATTTACAAAACACATTTCATAATCTCCTATTTGAATGCTCGGTTTTCATTTTTCAATTATGGTCCGCTGCGCAATCATTCCAAAAACTTTTCATCAGCCCCCACTATGCCTATTTATTAACCGGAATTGTACTTGTCGCAGGGGATGCACTATAAGACTTAAGCACTTCAATTAGTTTCGGATCGTTGGAAATCTGATCTGTCAAATTCTCCAACGCCGCATTCATCTCGTCAGCCATTTCCTTGTGATAACCACCCTTCAGTGCCGTGTTGTGATAGCCCGAATACCGTTTGCTGAATAAAACTTGACCTGTGCGGCTATCCTGGACAACCATGTTAACGTCGACGGTTCCCATAAATTCTACCTCCCATGTATTGGCCTGATATTCAAACCAGAAAGTTTCAATTTCGCCTGATACCACGATGTCTTTCTCATCGCTGGTTACTATATGGCCATTTTTGTTAAACGCCGAGACTATAGCTTCACGGACGATTTCCGGCACAGGACGGGTGGTAACTATCTTGGCCATTCGCCATCCAAGGTAGTTTCTCTTATCTCCGATCCTGTCTGTCACCTGACGTTTATCCGCAAAAGTTCCCACCTCAACCTTCAAAGGTTTGACGGATGATAAAGGCCCTACTTTGGCCTTGGCCAAGTTATAGCTGACATCGAGATTCGCCTGGGTTATTGCACTACCACCGGTACAACCACTGGTAACCAATAGTGCAAAAAAAACTATTCCAATTACAATCGCACGAAACATATTCTCACGTTCCTTTCTACTGATATATCAGTGCATTAGACATTTGAAATCCTGCTTTTTTGATTGTCTCACGCAATTCGTTGCGGAGCATATTGCTATCGGCCGAATACGTGGCAAGGTTTTCCCGCCGGTCGCCGATTATAACTTCTCGCTGATCCCAAATAGTATTTGCATCCCTAGTCCTGACCATTTTAGCGTCCAGTTCTACAAAGGCGGCAACTTTGTCGGTTTCGCGTTCAATAAGACGCAATCCCCATCTGGCTATGGTGAAAGTCACTACAGCGTCGTAATCAGATAAACTCACTTTCTGGTTTGCGTCGGGCAGTATGTAAACCTTATCAAAGCGAGTTGGCTCACTCAGCGGCGACAGTGACTCTATAAAGAGGGAGGGGCAGCACACATCCTGGATAGCTTTAGCCATTAATGCCGTTTGGTTCTTATCTTTGCCTTCATCGATACCGGAAGCTATCTCTACACCGGCAAGGCCGCCTAACAGTAACGGGGCTCCAATATTGGTTGTTGCCCGGCTATGAATAACCTCAAAGTTATGCTTCTGCTCCACGACTACAGCTATCTTTTTAACACCTTGCAACCCGCTTTGGGTCAGGCGAATCTCGTTATGCGCCGGACCGGATGGACCACTACAGCCAAAGGTACCCAAAATAATCCCAACCGAACAAAAAAGGCTGATAATATAAGTTCGCATTTTAATCCTTTCCTTAAATTAAGATGAGTTAACGTCATTATTACGGATTTGCACTTGCCGTAGCGGACGCACTATAGGCTTTAGGCACTTCAATTAGTTTGGATCTGCCGGGAACATCAGTGCGTTGGCCATTTGAAATCCTGTTTTTTTGATTGTCTCTCGCATTTCATTGCGAAGCATCTCACTATTAGTTGTATATGTCGAAACAGTTTCGCGACGTTCGCCAATAATAAGTTCTTTCTGTTTCCAAATAATCTTTTTATCCTTAGTATTAACCATTTTAGCATAGACCTTGACAAAGCCAGCGAGCTTTTCAGTCCCGAGTTCAATAAGGCGTAATCCCCATCGGTCTATAGTAAAAGTTAATACTGCATCGTATTCAGATAAATTTGTTTTCTGTTTTGGGTTTGTGTTAGTCAATATGTAAACCCTATCCGTGCGATTTGGCTCAAATAGCGGTGCCAGCGACTCTATAAAAATGGATGAACAGCACACATCCTCGACAGCTTTAATCATTGGCAGAGCCTCTTTCTTATCTTTGTCTTTGTCAACACCGTGAGCTATCGCATCACCGGCAAGACCACCCGCAAAATAAGCGACACGATAATTGGTTGTAGCCCGATAGTGAATAACCTCGAAATCATTCTTCTGCTCGACGACTACAGCTATCTTTTTAACACCCTGCAATCCGCTTTGAGTTAGACTAATACTTGTTTTATTCTCCGAACCACACCCAGCAGCGCCAAAAAGCAATGCAACACAGCAGCAAATACGGATAATCAAGTTTTTCATTTTTTACTCCTTTCAAAAATTGTTAATATTTATATCGCACCAATTGCATAACAAAATCATTGTAAAGTAAGAGTTCCTCTTTCGTTTTTGCTCTCCAGAAAATAAATACAGATTTTCTTTCAGACGTGATTTATCGCAACTTGAAGATCTCTTTTTTCTTCCCGCTCGCAAATCCCTGTTTTGTTCCTCACCTGTTGGCACTACCACCGACAGCCTGCTCTTTTAAATTATCAAAATAACTCTACCTCCCAAATCTGAAATATCAATGAATTTTTTCAACCTTTTTTCGATTTCTCGACCGCGCCTCTTCCAATAGCAAAAAATGCGCAAGAAAAAACTTGCGCGCTCGATCTTCCAAAATCCGATTTTTAGGGAAGAAATGAAAAAATCTGGGTAAAAAAACAAAAAAAGTGAGAAAAAATGGGAAAAATTTCAAAAATTTTAAAAAATCCTCCAATTTCTTGAAGTCGCATAACCTCTTTATATAAAATAAATTACAAAACAACTTGCGCATTCTTGACGAATTTTCGTCAATCTCAAATTACTCAAAAAACGCTCATAACTCCTTATTTTACGCCTGCCTTGAGCTTGTCGAATGGGTTCCTAACTCTTTTATTTACGTTGTTAAATTTTCGCTGCAAGTCCTTATTTTACGTTGCCGGTTTTTTATCGTAAGTCCTTTATTTTCGTAGTTCCGATTTTTGAACATTTTGAATTTTGGTAATTTGGGTTTGTTTAGGATTTCGTGCTTCGGATTTCGAATTTTTTTGTCTTACCCTTCTTTCCTACCCCTCGGCTTGAGTTCGTCGCTGTTTGGCCCCAAAAGTGCCCATTTTTGGGGGGTTTGCAGGATTTTAAAATAGGTCTTAATCAGTCCTTGCTTCTGCCGTAAGGCATCCCATAGCGGACTTACTTCCTTACTTCTTAAATCTCCACCAGCAAAGGCTTTGCGTCGAGCAGGCGGCTGAAGTTTTCTTCTTTAATGAAGGCCGCCTGTTGGTGGCTGTTATATTTTGTCAGCATTTTGACTGTGGCCTTGAACTTTTTTTCCAGTGGCGCAACTAACTGTAAATTCTCAACTTCCAGTTCATACGCGCAGAGAGTAAGCCTGTCTATTAGCGGTTTTTCTTCTTCGTATTTGCCCAGTCTGTAATCAGCCTTGAAGCTCGAAAGCATAATGGCCTGATTTTGGCCGTAAAGCGGGTCGATGGCAAGGGGCATACCGGCGTATTGCAGATGGACCCGAATCTGATGGGTTCTGCCTGTTAGGGGTCTGGCGGCTATAAGGCTGATGCTGCCGTAATCTGCGACAAGTTCCCATTTTGTCTGGGCGTCTTTGCCGTTTTTCAAATCGACTTCCATAATTTGGGGATTTTTTTTGCCCGGTGACAGTGGAGCATCGATTGTTCCGGTTTTTTCTGATGGCGAGCCGGTTATAAGTGCCAGGTATGTCTTTCTGACCCGGCCTTTCTCAAAATATTCTGAAAATTTTCTTTGTGCGTCCGTATCTTTTGCGAGAATCATTATTCCGCTTGTGTCCTTGTCGAGCCGGTGAACAATCTTAAGTTTTTGCTCTTCTCTTCGCTGGATTTGCAGAAAGTCGGGCAGGTTGATTTTTCCCGTCCTGTCGGCGGTAACACTGATGCCTGCCGGTTTGTTCACCGCGATTATCTGCTGGTCTTCATATATGATTTCGATATTGTTTTTAGCCATATTACCTGGTCTTGACATAAGGGACGCCATAGAGGAAAATACTTCCTCAAAAGGCGATAAAACCTTAATTGTAATCGAACAATTTTTAATTAAAAAGCGTAATATAAAGGTTTTTAGCCGGCCTGTAAAGGAACGACCTGATTTTTTAATTTTTTATAACTCATTTAAAGGAAAACACTTATGAAAAACAAAAAAGCTTTCGCATTTATTTTTGGTCTTACATTTCTTCTTCTTTTGAGTTCAATTTGTTTTTCTGAGCCTGCCGAAAAAAAGGACGTTGAAACGCTTCGCAACACCGGCGAAGTATTTGCAGAAATAGCCGCGAAAGTTACGCCTGCGGTGGTGTTTGTAAGTGTGGAGCAGGAGATTGTTCGGCAGATGCCCGACATATATTTCGGGGACCCCTTCGACCAATTTAACGATGAATTTTTCAAGCGTTTTTTTGGTCAGCCCATTCCGCGTCAGCCGCGTCAGCAGCCTCGTCAGCAGAAGCAGATTCTTAAGGGTCAGGGTTCAGGCTTTATAATCACCTCGGATGGTTACATCCTGACCAATAATCACGTGGTTGAAGGAGCTCAGAAAATTACCGTAAAACTTTCCGACGACAGGGAGATGTCGGCCAAGGTAATTGGCACAGACCCTGATACGGATGTTGCGGTGATAAAAGTTGATGTGAATGACCTGCCGACGGTCCAGCTCGGCGATTCCGACAAGCTCAAAGTGGGCGAATGGGTTCTGGCGATTGGCAATCCTTTCGGTTTGAGTCACACGGTAACTGCCGGCATTGTTTCCGCCAAGGGCAGAAGCAGCCTGAATTTTGCGGATGCGAAGGTGGAGTATCAGGATTTTATACAAACTGATGCTGCGATAAATCTTGGCAATTCGGGCGGTCCTTTGCTTAATATTGACGGTAAGGTCGTTGGTATGAATTCGGCGATTTTGGGCAGCGGCGGCGGTTATATGGGTTATATGGGTAGTATGGGCATCGGTTTTGCCATTCCTATCAATATGGTGAAATATGTTTACGAAAATATAAAAACCAAAGGCAAAGTAACCAGAGGTTATATTGGGATTTACGCCGAGGATGTTAGTCCTGAAATGGCCGAGCATTTCGGTGTAAAGAATCGCAAAGGTATTCTGGTTGATAAAGTTATTGAGAACAGTCCTGCCGGCAAAAGTGGTATCGAAAAAGGAGATATCATTGTAAAAATGGATGGTAATCCGGTCGGTGAGTGGAATAGCTTCCGAAATGAGATAGCCAGAAAAAGTCCCGGCACGGAAATTAAACTTACGGTCATAAGGAACGGCGAAGAAAAGGACTTTGAAATAAAGCTTGAAGCAAGAGAGTCGAAGGCCGTTTCGGCCGAAGCCGGAGACAAAAAGATGAAGCAGCTTGGCCTGGCTGTTCAGGATTTGACGCCTGAACTTGCCCAGCAATTTGGTTATGCGAATGAGAAGTCGGGTGTTATTGTTACCGACGTTGACCCTGCTTCTCCGGCAGCCGATATTGGTATAACTCAGGGCACTTTAATTACTGAGGTTAATCGCCAGAAGGTTGAAAACTCGCAGGAGTTCTGGAATCTTGTCAAAAAGGCTGAAGGTTCGGTCCTGCTTTACGTCAAGCAGAATACCGACCGGGGCGAAATCTCAAGATATGTAGTAGTAAAATTTAACGAATAGAAATTAAGATTTCTCGATTTTAAAAATCAGCCGCTTTTTTCAGCGGCTGATTTTTTTTATGCGATGTCCAGACATTTCTTCAATGTCTTGCACACGAGCGAAACTTCGTCTTTTTTGAGATTGTTATAAAATGGCAGGGCGATGGTGCTTTTGCAGACCCCGTCGGTGATGGGGAAATCGCCGTCTTTATATCCGAATTTTTCAACCATAAACGGCTGAAGCGTAACGGGCGGGAAATAATTGCTTACCTGTATTTCTTCTGCCTGCATCGCATTTAAAATCGCATTTCTTTTTGTGCTGTAAGGCTCTTTTAGTCTGATGACAAAAACGAACCAGCTTACTTTGCAGCCTTTCGGCGCCTTTGGCACAATTATTCTGTTATCATCGGCAAGGATTTCCTGATACCAGCTCGCGACTCGTTGTCTTTTTTGGATGAACTCCTCAATCCTTTCGAGCTGTGATATTCCCAGGGCTGCGTTTATATCACTCATTCTGAAGTTGTATCCCAGTCTTTCATGTGCGAGCCAGCCGCCGCCTTTGCCGCGCCCCTGGTTTCGCAGCGATGTGCACAAACAAGCGATTTTTTCATCGTCTGTTACAATCATTCCGCCTTCGCCTGTGGTTATTTGTTTATTTGGATAAAATGCAAACGTCCCGACAGTGCCGAAAGTGCCGGCCTTTTTCCCGTTCAGTTCCGAGCCGATTGCTTCGCAGCTGTCTTCGATGACAGGCAGATTATGTTTTTTCGCGATTTTGCAGACCTCGTCCATACCCGCCGGATTTCCAAAAACGGCCACCGGCAGAATCGCCTTTGTTTTTTTGGTGATTTTTGCTTCGATTTTTTTCGGGTTGATATTGAGATTTTCCGGGTCGATATCGACAAATACCGGCTTTGCGTCAACCATAAGGATGCAGTTTGATGACGCGATAAAGGTAAACGGCGTGGTAATTACTTCATCATCTTTACCTATATTCAGGGCCTTGACGCACAAAAAAAGCGCGCTTGTGCCGGAATTGACGCTGACGGCGTATTTGCTGCCGGCGTATTCTGCTATTTTCTTCTCGAATTCGGCCATTTTTGGCCCCAGTGCCAGATTTGGGGTTTTAAGCACTTCTGCAACCGCCTGTATATCTTTTTCACTGATGTCAGGCCGTGACAGGTAAATCTTCATATAAAGTCTCCGGTTTTCTAAAACAATAATTATACTCTTAACCTTTTTCGGGAAAAAGAGGAAAGTTTAATTTCCTTGCCTTGTATCTGTTTTGTATGTATAATATTTGAAAATAGTTATCGGGGACCGGAAATGACAAATCTTGATGGTGATGTGGAAGAAATTTTGTATTTTGCTATCAGCAGAGAGATAGAGGCCAACGTCTTTTATAATCTTCTTTCTCAGTATATTGAGGATGCACAGGTTAAAGCCATCTGCGACGAGTTTGCCATAGAAGAGCTTGAGCACAAGGCCCGGCTGGAGCTTGAGATAATGAAACTCGGCAATGTTGTTAAACCTCTTGCCGGTTCTGGACGACCCGGCAGGGCCGCCGGCAGACCGCTTGATTATATGATGGACATGGCCAAGGCTATGCAGTTGAACCTGCCGGGGCTTATCCTTTTAGCGATGGAAAAGGAAAAGGTCTCTTTTCGGCTTTACATTGATTTACTGGCGATGGTGGAAGACAAGCAGTCTCGCCAGACGATTCTGGAGCTTGCCGAGGAAGAGGCCCGTCATAAAATGAGATTTGAAATTGAGTATGACAGGCTTTTAGCACGCCAGCAGGGGCCGCCGACATAAAAATGCGTTCTTAAATTCGCAGGTCAATTATACACGCGTTTTTTACATAGTTTCTTATTACAAATTCTGCCAGGTTCACCCACATCTTTGCCTTGTCCAATACATCGCTGTCGCTTGTGGCGACGATTTGTTCTGATTGAATAAGCTCGGCATCCGGGTTATTGAGTAGTTTTACCTCTATATGGAAATTTACCTTTGTTGATTCTATGATGCCCTTAAGTCTGCCGCTGTTTGATACCGGCTTATCGAGCAGCCAGCAGGCGTTTTTTGCCTTCAATTCGGTCAGGGTGCCATTAATCAGTTCTATCGCGGGTATTGTTTCGTTTACCTTTCTGTATGTCCCGTGCAGGCCTGCAAGGTCCCGCATACAGCCGTCTCTGCCGACAAAAAGAAATCCACCGCTTATTGCCGATTCGATGGTTATCAGAATGTTATAGCCGTCAATGAGGATGTCCCTGCCGGCAAGTTCAGCCGTCTGGAGCTGCCGAATCAGTCTTTCGCCAAGCTGACTGTCCGAGCAGCTGCTTCGCATAACGGCAAGTCTTTGTCTTTCGGTAAGTTCGAACTTGTCGCCGACCAGCTTTAGGGTGGCATTTTGAGGGTATTCTTTTGTCAAAAGCAGCGAGTAATCCGCCGCCGCCTGCCGCAGGGCGGCGTTCTTTTCCTGACAGAACAGGCTGCTGTCCTGCGGGTGAGCGCCTCTGTGTTTTCTTTTGTCCGGCATCCCGCACCTTTTAAATATTCTTTCAGTATTCTGTTGGACTTGTAAAGTTGCAAGAATAGACGTATAAATTGAATATGCAAATGAAAATTTGAATAAAAAAAAGGTGCGGGATATCATTTTTTGTTGTTGATATTGGAAAAAAAAGTTTGTTAAAGTATAAAGCTGTGTTATTTTATTAAACTTTAAAGACAGAACTATGACGTTAGAGCAGTTATTGAAACTGATGGATAAGCCCTTGCTTCAGCGCCCGCGGGTATGCGCAGATTCCCGCAGGCTTCGCCAGGGCGATATCTTTGTAGCGGTAAAGGGCTCGCGTATGGACGGCCATGACTTTATCGGTCAGGCCGCCGTATCAGGTGCGAGGTATGTCGTTTCGCAAAAGCCCGTTACGGTCGCATCAGCCGAAGTTATACAGACTGACGACACTGCCGAAGCCCTCGGCCTGCTTTCTCAGGCGTATTTTGACCAGCCCAACAGCAGGCTCGTCAATCTTGCCGTTACCGGCACAAACGGCAAGACAACCACGACATATCTGGTTCGTTCGGTAATTACCAATGCCGCCAAAAAATGCGGCTTGATAGGGACTGTGACGATTGACTTTGGCAGCGGTGAAGATAGCATCGAAGCCTCGATGACGACCCCGGACGCCTTTGACCTTGCCTCCGTCTCGGACAATATGATAAAAGCAGGCGCTGAGTTCCTCGTTATGGAGGCCAGCAGTCACGCCATTGAGCAGAACCGTCTTGCGGGGATAAATTTCAAGGCCGCTGCGTTTACGAATTTCACAGGCGACCATCTGGATTATCACAAGACTATGGAAGCGTATCTGGCTGCCAAGCTGAAGCTTTTTGAAAAACTCCTGCCCGATGCGACGGCGGTGATAAATATCGACGACCCTGTTTGGGAAAGGGTCGCCGCCGCAACGAAGGCCAACAAGCTCTTTTATTCACTCGACAGAGAGACAGATTTGACTGCCGATATAATTTCAATGGATATTACGGCAACGGTGTTTGATTTGAGTTTTCAGGGCCGAAAGGTTCGCATAAACACGCCTCTTATCGGCAGGCATAATATAAGTAATCATCTTGCTGCGGCGGGTCTGGCAATTGGCGCCGGTTTCGACCTTAAGACTGTTGCACAAGGCTTAAGTAAGCTCGCCAGGGTGCCGGGCAGGCTCCAAAAGGTGCCTTTTTCGGGTGATTTTACGGTTCTTGTGGACTATGCCCATACGGACGATGCCTTAAAAAACGTCCTTTCAACCTTAAAGCCTCTTTGTAAAAATCGCTTGTTTCTGGTTTTCGGCTGTGGCGGCGACCGGGACAAAACCAAACGCCCGCGGATGGCACAGATTGCCGAGCAGTTTGCGGACAATATTTTTGTTACCAGCGACAATCCCAGGACTGAAAGGCCCGCGGCGATAATAGAGGATATCGTTCAGGGGTTTTCAAATCCTCCTTCCGGCAATATCGTTATTCAGCCGGACAGGAAGCTGGCGATTGAGGCTGCTGTTAAAAGCGCAAAGTCCGGCGATATTGTTCTTATCGCCGGCAAAGGCCACGAAAATTATCAGATTATCGGCACTGAGAAAACTCACTTCAGCGATATCGAAACCGCCGCAGAATTCTTGCGATGAATCCCGCACCTTCTTTCTATTCAATTTTCTTATTGGCATATCCAATATATAAGCTATTATTCTTATGGTTCTTCAAATCCCGCAATGTTAAAATATTCAATAGAAAAAAGATGCGGGATGAATATTTAGAAGGTGCGGGATGAAACCTTTAAGCATAAAGAAACTCGCTGAAGTTATAAAAGCCCAATTCATACCTGACAGCACAAAAACTATAAGCAGCGTAAGCATTGATTCCCGAACAATCCGCCGCGGCGGAGTATTTTTCGCGGTCAGGGGTGCAAATCACGATGGCCATGATTTTGTCAATCAGGCCTTTGAAAACGGTGCAGCCTGTGCGGTTGTTCAAAAAGAAGTCGCCGTTGCAGCCGACAAAATTATATTACTTGTCGGCGATACGATAGAGGCCCTTGGCTCTCTTGCTCAATTCGTAAGGAAAGACAGTGCTTATAAGGTAATTGCAGTTACTGGCTCGGTGGGCAAGACTACGACAAAGAGCATGCTTAATCATATTTTGAGTGGTAAGTTTGACTGTTTTGCCGCTCCGAAAAGTTACAACAACAATATCGGCGTGCCTCTGACTGTTTTTGATGCTCCTGACGATTGCGAATTTATCATAGCGGAGCTTGGCAGCAATCATCCCGGCGAGATTGAATACCTTTCCCGCATAATCGCTCCCGACATAGCGTTGATAACTACAATATGCCCGTCTCATCTTGAAGGTTTCGGTTCGATTGAAGGCATAATAAAGGAAAAAATTTCCATCACGGCTGGTTTAAGGCGGGGCGGCAGATTTTTTATTAACGGCGATAAAAAGGAGCTTGTTGATTATTGCAAAAAAAGTCGTTTGGATTTTACAACTTTCGGCACAACGGAAAATTGCAATGTGCAGGTAAAAGATATTGAACTGTTTGGCGACAGGAGTAGGTTTTTTATTGATGGTGTCGCGGTAGATTTTCCGCTTGCCGGCAGGGCCAATGTGGAAAACGCCGCTGCGGCATGGGCGGTTTGTAAACATCTTGGCATTTCGGCAGGGCAGTTTGCCCGTTCGATTGCCTCCATAAAACCTGTCGGTATGCGGCTGGAGGTTATCGAGCTTGGTTCTCTATTAGTTATTAACGACTGTTACAATGCAAACCCCGGCTCGATGGAAAATGCCCTTCAGACCCTTTCTCTGCTGGCGAAGCAGAGAGGCAAAAGGCCTGTTTTTGTTTTCGGCCGAATGGGCGAACTTGGCGCCGAAAGCGAAAAGCTTCACGCCGACCTGGGCCGCAGGATTGCTCATTACAAAATCCCGCTCGTCCTGACTACAAAAGGCGATAGTGCTGTCGCCGCCCAAATGGCGGATAAAAATGATGATTTTAATATTTCTGTTAAAATTTTTGAAAATGTCGCCGACCTCGCCGATAATCTGCACAAATTTATTCAACCTGACGATATAATATTAGTCAAAGCCTCCCGCAGTGAACGTTTTGAAGCAATAATTGACCGATTGAAAGCTGTTTTTGGCACTATTTGAGCTATGCTTTATCATCTATTTTCATATTTGCAGAATTTTTTGACTCACTCGCTTGGTTTTTACGCCTGGCAGGAGGTGATGTTTCGCTGCATAATGGCGGCTCTCACAAGTCTTTGCGTGGCCTGGCTTTTCGGCCCGAGGATAATTCGCTGGCTGATGCGCAAAAAAATTGGCGACCGCCCCGAATTTCATCACGAAACGCTCAACGAGCTTAACAGGGAAAAGGCCAACACTCCGACGATGGGTGGTCTGATAATTCTTGCCGCGGTTCTTATAAGCACTCTGCTTTGGGCCAAGCTCGACAATCCGTTTATCCAGAAGGCGATTATTTTAGTGCTGTGGTTTGGCGGCATCGGGGCGGCCGACGACTGGCTCAAGCTCACCAGTACGATTCGTCATCGAAGCCGCAACGGCCTAAAGCCCTGGGAGAAGCTTACCTTTCAGTTTGGCGGTGCGGTGCTGATTGCGACGTTTTTATTTTTTGATGTCAAAAATGTTCCGGATGCGACCCGCTTCTGGCTTCCCTTTTACAAATACGGCATACCCATCAGCGGCTGGTTGTTTGTGGTGATTGCGATATTTTATATTTCAGCGACGAGCAACGCCGTCAATTTGACTGACGGCATGGACGGCCTGGCCTCAGGTTGCGTCGCGATAGCGAGTATGACCCTGGCCATTCTTTGTTATGTCGCTTCTGAATCGATGACGAGGACCTCGACGATGACCTGGGCCGGCTATCTTCTTTTGCCGCACATACCGCAGTCCGGCGAGTTGAGCATATTTTTCTCGTCTATTCTCGGCGCTTCTCTGGGCTTTTTGTGGTTCAACTGTCACCCGGCCCAGACCTTTATGGGCGATACAGGTTCGCTTCCGCTGGGCGCCGCGATGGGTTACGGTGCATTGGTCACCCGCAATGAGATTTTGCTTTTGATAATTGGCGGCGTGTTTATGATTGAGCTTTTCAGCGTGGTCTTGCAGATAGGATATTTCAAATATACCGGCGGAAAAAGAATTTTCCGCTGCGCTCCGATACATCATCATTTTCATCTTGGCGGCTGGTCTGAGCCGCAGGTTGTTGTTCGTTTCTGGCTCCTGGCCGCCGCCTTTGCCGCTTTGGCACTTGCAACAATAAAAATCCGCTGACAGGTTTATTTCTTTATCTCTTCGGACGGTTTCATTTCCGCCGCAGGGCGATTAAGGTTGCTCCGCAAATCTGAAAACCACTTTAGCAGTTTCGGCGCGTTGGGGTTTATTTCATGACCTAAACCGCCATACACCTCGAACGTTACCTCGGCCTTGCGATTCACAAAATATCTTGCAGTTCTTTTTGCAGGCGTCAGGTTCAGGTCTTTTTCGCCTGTGCCGACATAGACATACTTGTCTGCAAGAGACAATGAGTCTTCAGGCAGCCAGTTGTGATATCCTGCGCACATAATTACTGCTGCCGCTCCCAGCCGCGGACGGGTATGGAAAATATCGGCGACAATCCAGCCGCCGCGGCTGACGCCGGCCAGAATCGTCTTTTTAGCGTCAACCTTAAGCTGTCCCTGCAGCCAGTGCCTCACGGCTCCGATGTTCTTTGTCTCCCGTTCGAGGTATGCTTCATATTGCCCCGGCTTCATTTGCTCTTCGGTTGTAGGTGCGAATTCCATACTTACAACAATAAACCCTTTGCCTTCTGTAGCGGTTTGAAGCCACTGTGTTGAAAGTTCCCCGCCTTGACCGTGATAGTAAAATATGACAGGCCAGTTGCAGTCGTCGTTATAATCGCTCGGCACAAAAATAAGGATTTCGCCCGCCGGCTTGCCGATATTCACCCGCACTTCTTTGCCCGCCTCAAACGCTGGTGTCACAGTCTTCGGCCCTGCCGATGCCGCAGACGCGGCTGCCGCAATCAATATAATCACCGCTAATCTTGTCATGCGAAAAAAGGTTCCTGACACCTTTTTGTTGCGTAATTTTCGAATGTTCAGAACGTTTTAAAAATTTGAATTTTATTAATTTGATATTGTTTCGGATTTCGTGCTTCGGATTTCTCTTTTCTGTTTTATTCGAACAGAAAAGACCCATACTTCGCCGCCTTGCCTAATTCTTCGTGAATTCGCAGGAGCTGATTATACTTGCATATTCTGTCCGTCCTGCACGCCGAGCCGGTTTTAATTTGTCCGATGCCTGTAGCGACCGCCAAATCTGCTATTGTGCTGTCTTCCGTTTCGCCGCTGCGATGGCTTATGACCGCCGTCCACCCGGCCCTCTTGGCCATATTAATTGCTTCCAGCGTCTCTGTCAGCGTCCCGATTTGATTTAACTTGATAAGAATCGAATTCGCAGCGCCCATCTTGATGCCCTTGGCGAGTCTTTCCGTATTTGTAACGAACAAATCATCACCGACAATCTGAATTTTATCGCCGACCGTCTCGGTCAGTTTCTTCCAGCCCGCCCAGTCGTCCTCGGCAAGGCCGTCTTCGAGACTTACAATTGGATATTTATTTATCCATTTGGCCCAGTGCTTAACCAAATCGTCGGATGAGATTTTTTTGTTCGGGGCCGACTTAAAGAATTTATATTTCTTTGCTTGCCCGTCCCACAGTTCATTTGCCGCAGGGTCAAGTGCGATAGCGATTTGCTTGCCTGCCTTGTAACCCGCTTTTTTTATAGCGTCAAGTATTACCTCAATTGCCTCATCGTTTGATTTCAGCGACGGTGCGAATCCGCCTTCATCGCCGACAGAAGTATTATAACCTTTTTCTTTTAATACTTTCTTAAGGGTATGAAACACTTCCGCTCCCATTCTCAGTGCCTCGGGGAAATTCTCCGCCCCAATCGGCATAACCATAAATTCCTGAAAATCGACGTTATTGTCCGCGTGTTTCCCTCCGTTAAGGATATTCATCATCGGCACCGGCAGAATATTTGCGTTGCATCCGCCAAGGTATCGGTATAGAGGCAGGCCGACCGATTCCGCAGCCGCCTTTGCGACGGCAAGTGAAACGCCGAGTATCGCGTTTGCTCCGAATTTGCCTTTATTTTTCGTGCCGTCCAATTTAATCATCATTTTGTCTATTTCTTCCTGCTCCAAAGCGTCCATTCCGAGGACCCTCGGGGCTATTTTTGTATTGACGTTATTTACTGCGCCTAAAGTGCCTTTTCCCATATATCTTTTTGCCTTTGTATCGCGCAGTTCCACCGCCTCATGAGCGCCTGTGCTCGCGCCTGACGGCACGGCCGCTCTGCCGAATGACCCGTCATTGAGACAGACGTCAACCTCAACGGTCGGATTTCCGCGTGAATCGAGTATCTCTCTTGCCCTTACATCAACAATAGTCGTAAACATTTTTTTGTCCTTGTTTATTTGAAATTTATTTGTTTAGCCCCCACCCCTGTGGTGGGGGTTTATTTCGTTTCCAAAAGCCAAAAGCCCCCCAACTTTATGTTGGGGGTTAGTTAAAATAACTATTCTTCGCCAAATAGTCAAGACCTAAAGTTTAGGTGCAGGATAGGGTTATAACTTGAATATTTCAACAAACCCAAATACCGCCGGGAAGAAAAATAACAGATGCAATTGCCGGCACATCCAGGAAATATGACCAGATGGTGCCAAGAAGTGAATAAAGAACAAGTTGTTTCCTCGTAATTCCATGCCGGCGATAGAACAACCAAATTAAAAAGAACCATTCTGCAAATCTCACTGGAAAAAGTAAAACATAAAACATTGGTTCCTCAAAATCTAAACCAAACTTTTCGACGCTAAAGGCATAAGTAACACCTGTAATGACACCTAAAATTGTTCTGGCAATACCGAAAACAAGAAAGTGGATTGAGTGTTTAAATTTTCCTTTCAAAAAATAACCTGCGCCGGTGTATCCGGCTGCTTTAACAATCACATAATAAAATAAACCTAATGGCTCTGGTCCCGCTGGCATATGGCTCTCCTTTAGCTAACAATAGTTATACAGTCCGTATAAAACGCCAAACACACACATTAGAATACATTCCATCTTCCCCAAAAATCAAGACGAAAATTGTTCTATTAGGGGATAGGGATAGAAAGTTAAAAGACTTTTAAAATCTTCCAAACCTCTCTCTGGTGAGGGGTTTTTGTCGCCAGAATCGATGAACGCTGACCGGAAGGTATGAAAATGCCCCCTAACCATAAAATTTGACAAAAGGAACTCAAAAATGCGTAAAAAAGCAAAAAAGGATACCTGTGCAGCGGAAAGGCATTGTCTGTCCATAATTCCTTTGTGTTTGCCCGGAAAATGCGTTCCTACCGACTTCAAAATAGATACCGACCAATCGTGCGGTATAACTACCGACCAATCGGACGGTTCAATACCGACCAATCGTTACCAAACTACCGACCAATCGTTCGACCTATTAGAAAGGAATAGAAAGAGAATAGAGAGGTCAACGCCTTTGCCTTTGCCTGCAAAAGGGCAGGCAAAGGCGTTAAGAGAAAAAACGACGATATCGTGAAAAGGTGTCTGTAAAAAAATCCGTGAAATCTGCGTAATCTGCGATTAAAATATCCTCCTTATGCGGATTCCGATAACGAAATATGGTTTGCCTCAGGTGATAATTTACCCCGGCCTGTGTATTCTCGTGATGGTAATAGTTGCCTTAGTGTTTATGAATACTGTGGTTGTGTGGCTGGTCGAGGTTCTTTTGGCGGTCGTTTTAATTTGGCTTTTATCTTTTTTCCGTGACCCTAAGCGTGATGTTCCTTCGGGCGGCAATTTAATTCTTTCACCTGCTGATGGCGTAATTACCGATATAGAAGAGGTTTATGAGTCGGACTTTATCGTCGGAAGGGCGACGAAAATCGGTATTTTTTTGAGTATTTTTAATGTTCACATAAACCGCGTTCCTTGTGCGGCGAGGGTTGAGAAAATCACTTATCGCAAAGGATTTTTTAAAAATGCCTTGAATCCCATCAGTGGTAAAGTCAATGAGAGCAATGAGATATGGATGGTTCGAATTGTCGAGCCGAAAGATAAGTTTCTTGTCCGTCAGGTAAGTGGCGCGATAGCTCGCCGGATTGTTTGTGATGTGAAGGAGGGTCAGGAATTTTCTGGCGGTGTGATTTTCGGTATGATAAAATTTGGTTCGAGGACCGAGCTTTACCTGCCGGCCGGAAGTGCGGCGAAAATAATCGCCGCAAAAGGCGACAAGGTAAAAGCAGGCCTTACAGTGCTTGCGGAATATGACAGAACTGGTTAACAAGTCGGAACGTGCCAAGCGGAGCCTTTTGCGGACTGTCCGCAGGCAAAGGCTCAAGTACATCACCATCCTTCCTTCGCTGGTAACGCTTATCAATGGTGCCTGCGGTTTCGCTGCGATTGTTTTTGCCTCGAAAGCCGGCCAGGCCGACCTTGGCGGCCTTGAGGTCTATCACCGCCAGTTTCCGTTCTTTTCTATGGCCTGCTATATGATTTTCCTTGCAATGCTTGCCGACATGCTCGACGGCCATTTGGCGAGGATGAGTCAGAGCACCAGCAGTTTTGGCGGTCAGCTCGACAGTCTTTGTGATGTAATCAGTTTCGGCGTAGCCCCTGCGTTTTTAATGCTTCGTGTCGTGGAGAACAACGTTACTATCAGTCCCGCCTTTGACGAATTTATATATCGTTTCTTATGGCTGACGGCTGCGATATATATCGGCTGTGCCGAAATCCGTCTTGCCAGGTTCAACGTTGAGAACGAGGAGGACGAGGCCAGTCACATGAGTTTTTGGGGTCTTCCGACCCCGGCAGCGGCGGGAGTGATTACCAGTCTTATTATTCTCAATCAATACATTGTCAAGAATATCGATAACAGCCATACGTTTCTTTCGAACATCGGGCACAACATTATCATTATTTCTCTGCCGTTTATTGCGCTGGCCGTCTCTGTTCTTATGGTAAGCAGAATCCGTTATGCGCACATTCTTAATCAGTATCTTCGCGGCCGAAAACCTTTTGCATATCTCATAAGAGCGATAGCTTTTATTGTGATTATTATTTACAGGTTTGAGGTTGCGCTTGTCCTGGTCTTTTGCAGTTTCGCCTTGAGCGGCTTTTTGAAATGGTTTTATTATCGTGTAATTGCTCACAAGCAGCCCCTCGACCAGTCCCAGGAGCCTCCGTTTATTACAATCTCCCACTGACACCTGAGCTTTATGCTCTTTTTATTTTTTCTCTTGCTGTTCTTGTTCGAAACGGTATCATCATTCCTCCTTTTTTATTTGCCCGGGCAGGTCTTGCCGACATGAAAGGGGTATAGTTTGAAGGAAACCAAAAAGCACGTATCGCGTGAAATAGGTCTTGAAATCGGCCATATTCTCGGCAAAGGCCTGTTCAAGCTTGAGCATCTGCATTATGGCCTGTGGAAAAAGGGTCTTGAGCCGGACCTTTTGAATCTTCACACCGCTCAGGATGAGTACTGCAAATTTGTGATTTCGCACATTCCTGCGGAGGTAAAATCTATTCTCGATGTCGGCTGTGGAACAGGCGCGTTTTCAAAACAGCTTATCAGTCTTGGATATAAAGTTGACTGTGTTTGTCCCACTGAGTATCAGAACAAGCTCGTCGAGGAGTTGCTTGGCGGCAGCGGGGAGG
>Ga0315286_10001078_pt1 | contig 24337 bp, 16 predicted proteins | sample YL17G10_0_MG_FD_205038 | JGI IMG/M metagenome (GOLD analysis project Ga0315286, IMG submission 205038) | Sediment microbial communities from Yellowstone Lake, YNP, Wyoming, USA - YL17G10_0 | ecosystem: Environmental > Aquatic > Freshwater > Lake > Sediment | place: USA: Wyoming | collected...
ATTTATCCTCCAAAGCTCATTTCCCTGAGGCTTGGTGTTCAGCCAGAACCAGTTGGATTGTTGAGAATGGACGAGGAAAGAAGAAAGAAGAACCGTAAAGATCAACAACCAAAGACATCGGGGGAAGCAGCGAAAAATACCAAGCATTTTAAACCTCCCGTTGAAGGTTAACATTGAGGGAAATAATTTCAAATTTACCTTAAAATTACCTAAACTTCTCGTATTTCATCTCATCTTAACTTCACAACCCGCAACGGCTTAGCATTTCCACCCTCAGGCTTTAGGAAATAGACACCAATTGAAATATCTGTGCCGATCCGATCACCCACGAACACCCCCACCTTTCGGCCGGAGATGTTGTAGAGGGCGAAGAGCTCGGAGGAGTGGCCGGGGATGGTTGTGAAGGAGGTGAAGGGGTTGGGGTTTACCGTCAATCTAACCTCTAACTTCTGACCTCTACCCTCTGCCTTTTCCTCCACCCCGACTCCCCCATCCGTTGTCTTCAGGATGGTGCCCGTCTGCCCCACGGTATACCCGGTTTGGGCATCCACGGGGAAATGGACCCAATATATTTCCCTGGTTGTACCCGAGGTCTGGGCTACCCAGGATGCTCCTTCATTCGTAGTCTTCAGGATGGTCCCGGAAGTCCCCACGGCATACCCGGTAAGGACATCCACGGGAAAATGGACAGACCCAAGCCAGTGGGTTGTGCCCGAGGACAGGGTGTCCCAAGCCGTTCCCCCATTTGTGGTTTTAAGGATGGTGGAAGCGGCCGGGTAGCCCCCGACAACATACCCGGTTTGTGCATTTACCGGGAAATTGACGGAGAGAAGACAATTGGTTGTGCCCGAGGTCTGGGGGACCCAGTTGGCTCCACCATTCGTGGTCTTCAGGATTATGCCATTGTTCCCCACGGCATACCCGGTGGAGGCATCCACGGGGAAATGGGTAGCAATTAGCCAGGTGGTTGTGCCTGAGGTCTGTAAGACCCAGGCCGCTCCCCCATTGGTGGTCTTCAGGATAGTCCCGACATCCCCCGCGACATAACCTGTCTGGGTATTTAACGGAAAATGGACCGCGAAAAGAGTATTAATTGTGCCCGATGTCAGGGTGTCCCAGACCGCTCCCCCGTTCGTCGTCTTCAGGATTGTACCATAGTTGCCCACGGTATACCCGGTCGTGGCGTCCACGGGGAAATGGACAGCTGAAAGATATTGGGATGTGCCCGAGGTTTGGGAAACCCAATTGGCACCCCCATCCGTCGTCTTCAGGATGAGGCCAATCACCCCCACGATATACCCGGTCGTGGCATCCACGGGAAAATGGACAGAGGCAAGATCCCTGGTCGTGCCCGAGGTCTGGGCGACCCAGCCGGCAGAGGCGAGGCCGGGCAGAACGGTAATGCTTGCTCCGCAAAGGACGCAGAGCGCGAGACGAGAGAACATGAACCGTTTCATTTCTGACTTCCTTTTAAGATTGTGGACTGAAAACTGTAGGTTATACAGCCCCGCCTATGAGGAATTATACCACGAAAATCCTTATCAAACCCTTATCAGAACCTTATCAGATCCTCCGGGGGGCCGGGCTTCGCCCCGCCCCCTCGGTCTCTTGCTATTTCTCGGCTGGCCTAAACCTATCACCGACCTGAATGGGTTTGGCGGGCTTTATTGTCCACTTAGTTACTTTTGCCTCCGAGTTCGTTTCATCCGCCAAGGTAACCTCAACCTCAGCCAACCATTCTTTGATGCCTGGGACAATTACCCCAGTAACGGGATGTTTCATCGGCGGCCCCTCCCGGAAGATTTTGAGTTTCATTCCCTTTTTGATCCCGCCCGTCTTGCCCACGTCCAATGTCACGTGAGCCGAATCCCTGATGACCATGACATAGCCCTCTATGGGCATTATGATGGCACCTGCCGAGGGCCTTGACTTTCCCCCTCGTTTGATGATCTCAAACGAATCCGCCCCCATCCCTTGATTTTGAGCGAAAAGCTGGGTTGGCCCAAAAATCAGACAGGCGGCCATTATCCCCCAAAAGAACAAACCACTATTCATCCTTTTCATTTCAACCTCCTTGTTTTAGCCTTGGGAGCGGGGCAAAGCCCCGCCCCCTCTTGGTTTGGTTCTTTTCTTGTCTTATCTCACCTTCACGATCCGCAGGGGCTTGGCGTTGCTGTCCGAAGAACGGAGGAAGTAGACCCCCGCTCTAAGCCCCTCTCCGATCCTGTCGCCTCTGTAGGTCCCGACCTTGCGGCCGGAGATGTCGTAGAGGAGGAAGCGGTCGGAGGAGTGGCCGGGGACTTTAGCAAAGGTGAAAAAGGGATTAGGTGAAATGTGAAATGAATATGGTGAAACGCAAGACTGAACGGGCTGTTCCTCCACCCCGGAGTTGCCGGTTGGATTACGCTTGTAGTAGATCTCCGGGTAGTTGGTTCGGTCGCGATCGTCATCCCAGACCACATGCACTATTGAGCCGGCTGCAGCCACAGAGTATGAGGCAAAATGATCGGTCAGACGGGTCTCTCTCAACCAATCCGCTCCACGGTTGGTGGAGCGCAAATAGGAACCTATTAAAGAACTTCCCTCTGGCCAACTTCGTGGACAGACTAAATGGACATTTTCACCTGAAGCTGCTAACGAGGGATACCAGGAGCTGTAAAATCCGTTACTGAGAAGGCAGGTATCTATCCCCCAAGAAACACCGCTATCGGTGGAACGTTTATAATAAATCGTGGGATCATGGGGGTCATGAGCATAGCGGTTATCTGACCAGGCAACATGGACAACAGCTCCAGAGACTGCTATTGAAGGAAAAAATGCCTGAGCTGGACTTAAAACAAAGCAGGTATCAGGCCTCCAAGTTGCACCGTCGTCCGTTGAGCGGGCTAAGTAAAGCCTCATATTGTCACTCCAGATCACATAGACCCAGCCTTTAAAACTGGCCACTGCGGGGGCATTGGAGTATTGAACGGAGGTAAGGCATATATCAGGATCCCAAGTGATACCCCGATCGGTTGATCGCCGGTAATAAATGGTGCTCATATTCCGGGTGTCGGCCCAGACCACATGGACATTTGTGCCCTCAGTTGCCACGCAAGGATTATACGATGTCGTCGACGTAAGCCGGAGATCCTGACTCCAGGTGGTTCCACCATCGGAAGAGCGTTTATAATAAACTTCCCTGACCCCTTCACGAGCATCGCACCAAACTACGTGAACATCAGCACCCAACACCGCAATCGAAGGATAAGTCGAAGCGGAATCGGCGTTGGTAAGGCGCACCTCAGGGCCCCAGGTTACCCCTCCATCAATGGACCGCCGGTAATATATCTCGGGGTTATTACGCGCTATCCGAAAGTCACCCCAGACGACATGTACGGTATCCCCGCTGGCCGCGACACACCAGGCATTGTTATCCGATGTATAGGAGGCACTGTCGTTAAAGGTCAGCCTCACGTCCGGCTCCCAGTCGGCATGAACTACAGCAGGAGAGAAGAGGAGCAGTGGGGCAAGGGAGAGAAGGACGAAAGATAAAAAACGCTTTCCCTTCATTATAGCCTCCTTCTTGTTTAACGCAGCTTCACTATCCTCACCGGCTTGGTGCTCCCATCCTCCGCCCTCAGGAAGTACACCCCCGCTCGCAGCCCATCTCCGATTTTCTCTCCCTTGTACGTTCCCACCATCCGTCCTGTGACATCGAAGAGCTTGAACCGCTCCCTCTCATGCCCAGGAACTGTGGCAAACGACGTAAACGGGTTCGGCATGGCTTTTATCCTTCCTTCCGCCTTCTGCCTGCTGCCTTCTTTTCCTACTTCCACCCCCGACGGCGGGTCGATCCGGTACAGGGGATAGACCATCAGGTTCCCCGCGAACGGTGTGCCCAGGCCGAGATTGTTCGTAATCGCGGCGTCGGACTCCAAGGCCACGCCCAAAACAAAGTTCTCCCCCTTGATTAAGGAGTCGGTGCCCCAATTATAGGCAAAGGCCACCGAATCCGTCCCTGCCCCATTCGTGATCTGGGCCCAGTTCCAGGATTGCTGGGCTGTGTTCAGTCGGTTTAGCACTCCCTCAATTCGGGTCGTAGGCTTGGGCGTCCAGCGGTTCACTCCTCTTCCCGCAAGAGCTGGACGGGCTTGAGTTGTGGTATGGTTGGGAAAGCTGTCCGTCAGGGCCCAGACCTTCGTGTCAGAAACCGGCGCCTCATCAATCACCGTGACATTGCCGCTTCTATAATTTGGAACATAGATTTTGCCCGTCACCGGGTCCCCAGCCAGGGCCCGAGGGCTGTCCCCTGCGGGGATAGTCATTGTGCTGTTCGTGGCCCCGTCAATCACCGTGACGCTGGCGCTTCCATAGTTCGACACATAAATCTTGTTGGTCACCGGGTTCACCCACCCGCAAAAGGGATGCGTCCCCGCTGCCACGGTGCTCGTCCCATTCGTGGCTCCGTCTATCACCGTGACGGTGCCGCTGTCGGAATTGGATACGTAAATCTTGTTGGTCACCGGGTTCACTGTCACCCACCAGGGATAGAGCCCCACAGCCACCGTGGTCACCCCATTCGTGGCTCCGTCAATCACTGAAACGGTGTTTCCACTGCCGTTTCCGCCGTTCGCCACGTAGATTTTGTTGGTCACAGGATTCACGGCTGCGCCAATGGTAGGACCGGACCCCACGGCCACGGTGGTCGTGTCGTTGTCCGCGCCGTTGATCACGGTGACATTATTACTACCGTTATTCACCACGTAGACCTTGTTGGTCACCGGGTTCAGTGTAATGTAGCATGGATTGGTCCCCACGCCCACGGTGCTCGTCCCATTCGTGGCTCCGTCTATTACTGTGACGTTGTTGCTGGCGGTGTTCACCACGTATATTTTATTGGTCACCGTATTCACGGCTATGTCCTGGGGATTGATCCCCACAGGCACAGTTGTCGTGCTGTTGTCCACGCCGTTGATTACGGTGACATAGTTGCCGCTGTGGTCTCCAACATATATCTTGTTGGTTACAGGGTTCACGGCCGGGAGGCGGGTATCGGGCCCCACAGTCACATTGGTCGTGCTGTTGTCCACGCCGTCGATCACAGTTACATAGCTGGTGCCCAAATTCGCCACGTAGATCTTGTTGGTCACAGGGTTCACCACCAAGTGAAAGGGGACCCCCCCGGTCACCGTGCATGTGCTGTAGGTTGCTCCATCGATCACTGTGACGTAGGGGTAACACCAAATCGCCACATAAATTTTATTAGTCACCGGATTTATGGCCACGCCCCGGGGGCCGTACCCGACTTCACTAACTATAGAGGTCCTGTTCGTGGACCCATCAATCACCGTAACGCTGGAATTGGTCCAATTTGTCACATAGATTTTGTTGGTCACGGGGTTCACGCCTAAACCAGTGATAGAACTCCCTGCCGGTGATGGCACCGTTGTCGTGTCGTTCGTGGCTCCGTCAATTACCGTGATCCGGTTGCTTTCACCCGCCACGTAGATTTTATTAGTCGCCGGGTTCACCCCAATATTATTGTTACCGCCATAGGTGGCTACTGTTGTCGTGTCGTTCGTGGCTCCGTCGATCACTGTGACGTAGGAACTGCTGCAGTTTGCCACATAGATCTTGTTGGTCACCGGATTCACTACCACGGCCTCGGGATTGATCCCGGCGGGCACCGTAGTAGTCCCGTTCGTTGCCCCGTCAATCACCGTAACGTCACCGCTGAGTTCATTCACCACATAGATCTTGTTAGTTACCGGGTTCACTGCCAAGGCATAGGGGGTGTTACCAACGGGCACGGTGGTTGTGTCGTTCGTGGCCCCGTCGATCACAGTAACGCTGTTACCGCCGCTTTCATGGTAGCTATTTGCCACGTAGATTTTGTTGGTCACCGGGTTCACCGCGACAGCCCATGGCCAGGTTCCTACGGGCACGATGGTCGTGCGGTTAGTAGCTCCATCGATGACGGTAACAGTACCGCTATTATAATTAGCTGCATATATTTTATTGGTCACTGGATTTACCGCCAATGCTGCGGGATTGACTACGGCCACTTTAGAAGTGACGTTCGTAGCTCCGTCGATTACCGTAACGGTGCTGTCATCGGCATTTGCCTCGTAAATTTTGTTGGTCACAGGATTCACAACAAGAGCATAGGGAGTTCTACCCGTTGGCACCTTTTTAGTTATCCAGTCGGCCTGCCCCATACCAGGCAATAAAAATAGTACGACCGTGATCAAGATGAATCTCGAGTGACGCATCGCTTCCTCCTTCCGTACTCTAGGAGTTAGGGCTACCGCACCACGGTTAATCGGCGGGTGAGGCTTTGGCTTTCGGCGCTCAGGCGGTAGAGGTAGATGCCCGAGGGAACTGGGTGCCCAGCCTCATCGTCCCCGTCCCAGCGGAACACGTGGTATCCCGCCTCCTGCGGCCCCTGAGTCAAAGTTTTGATCCGCCTGCCGGAGACATCGTAGAGGCAGAGGGAAGCTATTGCGGGACGGGAGAGGCTGAAGGCGATGAGAGCACCGTCTTTGACCGGGTTCGGGATGATGGGTTCCAGGCGGACGCCCTGTGGAACGGCATCGCTTGTTCCACCTTTCTCAACGCCCATCCAGTCGCCATGGGCAAAGGTATAAATGTCCTGCCCAAAGAGCCTGAAGTCGGTCCAGAAGGAAGAAAACTGCCCTCCTCTCTCCGCAAGGCTGATGTATTCGCCCATCGAGTTGCCAGAAGGACCGCCTAAATGGGGTGGGAAGGGGAAATTGCTCACCAAGCGGATTTGAGCGAAGGAGGTGCCGTGGTTCGCAGATTGAGCGTGGACAACATAGTAACTGTTGTTGGTCTGCCAGTCCATCGGGTCGTACCAATTGACATGGACTGCTTCTGTTGAAGAAACCATGACCGCGGGCATGAAATGCTGGTTCGGATTTATGCCCTGCAAATTCATGCATATCGGAGCATTAAATGTGATTCCCCGGTTCGTGGACCGCGTAAACCAAACATCGCAAGTAGAGTCTCTATGAACTGTGTCTCGCTGGTCAGCCCAAACGATGTAGAGGTATCCAGAATCCCGGCTGGTCGCGGAGCCAAACGGTAGGAATCACTCTATTGTTCGGTCCGAAAGTACGTCCTCCATCCGTGGAGGTGGCAGAGTAAATCCCGACCTCTGGGGCGTTCCTCGTGTCCATGCTCCACACGACGTAAAGCAACCCGCCTGAAGCTACGGCAACTGTGGGAGCCCCCCTTCCAGTGGTATCCTGGGTGTTGTCGTTGACCCGAATCGCTGGGAGAAAGCTCTGCCCCCGATCCGTGGACCGGGTGAAGTAGATGTCCCCGTTCCGGTAAGGCCACTCGTCTCGCCCACGGAAGGAGTGATAAGTGAGGTAAACCGTGTCCCCTCGCGCGGCAATCCAGGGCCTGGCCTCCCACGTATTCGGAGTTCCCGGTGTGGCCAGGACCGGAGGACCAAAGGAAAGACCGTTGTCCGTAGAGGTGAATACGAAGATGTCGCTCGGCGCTGCGGCGCTGTCGAACCCAGCCAGGGCATAGTAGAGAATCCCTTGTTCGTTGACGGCCAAACAAGGGTTGGTGTGGGCAGTATAAGTGGGTTCAGCCATCTGAACATTGTAGAGCCAGCTGTCGGGCAGAGAAGAGGAATACGCGAACCAGCATTGAGGGACACCTGACCTCCAATCCTTCCAGCCGACGTAAACGCGCATTCCAAACGAGGCTGCCGACGGCTCCTGTTGAGCTCCTGTGGTATCCTGATTGACTCGGTCATTTCCTGGTCTTGGATTCCCGTGGGCCGGGAACGCAAACAAGGAGCAACAAATAACTACACCCAAAACCATTAACCATCGCGTCATAAAAGCCTCCTTTCTTCTTCTTAAGTACCTTATCTCACCTTCACGATCCTCGCTAGCCCAGCTTTCCCATTCATCGCCCTAACGAAGTACACCCCCGCTCGCAGCCCCTCTCCGATCCGGTCGCCTTTGTAGGTCCCCACCCTCCTGCCGGAGATGCCGTAGAGGGTGAAGCGGTCGAAGGAGTGGCCGGGGACGGTGGCGAAGGAAGAGAACGGATTTGGAATGGCTTTGATCCCTCGAACCTTGGAACCCTCGAACCCATTATTTTCTTCTATCCCGCTGTTCCCCGTAGGATTGCGCTTGTAGTAGATCTCGTTGTTCCCGTCCCGGGTGTCGTACCAGACGACATGAACCTTAAGTTCAGATGTAGCTATTGTAGGGTGGTATGACCACGCGCCATCGTTGGTGAGCCGAGTGTCCGGGCCCCAGGTCGTGCCCCAGTCCGTTGAGTGCTTGGTGTAAATCTCAAAATTCCCGTCCCGGGATTCCTCCCAAACAACGTGGACATTGCTCCCAAAGGCCGTCACAGAGGGTAATTCCGAACCCGACCTATCGTTGGTGAGTCGGAGGTCCGGCTCCCAGGTCAGCCCACCATCTGTGGAGCGCTTGGTGTAGACCTCAAAGTTCCCGACACGGCCATCGGCCCAGACGACGTGGACATTACTTCCCAATGCCACCACCGAGGGTAACGGTGCCCCTCCTGTGCTGTCAGTAAGCTGGATGTCCGAGCCCCAGCTCGTTCCCCCATCCGAGGAGCGTTTGTAGAAAATCTTTTCGCCGTTCCCGTCCCGGGAGTCGGGCCATACGACGTGGACATTGCTTCCGGATACTGCTACCGAGGGCATCCGTGAGAAAGCGCTATCGTTGGTAAGTCGGAGGTCCGGGTCCCAGGTTGTCCCCCCGTTCGTGGATCGCTTTTGGTATATCTCTGGGTTCCCGTCCCGGGAGTCGTTCCAGACGATGTGGACATTGCTCCCAGAGGCCGCCACAGAAGGGTAGAACGAACCCGCACTATTGTTTGTAAGCCGAATGTCCGGGCCCCAGGTTGCCCCCCGGTCCGTTGAGCGCTTAGTGTAAATCTCCCAATTCCCGTCCCGGGAATCCTCCCAAACAACGTGGACATTGCTACCAAAGGCCGTCACAGAGGGGTACCATGAGTATGCACTATTGTTGGTTAGTCTGAGATCCGGGCCCCAGGTTGTGCCCCCGTTTGTTGAGCGCTTAGTAAAAATCTCCCAATTACCATCTCGGTTATCCCACCAGACGACGTGGACCGTGTCCCCTGTCGCGGCCACGCACCAGGAGTTATTAACTGAAGTTTGAGAGGCACTATCGTTATAGGTCAGCCTCACATCCGGCTCCCACTGGGCGTGAACGACAGCAGGGGCGCAGAGGAGCGAAAGAGAAAAGGAGAGAAGGACGAAAAGTAAGAATTGCTTACTCATCTTTGCAGTCTCCTTCCTGCTCACCTTACCTTTACAATCCGCAGGGGCCTATCTTTGCTATCCGAATGCCTCACGAAGTACACCCCCGCTCTAAGCCCCTCTCCGATCCGGTCGCCCTTGTAGGTCCCCACCCTGCATCCGGAGATGTCGTAGAGGGCGAAGCGGTCGGGGGAGTGGCCGGGGACGGTGGTGAAGGAGGTGAAGGGGTTGGGGAGAGGACTAAACCTTAGAGTTTGAGCCTCAATCTGTCCCTGAGAGGCCACCGCCCCGTTGCCTGTCGGGTTACGCTTGTAGTAAACCTCAGGATTGCCATCACGTTCCTCATTCCAGACGACGTGTACCACCGAATTCGAGACGGTCAAAAAGGGATGATGGGAGTTCCCCGGAGCAGCGGTGAGGCGGGTATCGGGGGACCAGTTCGATCCCGAATCCGTGGACCGTTTGTAATAGATCTCCTGATTTCCGTCTCTTTCGTCCTCCCAGGCGACATGGACCAGGTTGCCCGAGGCGAAGATCGGAGAGGAGCTGGACGCATAAGGGAGGGCGGAAAGACGTAAATCCGAGGACCAACTGAGACCTCCGTCTGTGGAACGTTTATAGTATATCTCATAGTTTCCGTCCCGCTCATCAGACCAGGCCACATGAACCATGGAGCCGGAGGTTGAGATCGTTGGAACCAATGAATTGGACGAATCAAGGGTCAGGCGGGTATCGGGAGACCAGGAACGTCCGGAATCCGTGGAACGCTTGTAATAAATTTCTGGATAGTAGGGTTTATCCCGATTATCATACCAGACGACATGCACCGTGTCACCTTGGCTCGCGATCGCGGGAGAATAGGATCCCCAGGTACTCCGGGCCAGACAGGTGTCGGGATCCCACGTCGCGCCGTCGTCCAAGGAGCGTTTATAATAAATTTGACTGTTCCCGTTGCGAGCGTCTTCCCAGACCACATGCACGACCGATCCCGAACCCCCCTGAGAGGGAAATCGGGAAACCCCCGTAGCATAAGTCAGGCGAACATCCGAGGACCAACTGAGGCCTCCGTCTGTGGAACGTTTATAGTATATCTCATAGTCTCCGTCCCGCCCATCCCACCAAACTACATGCACAAACAGGCCCGAGGCGGAGATCGTAGAAGTATAGGATTCCCCTGGATCAAATGTCAACCGGGTATCTGCCGTATCCCAACTTCGGCCCTCATCTGTGGAGCGCTTGTAATAAATTTCATAGTTGCCCGGAGGACCGTTGCGGTTGTCGAACCAGACCAGATGCATGACCCCGTTTGATCCAGCTGCTAAACAGGGTCTGATGCCGCAGGTATAAGATATGCTGTCATTCCAAGTAAGCCGTCTGTCCGGCTCCCACTGAGCGTAAAGGGAGGGGACGAAAAGCAGTATAAGGACTAAGGTGAAAGTCGTGAGACGAACAATAACAATGGTTCTCATGTCGCCCTGCTTTGAGTCTGATAGCCCATCCTTCTTACCTAACCTTCACAATCCTCACCGGCTTGCCGTCCCCGCTCTCGGCTCTCACGAAGTACACCCCCGCCTGCAGCCCCTCACCTATCCTGTCGCCCTTGTAGGTCCCCACCCTGTGGCCGGAGATGTCGTAGAGGGCGAAGCGGTCCCGTTCGTGGCCTAGGACCGAAGCGAAGGAGGTGAAGGGGTTGGGGGTCGCCTTTAGGTTAACCTCTAACCTTTGTCCTCTCTCCTCTGCCGTTTCTTCCACTCCGCTGCTCCCATTCGCGTCCGTCTTGATGAGGTAGACATCATAGAGGCCTGCCCCGAAGGAGCGAGTGAAACCTGCGATGATATAGCCTCCATCCGTGGTCTGTTGGACGGATTGGCCTTCATCGGAGTTCGTCCCCCCAAAGGTGCTTGTCCAAAGGGTGTCCCCTGAAGCATTGGTCTTGATCAGGTAGACATCTTCTGCTCCTACACCGAAGGACCATGTCCCCCCTGCGATGATGTAGCCCGTGTCCGAGGTCTGCCGGACAGAGCAACCCCAATCTCTGCTCGCCCCCCCGTAGGTCCTTGTCCAGAGGGTATCTCCTAAGGCATTGGTCTTGACTAGGTAGACATCATAGTTGCCTACCCCGAAGGAGCCAGTGTACCCTGCGATGATGTAGCCCCCATCCGAGGTCTGTTGGACAGATTGGCCCAAATCATAGCCCGTCCCTCCGTAGGTTCTGGTCCAGAGGGTATCCCCTGAGGCGTTGGTCTTGATGATGTAGACATCATCCCAGCCTGCCCCGAAGGAGCCAGTGAATCCTGCCACGATATAGCCCCCTTCCAAGGTCTGTCGGACCGATTCGCCGACATCAAATCTCGTCCCTCCGTAGGTCCTGGTCCAGAGGGTGTCCCCCGCGGTATTCGTCTTGATGAGGTAGACATCACCGCCTGTCCCGAAAGAGTAAGTCCTTCCTACGATGATGTAGCCCCCATCCTGGGTCTGTTGCACGGAGTAGCCCAGGTCGTCTCCCCACCCTCCGTAGGTCCTGGTCCAAAGGGTATCCCCCGTGGCATTCGTCTTGATGAGGTAGACATCACAGTAGCCTGCTCCGAAGGAATTAGTGTATCCTACAATGATGTAGCCCCCATCCGAGGTCTGCTGGACGGAGTGGCTCAACTCTTCGTTCACCCCTCCGTAGGTCTTTGTCCAGAGGGTATCCCCTGAGGCGTTGGTCTTAATTAGGTTGACCTGTTCGCTGTCCCCGAAAGAATAAGTACTTCCTGCAACAATGTAGCCCCCGTCAGAAGTCTGCTGGACGGAGTAACCATAATCTCCGTCCGTCCCCCCGTAGGTCCTCTCCCACCTCTGCTGGGAGAAGGTGGGCACAGCGAAGGCCAGGGCCAGAATCAGGATAATACCATAAAGCCTTCTCATCTCTTCCTCCTTCCTACCTCACCTTCACTACCCTCACCGGCTTGCCCTTCCCCTCAGCCCTCACGAAGTACACCCCCGGCACCAGCCCCTCTCCGACCCGGTCCCCCTTGTAGGTCCCCACCCTGCGTCCGGAGATGTCGTAGAGGGCGAAGCGGTCGGCCTCGTGACCTGGGACGGTGGCGAAGGAGGTGAAGGGGTTGGGACGGGGCCTAATCCTAACTTCTAAACTCTGACCTCTCGCTTCAGGCCTTTCCTCTACCCCAACGTTCCCGTTTGCATCCGTTTTGATGAGATAGATATCAGTCAATCCTCCACCGAAGGAGAATGTATAACCCTCGATGATATATCCCCCGTCTTGGGTTTGTTGGATAGTGTTGCACCAATCGTTGTCCGTCCCTCCATAAGTCCTAGTCCAGAGGGTGTCCCCGGATGCATTGGTTTTTACTAAGTAGGCGTCGTTATTCCCTGCCCCGAAGCAAGCTGTATACCCCGCAACGATGTAGCCTCCGTCTAAAGTCTGAACGACTGAGAGACCCCAATCGGTGCGTGTTCCGCCATAGGTTTTCATCCAGAGGGTGTCGCCGAAGGCATTGGTTTTAATAAGATAGATATCGTAAGTTCCCGCCCCGTAAGAAGTTGTCACCCCAGCGACGATGTAGCCCCTGTCAGCTGTTTGCTGTACAGACCAGAACCCTTCTTCACCGCTTCCGCCATAGGTTTTCGTCCAAAGAGTATCCCCATATATGTCGGTCTTGATGAGATACCCCTGGGAGCCATTTCCGAAAGAATTGGTCTGTCCCGCGACGATGTAGCCCCCGTCCTGAGTCTGCTGGACGAAATACCCATAATCGCTGCCTAGTCCCCCGTAGTTCCTTGTCCAGATGGTATCTCCTCCTGCATTTGTCTTGATGAGGTAGACCTGGGTGCCATTGCCGTAAGAATTAGTTACTCCCGCAATTATATAACCGCCATCCTTAGTCTGTTGAACGGACTCACCATAATCGTCGCTCTGTCCTCCGTAGGTCTTAGTCCAGAGGGTATCCCCAAAAGCATTCGTTTTGATGAAATACACATCTCGGACTCCTGCGCCGTAGGACAATGTCCACCCTGCGATGATGTAACCTCTATCTGTAGTCTGCGCTACAGATGAACCCCAATCGTTCAGGGTACCTCCGTAAGTCTTGGTCCAGAGGGTATCTCCGAAGGCGTCGGTCTTGATGAGGAAGACATCGCCGTTTCCTGCACCGTATGACTCTGTCTCTCCCGTGATAATATATCCTCCGTCTGAAGTTTGCTGGACATGCCAGCCATATTCAAAGCTCGGTCCCCCGTAGGTCCTGGTCCACCTCTGCTGGGGGAAAGCGGGAAGAACTAAAAGCAAAGTGAGAAGTGAGACGCGAGCTGCGATCCGAAACATTTTCTCTGTTCGCATGGCCCCCTACCTCAGCTTTACAATTCTTAAGGGTTTGGCTTTCCCGCTCTCAGCTCGAATGAAGTACACCCCCGCTCTAAGCCCCTCCCCGACCCGATCGCCCTTGTAGGTCCCCACCCTGCGGCCGGAGATGTCGTAGAGGGTGAACCGCTCCGCCTCATGCCCGGGAAGGTTGGCGAAGGAGGTGAAGGGGTTGGGGGAAACCGTAAGGCGTGAGGTGATAGGAGTAAGGCGGGATGGCTCCGAACAGACCCCGGAACGGCCGCCATCATCGGTGTGCAGGATGACCCCGCTGTCCCCCACAGTCCAGCCCTGATTGTCGTTCACGAACCAGATCTTATTGAGTGTCAAACCTGTCCCACTCACCTGTGTCTCCCAATTCATTCCGCCGTCCGTGGAGGCGACGATCGTCCCTCCACCTCCGCAGGCCCAGGCATGGATGGTATCGCTCATTTCAGCCGAGGTAAGGTACTGGGTAGCCGTGGCCGGATGTTGTGTCCATGTAAACCCGCCATCCGAAGTACGCGCTATTATTGGAGAGCTAACCGAGAAGCCTACGGCCACCCCTATGGTTGTATCCCCAAAGGCGACCCCGTTGTAAAGATTTACCCCACTATTAGAAAGGTATTTGATTAACCAGGTCGCCCCCCCATCCCGAGTCAAGGCCATGGAATCATACTGACCTGTGGACCAAGCCCAGCGAGGACCCTGGACATCAAGGGCAACTAGCCAGGCGGGTTGTTGCGCCCTGGGCTGCCGCCACGTCCAGGTGCGCCCTCCGTCTACGGTTCTCCCAACATCCGACCCATCAAGTATCCCATACCAGGGACTTCCTCCCGTGATATAACCTAACGAATCGTTGATAAACCTCATGGTAAAGGGGATAAACCAACCGAGGGAAGGAAGGGAATCCCAAGTGAGGCCACCATTGGTGGTCGTCAGGAAGAGCGCAGAGTCGCTCATAATCCAGCCGTGGGTCCGGCTCATAAACGAAACCACGGACAGGACTCCGTTACGGGTCTCATAATGCGAGGTGGACCAGTGAACCCCACCATCCGTGGTCCGGAGACAAATCCCATAGGAGCTGTCCGGAGGCATATAACTGTGCCCGCCAACGGCCCAACCGTAGAGGGAGTCCACGAAACAGACATCTTTGAGGGGAAGCATTGTGGTGCTGGTCTGGCGGGTCCAGCCAGCAAAAGAAATCGGGGACAAGAGACACACTAAAACAACTGTCCATTTCTTCATGAAGACCTCCTTACCTGAGCTTCACCACTCTCACCGGCTTGGCCTTCCCGTCTTCCGCCCTCACGAAGTACACCCCCGCTCTAAGCCCCTCCCCGATCCGGTCCCCCCGATAGACCCCCGCCCTGTGGCCGGAGATGTCGTAGGGTGACCCTCGTGCCTCCTTTAAGCCTTCTGCAAGGAAATCCGCTTATCGCGTCCTTATGATCCTGCCCGTAAAGGCCTTCCCATCCGCTGCCAATTCGTAAAAATAAACCCCGCTCCGGCAGGAGCCTCCTCCCTCCATCAAGCCGTCCCAAACGATCTGATGTGAACCCGCGGAGGCCGACCCTTCCCCGAGGCTCCGGACAAGCTTTCCGGTTACATCGAAGATGCCCAAACGGACGGGAGACGGTTTGTTTAGTTCATAAGCTATGGTCACAGGTCCCGCCGAGGGGTTAGGCCTAACCGAAACCACCCGGGAATTCCTCGTTAAGCTTTCCTTACCCGCTTCTTCGGCTCCTGACCACAATCCTTCAAGGGAGTAGACGTCATTGCTGCGACGCGAGAAAAGGTCACCTCCAAACACGACCATCCTCCGGTTGGGTACGTCCAATACCGACGAGCTTAAATACATGGGGGGCGGAGGGGTCCCCCCGGGAGTGAGGGTCTGCCAGGTCTCGGACCCCGGGGTCAGGGTCAACTGCCAGACCGTATTATACAACTGCCAATTGTTATCCTCCCCGCCGAAAACGATCATCCTCTGACCGGAGGAGTCGTAAACCGCAACCGGATGGCGCATCGGCGGAGGCGGAGTGCCTGAGGGGCTAAGCTGGGTAAACCGGATCTGGGTCGATCCCAAAGGACCAATCGCCCAGGTCTCATTGGTGAAATTCAAATTGCTGGTCTGGCCTGCGAAGAAGATGAAGCGGTTATTCGCTCGGTCAACAATCCCGACTCCTCCTTGGCTGGCAATGGGGGGAGTCCCGTTAGGGCTTAATTGTTGCCAGGTGCCTGTTGCGAGATCCAGACACCAGACATCGTTAAACCATCCGTTTTGAAGGGCTGTCCCCCCAAAGAGATACTGTTTGTTGGTCGAAGAATCATAGGCATAGTCCGCACCAACACGCGGGCTTGGAGAAAGATAACCGGATGAGGTGTCAATCCTAACCCAGCGCAGGCTGTCGAGGGCAAATGTCCAGTTGTCCCCCGCCACATGGTAATATCCATCAGCCCCTCCAAAACCAAAAATCCTCCTCCTCGATGAATCGAAGACAAGAACGAATCTCGCCCTCGCACTCGGCCAAGAGCCCTGCTGTGGGATTGGGCCCCACGTTTCATGGCCATAGGGAAGGGTTAACATGTACATGTCGTCTAACAACGGACCGTTATTGGTAACAGCTCCTCCGAAGATGCACATCGCTCCGAACTCTCCCGATACATACACAGCGTGTGTACAGCTTCGCGGAGAAGGCGGAGTCCCGGAAGGATCCAAATGGACCCAAGTAAGTTGGGCGGCTGCCCAGGTTGGTACAAAAAAGGTGCACATCACCGCAGAGATGACTGCCATTAAGGACCGAGAGTATTTGGACATGATTTCCTCCTTTCCTACCTAATCTTCACCACCCGCAAAGGCTTCCGTTTCCCCTCTTCCGCCCTCACGAAGTACACCCCCGCTCGCAGCCCCTCCCCGATCCGGTCTCCTCTGTAGACCCCCACCCTGCGTCCGGAGACGTCGTAGAGGGCGAAGTTCTCACCTTCATGGCCAGAGATAAAGGCAAAGGTCGTGAATGGATTAGGGGTGGTTCTAAAAGGGGAATAAGGAATATTCTCCTCAGCGAGATTAGGTGTTTCTATTCCTATTGGATTCCCCGTTGGATTCCGCTTATAGTATATTTCGCAGTTATCCCAATGTGTATCGCGATTATCCATCCAAACCGTATGGACCACAGTACCAGAAACTGCTACAGAGGGATATATGGAAAAACTGTCGGGAATATTGGTTAGGTTGGTATCAACAGACCAAGTAGAGCCTCCATCCGTAGAACATTTGAAATATATTTCATCATTTACATTTCTAAGGTCATCCCAAACCACATGGATATTTGGACCATAAGCAGCAATGGACGGATAATAAGAATTTAAGGGTGCGGCAGTGATATTCGTATCTGAGAGCCAGGTTGTCCCTCCGTCCGTTGAACGTTTGTAAAATATATCACAATCATCCCAGTAGCCATTCCAGACCACGTGGACACCGGAGCCTGAGGCAGCAATTGAGGGGTATTGAGACCAAAATGTGTGATTGGTTAGGCGAATGTCTGAGGACCAAGAAAGCCCCCAATTAGTAGAACGCTTATAGTAAATTTCCCAGTTATCATCTCGGAAGTCATGCCAGACTATATAGACCATAGAGTCGAAAGCAGCTATCGAAGGCGAGAGGGACTGGGAGCCGTTGTAGGTAAGGCGGGTTTCAACAAGCCAAGACTTTCCCCAATTGGTGGAGCGCCTGAAATAAATCTCCGGGCTATTAACACTATCACGATCATCTTGCCAAACTGCGTAGATGTATGGCCCTGATGCTGCCAAGGAAGGACATTCGGAAGCATTTGAATCTCTGGAAAGCCGTATCTCGGGGTTCCAGGCTAATCCCCTTCGATAATAGATTTCGGGGTTTCCGTCCCGGTGGTCACACCACACGACATGAACAGAATTCACGGAAACCGCCACAGATGGGGTATTTGAGATTTCTGGGTTCCACGTCAAACGAACATCGGGTAACCAGGTTCGTCCGGCATCGGTAGACCGTTTGTAATAAATTTCCCAGTTAACATACGGATCAATCCGATCATCACACCAAACCACATGAACGTCACCCTGTGGACCTGCGGCAACGCACCAGGCATTGTTGCTGGAAGTAAATGCTGAACAGTCGTTGAATGTTAATCTTCTGTCCGGCTCCCACTGGGCGTGGAGGACCAAAGGGGTGCAAAGGAGCAGAAGGGAAAGGGAGAGAAGAACGAAGCAGAAGGTACGGTTGTTCATCTGGGCAGCCTTTTTCTTGCCTATCTTACCTTCACGATTCTCAACGGCTTGCCATCCTTCCCTTCCTCCCTCACGAAGTACACCCCCGCCTCCAGCCCCTCTCCGATCCTGTCGCCCTTGTAGGTCCCCACCCTGCGGCCGGAGACGTCGTAGAGGGCGAAGCGGTCGGTCTCATGGCCGGGGACGGTGGCGAAGGAGGTGAAGGGGTTGGGGGTTGCCGTTAGTCCTTTTCCCCTTGTCTCCTTGTCTCCTTGTCGGCTTTCCTCCACCCCAACATTCCCATTCACATCCGTCTTTATGAGGTAGACCTGCAAGCCGTTCCCAACAGAACCGGACACTCCCGCAACGATGTAGCCCCCGTCTGTGGTCTGTTGGACGGAGTAACCCCAATCGATGCCCACCCCCCCATAAGTCTGGGTCCAGAGGGTATCTCCGGAGGCATTTGTCTTGAGGAGGCAAACCTTGTAGCTCCCGAATAATTCCGCCTCACCCGTAACGATGTAGCCCGAATCCGAGGTCTGCTGAACGGACCAACCATAATCTTCGCCCCATCCCCCGTAATTCCGGGTCCAGAGGGTATCCCCTGTGGCGTTGGTCTTGACGAGGTAAACCTGGGTACTGTCCCCGAAAGAACGGGTCCATCCCCCGACGATGTATCCCCCGTCCGTGGTCTGCTGAACGGAGTACCCATAATCTTCGTTCGCACCTCCGTAGGTCCGGGTCCAGAGGGTATCACCGGAAGCATTCGTCTTGATGAGGTAGAAATCCGCGTAACCTGCCCCGAAGGAGTAAGTGCATCCTGCAATGATGTACCCTCCATCCGAGGTCTGTTGGACGGAGTAACCCCGATCGGTGTACGTCCCCCCGTAGGACCGGGTCCAGAGGGTGTCCCCGGAGGCATTGGTCTTAACGAGGTAAACTTGGACATCATTCCCGAACGACCTGGTATTTCCCGCTATTATGTACCCTTCGTCCGAGGTTTGCTGGACGGAGTACCCATAATCTTCGTTCGCACCTCCGTAGGTCTGGGTCCAAAGGGTATCCCCCGTGGTATTGGTCTTGACCAGGTAGACCTCGTACCAGTTCCCAAAACTCGAGGTCCATCCCGTGACGATGTAACCCCCGTCCTGGGTCTGTTGGACGGAGTAACCCCGATCGGTGTCCGTCCCCCCGTAGGTCCGGGTCCAGAGCGTATCTCCATTTGCATTGGTCTTAACGAGGTAGAACTGGATGCCGTTCCCGAAAGAAGCGGTCTCTCCCGCAATGATGTAGCCCCCATCCGAGGTTTGCTGGACGGAGTAACCCCAATCGTGGTCCGCTCCCCCGTAGTTCCTCTCCCACCTCTGCTGGGAGAAGGCGGCCCCGGAAAAGCCTAGGCTCAAAATCAGGACCGTCAGAAATCGCCTTCTCATCTTCTCCTCCTTTCTACCTGATCTTCACTACCCTTACCGGCCTGCCGCTCCCGCTCTCCGCCCTGATGAAGTACACCCCCGCTCTAAGTCCCTCCCCGATCCTGTCGCCCTTGTAGGTCCCCACCCTGCGTCCGGAGACGTCGTAGAGGGTGAAGAGCTCAGCTTCGTAGTTTGGGACTGAGGCGAACGAAATGAAGGGGTTGGGGAAAACCGTTGGGTGTAAGGCGTAAGGCGTTAGGCGCAAAGGGGTGGGCTCTGACCAGACACCCAGACCTCCATCAGTCGTGTGCAGGATGAGGCCCTGGTCTCCCACGATCCAGCCGTTCAGGGAGTCCGTGAAGCAGATGTCATGCTTGACCCCTGGGAGGCTAAGGGTAACCCATGTCGCTCCGCCATCGAGAGTGCCCATTAGGTTATCGCTGTAGAGGATATAGCCCTTTAAGGTATCCACGATCGCGAAGGCCAACCCATTGGGGTCACCATACCCACCATACCCAACATAACCAACTCCATTTATAATCCGTGTCCAAGTGACCCCGCCGGCAGTAGTCTTTGAAATCCCCCCACTCCACATAGGAACTCCGAGATAATACATCAAACCATAAGCAGCACGCCAAGAATAATCTCGATTCAGGACCTGAACGCTCGTGTACATGGGATAGAAAGTATCTGGAGTAATGGGCAAGATCTGCCAGGTATTCCCCCCATCGGTCGTTCTCCTTGTATCCCCTTCGGAATCAAATCTATAGGGGATACCATGGCCGGGATATCCTTCGGCCAGCATACCGAACAGGCTATCGGCAAAAGAAATTTTCCAATAGCCCCAGCGATTCGAACTATCCCTTAGCACCCAGGTAATTCCACCATCCGAAGAACAGTAAAGCCTTCCCACGTAACGGCCAAAGGGTGTATCTGGGCCGGAATTCTTTGTAACCCATCCCTTCAGCGGTGTTACGAAAACGACATCGCGGAAATGCGCCCCGTTGAGATTTTGAAGGAACTGCCAATTGACTCCGCCATCCGTGGTCTTATACAACCCGTTGGAATCCGCGACCCAGCCAAGGTTTGAATCATAGAACCAGAAGGCTTCGGACTTTCCAAAAACGGTATCGAAGGCGCTCCGCACCCAATTAACCCCTCCGTCCGTGGTCCTGAGCACAAGGCTGCTGTCCCCGGCTACCCAGCCGGTCAGAGGGTTAACGAAAAACACCTTATGCAGGATTGCCGTCGTTCCGCTCTGCTGCTGGACCCAGCCTGCGTAGGTGATCCCGGGCAATAAAAATAGTACGGCCGGGATCAAGATGTATCTAAAGTAACGCATCGAATCCTCCTTTCTATCTCACTTTCACTGCCCTCAAAGGCTTTGTGCCCTTCCCCTCAGCCCTCATGAAGTACACCCCCTGGGGCACATTGGCACCGATCCTGTCGCCCTTGTAGACCCCCACCCTGCGGCCCGTGATGTCGTAGAGGGTGAATCGCTCGCCCTCGTGGCCGGGGAGGGTGGCGAAGGAGGTGAAGGGGTTGGGGGTAACATCCAAGCGGGCGGCTCTTCCCGGTGTCCTGACAGGCTCCGGGGATTCGATGCCCACCCTGCGTAAGTCTCCCTCTTCGTTCACATTCAGATAGGTCGGGGTGTCTACATCCGAGCCCTGGAGAGCATAGATTTTGTTGGCCGCGCAGGCCATCATATGCCAGCCTCGGGCCGAGTGCATAGAAGCCTCTGTGGTCCAAGTATCGGTTGAGATGTGGTAAACATAGACAAGACTGTCCACGAAACCTATCCCTTCTGCTTTTCCGCCAGATACCACGATGATCGAGTCCCCTAAGCTGATGGCCGAATGATATATTCTGGGTCCGGGCATATCGGCCTTCTGTAACCAGGTGCCGGCAGAAGGGTCAAAGGCCCAGCAATCCTGCAAAAGATAGTTCTGGGGATCGGCTCCGCCGAAGACATAGAACAATCCTCCTGCACCGGCCGCGGCAAGCCAGGCCCTTCCCCGGGGCTTGGGGTTCGGCGTGAGAGTAACCCAGGTGTCGGCGTTGATGTCATAGCGGAAAAGGGTATCTCCTTTCAGCTCGCTGCCGAAACGGAAGAAATAGTTTCCAGTCACAGCCCCGGCAGTTGACCAGGCGGCATTGGGACAGTTTGCCCCGGAGGACCAGGTCTTGGTCCGCATGTTAAAGAGGTACATCGTCGCCACCGTCGAGCTCAAAGAATCGCGCCCGCAGCAATAAAACAGTAGTGTGTCGTTGGACCCTGTCGCGCCTGCCCGGCGGGGTTCCGGCAGGCTGGGAGTCTGCGGCTGCCTGGGAGCGATCCAAGCGTTCGTGGCCGGGATGTAGGCCAGCATCGTGCGGGTGGAACCGACCGTGTCCATCCTTCCGCCCGCCAGATATATGGTGTCCAGTCTGGATCCCACGGCCCCCCAGTACCGCTTTAGTGGGGCCGGGGCTTTAGGAGTCCAAACCAGGGCATCGGTCCGAAAGGGATGAGTCGGTACTTTTAGGGAAGGGGTTCGGGTTCCAGGAAGTTGGTCGCTGATTGGGTCCAAGGTCTCGGCATACGCTCCGGCTGGGGGCGAAGAATTCTCGACCCAGGCCACACCGGTAAGGACCAGGGCCAACAAAGAAAGCATTAAGATTTTATTCATATCTTTCGCCTATCTCACCTTCACGACCCTCACCGGCCTAGCCTCCCCCTTCTCAGCCCTGATGAAGTACACCCCCGCTCTAAGCCCCTCTCCGATCCGGTCGCCCCGGTAGACCCCCACCCTGCGGCCGGAGATGTCGTAGAGGGTGAAGCGGTCGGAGGCGTGGCCGGGGAGAGTGGTGAAGGAGGTGAAGGGATTGGGGGTTGCCGTTCCTTTTGCCTCAACCCTCTGACCTCCAGTATTTGCCTCTTCTTCAGCCCCAGAATTCCCGGTCGGATTGCGGGCGTAATAAATCTCCGGTCTCCCGCTCCGGGAGTCCGTCCAGACCGCGTGGACCATGGAGTCTATGGCAGAGATCGAGGGATAGGTCGAGTTGTAACGGCCATAGGAGAGCCGTACTTCCCCAGACCAGGTGAGGCCGGAGTCTTCGGAGCATCGGTAATAAATTTCTTCGTTTCCGTCCCGGTCGTCGTCCCAGACGAGATGGACCTTTGCCCCGGAAGCCCAGAGAGAGGGCATCACGGACCATCCGGGATCAAAGGTCAGGCGGGTGTCCGGGGACCAAGAGAGTCCCCGGTCCGATGACCGTTTGTAATAGATCTCCCCGGCTCCGTTGCGGTCGTCCTCCCAGGCGAGGTACACCCGGTCCCCGGAGGAGGCGATGCATGGGGTGGAGGACCAACTGGTATCGCTGGTGAGCCGGACATCGGGGTCCCAGGAGAACCCGTTGTCCGTGGAGCGTTTGTAGTAAATCTCGTAGTTGCCGTCGCGGTTGTCCCACCAGGCCGTGTGGACCGTCCCGCCCGATGCGGATACCGAGGGAAACCATGAATCCAATGGGGCGAAGGTGAGGCGGGTGTCGGGAGACCAGATCTCCCCGCCATTCGTGGAACGCTTGTAATACACCTCGTGGTCCCGGTCGCGGTAATCCCACCAGACGATATGAACGTCATCCCCGACCACGGCCAGCGAGGGAAACCAACCGTTGTTCACGGCATAGGTCAGGCGGGTGTCCGGGGACCAGGTGACACCCTCATCCGTGGACCGTTTGTAGTAAATCTCGTAGTTCCCGTCCCGGTCTTCGGACCAAGCCACGTGCACCTTTTCGCCTGAGAGGGTCACGGATGGGTCTGCAGAGCGGGCCGGCTCGAAGGTCAGGCGGTTGTCCGGGGACCAAGTGATTCCCCAGTCCGTGGAGCACTTCGTGTAGATCTCTCCAAACCCGTTCCGCATATCCCACCAGACCGCATGGACCGATCCCCCGGGACCTGCAGCAAGGCAGCGGGCATTGTTGGGCGAGGTCAGGGCCATACTGTCGCCGGAGTCCAGCCTCCTCTCCGGTTCCCACTGGGCCCGGGCCTGAGGGGGTGGATAAGCCAGAATGAGCGCTGTGCCAAGCAGGTAAAGATGACGGCTAGTCATGCTTCTCGGGTTATCTCAGGACGACGACCTTGCCGAGGGCCGGACGGGCATCCCCCAAAGTTCTGATGAAGTAAATCCCTTCGGATACAGCCTTCCCCTGACCGTCCCGCCCGTCCCAATAAAGCCGGGCTTGGTCACGGTTCCCTGTGGGGTCGAAAGTTCTGACCAGGCGACCGGAAGGGTCGTAGATCGAAATGCGCTCGAGGTTATTGGCGGGAGAGATGATTCTGCACACTCCACGCATGGGATTTGGAAAGATGGAGAAACCGAGATTCCTTTCCCGAGATGGATTGTCGGGTTTGTCTTCAACGGCGTTGAAACTGTGTAAGGACCAGACATCATTGGCCAAGCTGTCTCCGAGGGTCCCCCCGATAATCTCAAGAACGCACCAGAAGGGGTGTACAAGGCCCGGGACCACAGGCATCTGGGAGCGGGGGGCCGGGGAATTTCCCGTGTTCTCCCGATACCATTGGCCCCGCAGGGTATACGTATCGCTGAAGAAATACGTCGAATCGGACTGACCCCCGAAAAGGATCATGGAACCTGAAAAGTAGAAAGTAAAAGAGGCCACATGGCCGTAACGCGCGGACGGGGGCTGGCCCCCAGGGTTTAAGGTAGACCAGGTCCCTTGGGTTGTTCTCAAATCCAGGGAATAAAGGTCGGCAAGGGCCCCTGTGGTATTTCTCCCTCCGAAGACCATCATCGTGCGGCTCCCTGTGTAAAAATCATAGGCTGCGGAATGATCGTAACGGGCCGATGGTGGAGTTCCGCTCGGTGACATCTGACGCCAGCGTCCGTTTCCCGTGCTCACGCTGTCCAGGGCCCATAAATCAGCCAGGGGGTTGGAAACACTGTCTCGTCCGGCGTAGACGACCATGCGGTCTAAAACAGAGTCGTAGACGGCAGAGTGCTCGGCGCGGCGTGAAGGAGGAGTTCCGGCAGGGGTAAGTTGGTACCAGTG
>Ga0315286_10001079_pt1 | contig 24327 bp, 20 predicted proteins | sample YL17G10_0_MG_FD_205038 | JGI IMG/M metagenome (GOLD analysis project Ga0315286, IMG submission 205038) | Sediment microbial communities from Yellowstone Lake, YNP, Wyoming, USA - YL17G10_0 | ecosystem: Environmental > Aquatic > Freshwater > Lake > Sediment | place: USA: Wyoming | collected...
CAGGATGGCTGGGGTGTCGTGGTGCTGGCGGCATTGGGCCAGTGGGTGAGTAGCGCTTGGCTGGCCTCGTTCTACGATGGCGAACCCGCGCCAGCTCTGGAGCACGTAGCGGACGCGAGAAGCGCTACCGCATCGAGGGCGATCTCTATCTCTCGGTCGACGGCCTGATGGAGGGAGTCTCCGCGCGGCTGGTGCTTGCCGGAGGCAGCGGCGCGGGCGTCGCCGTCGATGGCCACGATCGCGCCTGTCCTGATGCGGCGTAGGGTGCCGACGATGAACAAGGCCGAGCACTCCATCTCGACGCAGATCGCCCCTGCAGCGGCGTAGGTGTCAAAACCCAGGTCGAGCACGCCGCGGTAGAAGGCGTCGACCGAGAGGCCGATCCCGCGATGGGTTCGCCCTTCGTGCGCCTGAGCCAGAGACCAGAGGGCCGCGGAGACGTCGGGGTCGGCCACCGCCGGCATCTCGAGCGGGACGAGCTGGCGCGAGGTGCCCTCTCCCCTCGCGGCTCCGACGACGACGACGAGGTCTCCGGCATGCACGTCGTCGGACAGGGAACCGGCCGTTCCTACGCGGACAAGGGTCTTGGCTCCGGCCCGGATCGCCTCCTCGTAGGCGATCACGGCGCCCGCCGCGCCGACACCGGCGGAGGTGACGCCGACCGGGACACCGCGGTACGTGCCGCGGAACGTGTGGTATTCACGGTTGGCCGCTACCGGCACGGCGCCATCGAGCCTCTCGGCGATCCGCGCCGCGCGCTTGGGGTCTCCGGGAACGAGGAGATACTCGGGCAGGTCGCCCGGAGAGACAAGAAGATGGGGCAGCTTCTCAACCATCGGCACCTCCGGATCCGATTCTACGGCCCTGCGCCTCTGAGACCAATGGAAGGGATGAGGCGGCGCGGCTTGGACGGCGCCGCGCGGTGAAGGCTCCAAGCCGTCTGGCGGCGGTAGCGCGGGAGGAAGCCGGCTCCACTCTCCAAATCGGGAGGCGTCTTTGAACGGCCGACCGCGAAGGGCGGGACGTGCTGCAATCGCTAGGCCCCGATCTCCGCGTGGAAGTCGATGACGGCCTGGCTCATCTCGTGCGCGATGAGCATCCAGCCGTAGGGATGGACGGCTCCGGGAACCAAGACGACGTCGCAGCGGTCGACCAGGCGAGAGAAGCCGGTCATGGCCTCACAGATGAGGACGTCGTTGTACTCACGCTCGCCCGGGAGGAAGAGCACAGGACACTCCAAGGCCTCGTAGTAGCACTCGAAGCGGTAGCCGAAATGGAGCTGTGTGTACTCGTCGCGTGCCGACTTGCGCCAGGCGTGGACGAAGCGGCCATCTGGGAGCTCGACCGCGTTGTACGCGGCCACGGCCGCCAGATGCTCGTTCCAGATCCCGCTCGCCTCGAAACCTTGCTTGTCCGCAGCAACGAGGGCTTCGGCCGAAGGGCAGGTCGCCTCCGGCTCGTGTCGCTTCTCTGCCAGGCGGCGGGACGTCTCCGCGTCGGCCTCTAGGTCGACGGCATCGCGGACTCCGTAGGGCCCCGTACTCGCTGTGGAAAGCCCCCTCGCAGACGAGGGAGCGCACCCGCTCGGGAGAGATCGCAGCCAGAGCGAGGCCCACTTCTGCGCCGAGCGAGCTTCCGACGATGTGAGCACTGTCAAGGTTGAGATGGTCGAGCACGCCCACCACGTCGAGCGCCATGGTCTCGACGTGATAGCCGGCCGCCGGGGCGTCTGAGTGTCCGTGGCCTCGCAGGTCGAGCCGGATACAGCGGTTCGTTTCCCGAAAGAAGGGCACAACGGGCTCCCACATCAGGAGGTTCCCGCCGCCGTAATGCAGGAAGACCGTGGCGTCTTGGTCGCCGCCCTCATCGCGGACGGCGAGTGCCACCCCATGGACGGTGATCCGTTGCTCTCTCATGCTCCCCTCGTGTGTGGCTGACTCGGTCCCGCAGGATGTCTAGCTACCCGGCTCGCTCCCTCAGCGCAGGGTCATGACCATGCGGCCGAGGTTCAGGTGGTACTCGATCTTGGGCGCCGCGTTCTGCCCGGCGATCGTGAACCAGAACGAGTCCGCTCCGGTGTCCTTGCTGATGATGCCGGGTTGGTAGCCTCCCTGCCACTCAAGCGGCGCCGACGCGCCTCCCCAGGAGCCGGCGTAGGTCCAGGGTCCCCAAGGCTCGGGCGCGTCGTAGAGCGTGCGACTGGTGAGGAAGAGGTAGCGGCCGATTCCAGGATGGAACATGGCTGAACCCTGCTCGCTCGCACGCACGCCGGGAAGCGGGGTCGCCTCTCGCTCTTCTTGTGACCAGCGGGGCGTGCCGTCGTCGTTTGTCCCGGCGAGGTACTCGTAGGCGCCGTAGTCGAGTACCTCTTGCTTGGGGACACGCGCCAGACGGACCGGTCCGGCCCAGGACCACTCGGTCCCGATCCCGAGGGCGTAGACGCAGCCGTCGGCGTTCAACGAGTAATTCTCTCCCATGTTGATGAAGAAGAGGCACCGGAACGCCGAGTTGGTGTCGCGCACCCAGGGCGACCCGCCAACAGGCCAGAGGTCTCCCTCCTCGTGGAAGCCGACCCGGGTCCAGGTCGCGCCGTGGTCGTCGGAGTAGGCGAGGTACCCGATCCACGCGTCTCCGAGGGGGGAGTGAAACGCGCCGATCAGGCGGCCGTCGAGGCACAACAGGCTCGACGGCTTATCGTTGACGTTGGGAACCTGCGTTGGTGCGTTGTAGCAGATCTCTTCCGCCGTGAGGTTGGGGAGAGATCCCCGGAAGCGGGCGATGCCGCAGTCGGTCCATTGAGAGTGCGGTGCAACTCCTGCACCGTCTCCCCAGCCGGAGTAGAGGCAGTCGTCGTCTGCCCACGTGGACATCCACAGATCCCCTTCCGACTTGAAAGGCCGAATGGGGGAGCCCTCGACGGAGATGGACGCGATCACGGGGCTGGGGGGAGCGCAAGGGACGAGCGCTGTCGGGTCGGCCGCGATCCAGATGTCGTGCGCGTCCCTGGGAGGCTGGTCTCCGGGCGGCGTCTCTCCCGCGGCGCAGGACACGACCCAGTAGAGGCCCTCGAGCCCCGCAAGCGGCTGGGCGGTCGCAGAGCGCGACCAGACGAGGTAAGAGTCGCCCTTGATAGTTGGGCAGTAGAGCCGGTGGATGGCGAGTCCGCTCGGATCATCGAAAAGCGCCTGCTTTTGGATCGCGCCCGTGAAGACCCGTTGAAGAAGGGGGCAACTCGCAAGCACCTGCCTGATCTCCGGGGAGCCCGTTTGCACCACGTCGGAGCCAGCGAGGCACAAGGACACCAGGATCAAAGCCATGGCCAAAACGGCGATCCGGGCTCCTACCGACCGTGTCGCTCTAGAACAGAGTCTCCGCATCATTCCTCCTCTCGCGTCCTCAACTCCTATCCCTCGAATCCTAGACCGATCGGGGCCGGCGCGGCAAGCGCGTCCGGATCGGACACGGCAAGTGGCATCTCCCCACGTTGACCGCTTGGAATCCCGCGTCGTGCGCCGGGTGCGCTCCTCTGCGATCATTGGGCGAAGCGGCATGCACTTCAAGGGGGATGCGAACAGTGGACGCACGACGCCTAGAGACGGTCATCTGGGACTTCAACGGGACGCTGATCGACGATGTGTCTCTTGCCGTTCGCTCGATCAACGTAGAGCTCGACCGACGGGGGCTCCCGCTCGTGACGGTCGACTCCTATCGCGAGGTCTTCGGATTCCCCATGGCCGACTACTACGTGCGGCTCGGCTTCGATCTCTCACGTGAGACGATGGAGGGACTGGCCGATGAGTTCCACGAGACCTACCTCCCTGGCTTGCCAGCATGTCCCCTGCACGAGGGCGTAACCGAGATCCTGGAAGGGTTTGCCGGCTTGGGTATCGAGCAGTACGTCCTCTCCGCGATGGAGGAGGCGACTCTCCGAGCGTCTCTGGAACGCCTGGGGATCGCGCGGTGCTTCCAGGGAGTCTACGGACTGGGGAATCGCCTGGCCGATTCCAAGCTCTCCCGCGGGCGCGACTTGGTCTTTGACTTCCAGATCGCGGTCGAGGGGACGCTCCTCATCGGAGACACCGACCACGACCTTGAGGTTGGGTGCGCTCTGGGGACGCGGGTCGTCCTGGTGGCGCAGGGCCATCAGAGCGCTCAGAAGCTCTGTGCTCTTGGCTCGCCCGTGTTCGCCACGTTCCGCGAGCTCCATGACGCGCTCGTGCCCTTGACCCAGTTTTGAGGGTGGGAGTACGCGAGGGTCATGCTCTGAACTCCGTCAATGGATCGCCGAGATTTTCTGGCTTCCCGTCTCATGGTAGCCCTTGCCAATGCTCATCTCTTGTCCTGTCATTCACTCCCGGAGCGCCAACTGTTGCCTGCGTGGCGGCAGTAGAATACTATATACGGGCAGCTCTGCACATCGCACCGCACTTCATCTCACGTGTGCGATGGACCATGACGTGCCATGCGGATACGTGCAGGCATGCCTTCTCCGCAACTGACCCTGGCACTGCGCACCGGCAAGAGGAGGTGATCGGCGAAAGGGGCGCTACCAAAGAGTCCAAAGGCTAGTCACGTCGTCATCAAGGAGGCGAAGGACAGATGGCTAGAAGAATCATCATGTGTCTTATTGGTGTAGCGTTGGTTACGGGCCTAGTCGCCGGCGTAGTGACCGCCGCGACGGCTGGGATCACAGAGGCAGAGCGAACGACGGCAATCCACGACGGGCTTGCTTGGCTGAGCACAGCCCAAACCCCAGGAGGGTACTTCGAGGACCCGGCCAACCCAGGCTACTTTCCGGTCGCGCTCACCGCCTTTGCCGTGCTTAAGTTCGAGGACGACGCCGCCCGCAACGGCATGAGTCCGTTTGACAGTAACTACGAATACTACACGGTCGTGCAGAAGGCGTGGCAGTACTTGAGCCAGAACGCCCACGCGAAGCAGCCGCTCTCCCTGCAACCACAGGGAGACCCCGACACGAACGGGGACCACATTGGAGTCTACTTCTACTCTCCTAACGACGCGTCCAAAGAGGTGTACGAAACGGGCATCGTGATGATGGCCCTGCAGGCGGGCCGCGCGTCCAGTATGGTCGTTCCAGGCTTTGCCATTCCAGGCGTCAGCAGTACGTTCCGCGACGTCCTACAGGAGTGCGTGGATTGGGTCGCCTGGGCCCAGACGGACAGCGGGAGCGGAGAGGGCGGTTGGTGCTACACGGCAATGGACAATGACTCAGGCTGGAGCGACAACTCCGCCTCGCAGTGGCCCGTGCTCGGTCTGATGGCAGCCGAAGTCTGGAACATCAGCGCGCCGGCCTGGGTGAAGAACGAGCTTCTGAACCACTGGCTCGCGGCGACTCAACAAACGAGCAACATGCAGAAGCCCGGCTGCTTTGGGTATACGGAAGCGAACAACGCTACGGACGGTGGGTACTTCGCCACGACCGCGGCCGGTTTGGTTGAGCTCACCTACTGCGGGGTGCTATCGAACGCTCCGCAATGGCAAGCTGGAGCCCAGTGCATCTGTCAGGAGTGGGACGCGTTGCCCAACGTAGGCAACATCGGGAACCTGTACGCCATGTACGGGTTGATGAGGGCGGCCATGCTGGCTCGTCCTGTCCCAGTCTGGACGTTCTGCGAGCACGAGTGGCAGCCGGAGTATGACCGGTGGCTAGTCGACAAGCAGACGAAATTCGGTGTGAACGCTGGATCCTGGCCCGCGGGCTATGCACTGCCGTGGTACACGTGGGATAAGTGCCCAAACGCCGTCCTCTCGACCGAGTACGCCCTACTCATCCTCCAAAAGACTGTTCCGGGTGTGTACGACCCCTTGGCCAGCCTGGAGGATCTTCTGAGGCACCAGGCGGATCGCCTAACAAGCTTCGAGAGCCTGCTCAAGGTTTGCTGGCGTAACCTTGAGAGAGAGCAGCAACTCGAGTTCCTTCGGAGCTTCGAGGACCTGCTTCACAGCCAGGCGGACCGCCTCGAAAGCTTCGAGGATCTGCTGAACGCGGCCATCGGCGAACTTGGTGCGGCGCAGCAGGTCGTCTTCCTGCGCAGCTTCGAGGACCTGTTGAGGAGGCAGGCGCAGGCTGTGGCGAGCTTCGAGGACCTGCTGAAGGCGTACAACGCGGCAGTCCAGCCCGCGCTGCAGATGTTCGTCGAGAAGGAGTAACCACAGGCCACCGTGGCCCATGCCGGCACGAGGCAGAGCTGCAGGAGGCCAAGCCCAAGGTGTCCGTCAGTGCAGAGAGGGGTCGGATCTCGCTGTGCGCACGGCCGAGCACCACGCAATCGGCTGTGCTCGGCTTCCCCGCAGAGAGTCCCAGCGGGGTCCGACCGCTTTTGTTGTGCGGACCGCAGGTATCGCAGAGGACCAAGGAGGGAGGAAGCCAAGGATAGAGACGATACCGATAGGACTCTGCGCTGATGTTCTTGAGATCTTCTGTGCTGGTGGCGTCGCCTGGGCGTTCAATGGCGAGTGGCACGAATGACCCGCCCCCGGTGACCGGTCCGCTTCGCGAGGTGGTCTGGCCACCCTTCAGCATGCCCCTCGCTCCAGGCAGAACGCTGGGCTCTGGTACGCGGATGGCTCAGCCAGCCTCGCTAACCGCCAGGAGCGGTCGTATCTCCTCCGCCCTCGGCCACGCGGAAGTTCCAAAGCCGTCCCGCCACGGGTACCAGTCAGAGCCGTACCGAGGACGCCATCCTGAAGGTTCTCGGTATGGTGACGTCAGGCGTGGTGGATAGCACTTGAACTCCCCGGGGGCCGCTTCTCTCAGGGCCTCCTGGCGGAGAACACGGTGGATCTGGCCGATTCCGTGGCGGCCAGATCGGGGGTACCGGTCGGGTACGTGCAGGCGCAGGCAACCCTGCTATCGCGTGCTCCGTTCTGTCCTATCTTGCCAAGAACGACCAACCCACGCTAGCTCGTTAAAGTGCTTCGCGCGGCACTGGTAGCTGGATAGTCTGTGCAGCGACGTGCCGCGCCAGTTGTGGCATAATGACAAGCGCGGGTTCCGATTGGTGCGCCAAGAGGAGGTTCCATTGCGACTGACACTTCGCGAGGCATTGACCCTGGCCGAGCCCCTGCGTCAAGCCCGGGTGGTGGCCGGAGCGGGGGGGCTTGACAACGTCGTCCGATCCGTCAATGTCATGGAGGTCCCGGAAATTCTGGAATGGGTGCATCCTGGGGAGCTGCTCGTCACCACGATGTATCCCCTTCACGATGATCGGGCGGCGATCGAGACGCTCATTCCCCGGCTAGCGGAGAAGGGACTCGCTGGCCTGGCTGTGACCGTGGAGTCGTACATCGAACGGCTGCCGTCCGCGATGCTCGCAGACGCCGATCGTCTGGACTTTCCGCTCGTCGAGCTCCCACCACGCGTGTCGTTCATCGACATCATTCAGCCCTTGACATCGCGCATACTCGACTTGCAGGCGGAGGAGCTTCGCCAGTCAGAGCAGATCCTTAGGCGCTTCCTAGACCTGGTCTTGGTCGGAGGCGACTACGCGAGCATCGCACAGGTCATCGCGGAAGTCGCTGGCCATCCCGTCTCGATTGTCGATCGGTTTCGGCGGGTTCTCGGAAGCGGAGGCGAATTGGACGCCGCGTGGGAGATGGCGCTGATCGAGAAAGATGGTGCGGGAGACTCGTACATCACACACGGCTACGAGCCCGTTGGCGTGGAGGAAGTCGCCGGCCATTCCGTTCGCCGTGCCCGTGCCGTCGCAAAGCCAGGGATTCTCGAACATGTCGTGTGTCCAATCGAGGTCAGTTCGTCCGAGTTGGGCAGCATCATTGTCTGGGGATGTCCCTCTCCTGATGTTGAGTCTCGTGCGCTCGTGGCAATCGAGCATGGAGCGACGGTCGTCGCCCTCAAGATGATGGAGAGGCTTTCGATCAGCCAGGTCGAGCAGCAGTTCCGGAACGAGATCCTCGAAGGGCTGCTCTCCGACCAAGCCGTCGCGAGGCAGAACGCGGTTCAGCTTTCGGAACGCCTCGGGAACCGCCTTCTGCCCCCTTTTGTCGTGCTTGTCGTGGGTCCTGACGTTCCCTCGGATACGCTTCTCGCGCATCGAGAGCGAAGCGAGCAAAGCAGCGTCGAGTCAAGCCTCCATCTTGCACGTCGCTACATTCGCGTCCTGCGAGAGGGGGCGACGTTCTGGCGAAAGGGCCCGCAGTTGATCGTGTTTCTGCCCGCCAGCCGGAGGGAGGCGTCGGAGGCCAAGGACGCGTTGGTCGATCGGCTGAGAAGCGTGTGCGCCCGGATCGAGTCCGAGAACGCACCGTACACGGTGTCGATCGGGCTGAGCCGCATCGCTGAAACGGTGGATGGTTTCCGTCAAGCGTACGGCGATGCGAGGCACAGCTTCGAAGTCGGCCGTGCGCTTGGTGGAAGGACCGGGAGCCGTGTTACCGACTTTGGTGACCTGGGGCTGTTCCGGTTCATGCCGACGTCTGAGTCCGCGACGCCTCTCAAGGAGTTCTGTGAGGACGTGCTTGGCCCTCTTCTGGCCCGCGACCGGGGCAGCTCTTCCCGCCTTGTCGAGACGCTGCGCGTCTACCTCGCCCAGAACCAGAGCCACGTGGAGGCCGCGAAGGCATTGGGCATTCACTACAACACCCTCAGGTACCGGCTGGCGCGCGTCAAGGAGATCGTCGGCGACGTGTTCTCCGATCCACAGCGACGTCTCACTCTTGAGGTCGCGCTCCATCTGTATCCCCTCCTTTCGCACGGCGACCAAGAGTCCCGGCCAGAGTCCAGGAGATCCGGGTGAGAGGGTAGCTGCCGGCCGGCACTCTTTTGTCATATGTACACAAGCTGGATCGGCCTGCTTGTCGCGTCTCGCCATTCACAGGACGAAGAGGAACGCCATAATAGGTGGTGACGAAGCCGCACTATGTCGTGCGGCTCGCCGCCCACCGGAGCGCGAGGCCCGCGGAGTCTAAGGGGTCGGCCTTCAGGCGGGATAGTGGAGGTGTGCTAAACAGGACGGAGGAGATGGACATCGTCGAGCAAGGCCCACTCGTATCTCTGCGCGGGATCTCAAAGGGGTTCCCCAACGTACAGGCAAACGACTCCGTAGATCTGGACTTCTTTCGTGGCGAGATCCATGCCCTTCTCGGAGAGAACGGAGCTGGGAAGAGCACGCTGATGAAGATCCTGTACGGCTTCTACCGCGCCGACCGCGGCGAGATCATGGTGAACGGCGAGCGGCAGAACATCCGCTCTCCTCTTGATGCGCGGCGCCTTCGTATCGGGATGGTCTTCCAGACTTTCACGCTCATCCCCGCGCTGAGTGTGGCGGAGAACGTTGCCCTCTATCTTCCTCACCTGCCCGCGATTCCCGGCAGGGCTCGAATCGCAAGACAGATCCGAGAGGTCTCTTTGAGGTACGGCCTAGACGTCGACCCCGGGGCGACGGTCCGCGACCTGTGCATCGGAGATCAACAGAAGGTGGAGGTCCTGAAGCTCCTTCTGGCAGACGCAAGGGTCCTGATCTTCGACGAGGCGACGCGCGTGCTTGCACCCCACGAGATCGAGAGCCTGTTCGCCGTCCTCAAGCGACTTCGCGACGACGGGTACTCCATCGTCTTCATCACTCACAAGCTGCGCGAGGTCCTTGCGTGCGCCGATCGGATCACCGTCATGAGGCGAGGCAGGATCGCCGGGACTCTCAGCTGTTCCGAGGCGACCGAGAACACGCTGATATCGCTGATGTTTGAAGCGGCTGCTCCGGCAGAGATGCGTACTGCTGCGCCGGGCCAACGAACCGTGTCGGCGACGCCGTCGCTCGAGCTGCGAGGCGTTTCTGCGAAGGCTCGCGGTGGGCAGACCAGGTTGAAGGAGATTGACCTTGAGCTCCATTCGGGCGAGATCCTCGGCGTGGCCGGGGTGTCGGGCAACGGCCAACGCGAGCTGGGAGATGTGATCCTTGGCCTCCTCCCATGCGCAGCCGGCCAGAAACTTCTGTTCGGAGAGGATGCAACGCGGTGGTCGGCGGGACACATTCGCCGCAGCGGGATTGGCTTCATCCCGGAGGAGCCGCTGGCCATGGGGGTGGTCCCCTGGATGACGGTCCTTCAGAATGCGGCGCTCGGCGACCTGGAGAAGTACTCCCGATGCGGTGGGCTGGCACTCGACTGGTCGGCGGTCCGCGCCGACGTTGAGCGCTCGTACGGCGCACTGGGACTCTCGGCGCCTGGCCCTCACACTCAGGCGAGGGCCCTTTCCGGAGGGAACCTCCAGCGAAGCATTCTTGCAAGGGAGCTGGGACGCCTGCCGCGTCTCGTCGTCGCGTCGTATCCCACCCGCGGACTCGACGTCGTCAGCGCGACATCGGCGAGACGGCTTCTTGCGACGATCCGGGATTCAGGGGCGAGCGTCCTTCTTGTCTCGGAGGATCTTGACGAGCTCTACGGCCTGAGCGACCGGCTGATCGTGCTCTTCGAAGGCCGGATCGTGCGCACCGCGTTCCCGCGGGACATCAGTCGCGAGGAGATCGGCCATCTCATGACCGGGACAGGATGCGGCCATGCGCAGTAGACTGAAGGTTCTGTCAGACCAGGTCCGACGAGGCTTGGCATCGGCTGCCTTGCGCTACGTTCTCATTCTCCTCATCGCGTTGGCAGCGTACGGGGCGGTACTTCTCATGGCAGGGAAGGATCCCGTCAAAGCCTACGGGGACATCGTCAAGTTCACCCTGGGCACGTCGTACGGTCTCTCCGAGGTCATCGTCCGGATGATCCCGCTCTTGCTCACTGCCGTTGCTGTGGCCCTGCCTTCGCGGTTGGGGCTCATCAACGTCGGCGGGGAGGGTCAACTCTACATGGGGGCGTGGCTTGCCACGTGGGGGGCCATCACGTTCACGGCGCTTCCTGCGATCGCTTTCGTCCCACTCCTGATCTTCCTGGGCTTCGTCGGCGGCGGGAGCTGGGCTGCGGTCGCGGGGCTGCTGAGGGCCAAGGGCTGGGTAAACGAGACGATCTCCACGCTGTTGATGAACTACGTCGCTCCTCTGATCGTGGGCTACTTCGTGTATGGGGCCTGGCGCTCCGCGGAGAGCTCCGCGTTCCCGCAGTCCCCGGCATTCCCGCCGGCTGCCAGGCTGCCGCGACTCTTTGGGACTCGGATCCATCTCGGTTTGGTGCTGGCCGTCTTGGTGCTCGCGATCTACTGGTTCGTGATGCAACGGACGGCGTGGGGCCTCAGGATGCGCGCCATCGGGGGCAATCCCGAGGCCGCGCGGCGCCTCGGGATTCGGCTCGGCTGGTACATCGTCATTGTTCTCTTCATCGCAGGAGGAATCGCTGGGCTGGCCGGGATGGCCGAGGTCTCCGCTCTCCACGGCCGGCTGCGATCTGGTTTCTCTCCAGGCTATGGATTCGTTGGCTTCATGATCAGCTGGCTTGCCGGAGGAAGTCCTCTGGGGATGCTCTTGATGTCGTTCCTGCTGGCGGTCATCTTCGCGGGAGGAAGTCTTCTGCAGGTTACGCAGGGCGTGCCATTCGCGGCGGTCAACGTGTTGATGGCCATCATCCTGTTCATCGTTCTGGCTCAGATTCGATTCGCAAGAAGGAGGAGGGCGTGACCTGGACGTTTCTTTGGAGCGTGCTCTCCGGCTGCATCATGTATGGGGTTCCGCTTCTCTACGCCACACTCGGCGAGGTCATCGGCCAGCGGGCAGGGATGGTCAACCTGGGTCTGGAGGGGATCCTCCTTGTCGGTGCCTCCATCGGGTTTGTGGTAACCGCAAAGACAGGAAATGCAGCTCTGGGGGTCATCGTGGCGATGGCGGCTGGCGGGCTGTTCAACCTTCTCTACGCGTTCCTCGCGGTCACTCGCCGGGCGAATCAGCTAGCGAGCGGGTTGGCTCTGATGTTCTTTGGCATTGGCCTGAGCGCGTTGATCGGGAAAGCGTACATCGGCACGCGCATCGTTGGCCTGGCGCGGTATCAGATCCCTGGGATCGCCCAGCTGCCGTGGGCAAGCAAGACGCTTTTCAACTACGACGTTCTCGTGTACTTGGCGTTCCCGATGGCCATTCTGGTGTGGTGGGTGCTCTTCCGTACACGTTGGGGGCTCAGTCTTCGCGCGGTGGGGGAGAGTCCGACGGCCGCCTTCGCCGCTGGCAGGCGGGTCTCGCTCCTGCGCTACCAGGCGCAGTTCCTGAACGGGGCCCTTTCAGGCCTCGCGGGTGCGCACCTGTCCCTCGCCCTTGCCATGTCGTGGACGGAAGGGATGACGGGTGGTCGGGGGTTCATTGCCGTGGCCCTCGTCATCTTCTCCCGCTGGCATCCCCTTCGCGCGATCGCGGGAGCGCTTCTGTTTGGGGGAGCTGTGACGCTCCAGTTGCAGCTGCAAGCTCAGGGCACCGATGTCTCTCCCTTCCTGCTTAACATGATCCCCTACGTTCTGACGCTGGGGGTTCTGGTCGTGTGGGGAGGGGTCCGACGCTTCGCTGCTCCCGGGGCACTTGGACGCGTCTACTACGGCGAGGACTGACTTGAGGAAGGAGTCGGTGGCTGAATCAATCCGATCGGCAACATCACAGGTGAGGAGGTGGTTCGAGCGAGAACGTGGCGGTTTGCAGGGGATGTCGACATCAAACGAGAGGAGTTGCCTGCGAGGAGGACGCGAATGAGGAAGCTGAATCGTCTTACGCTTGTATCGCTTCTTGTGTTTTCGGCCGTGGCGGCGTTCGGCGCCCTTGCGCCCGCTGCCGATCCGTGTCTGACGATTGGGATGATCCTGGGCGGGGCGAAGAACGATGCGGGGTACAACCAGTCTCACTACGATGCGCTCATGGAGGTTCAGAAGGCGCTGCCCTGCGTGAATGTCATCTGGGCGGAGTACGTTTCCGACTCCGAGGCCGAGAACGTCATGGAGAACATGGTCCAGCAGGGAGCGAAGCTGATCTTCGCTGCGGGGTTCCCGTTCCAGTATCCCGCGATCGCCGTGGCAGCACGCCATCCTGACGTCAAGTTCATGCATCCAGGCGGATGGGAAGTGCGAGCGAACTTCGCCAACTACTTCGCCAAGACACAGCAAACGTTCTTCTTGATGGGCGTCGCTGCAGGCATGATGACGAAGACCAACAAACTGGGCTTCGTGGCTGGCCAACCGTTGGGATTCACTCTCGGCAACGTGAATGGCTTCCACCTGGGGGCCCGAGCGGTCAACCCGAAGGTGGAGACGCGTCTGGTTTACACCTTCAGCTGGGGCGACACGACCAAGGAGGCCGCGGCAACCCAGGCGCTAATCGACCAGGGATGCGACGTGATCACGATGCACCTGGATTCACCGATCGCCGTGCTGCAAACCGCCGAGGCTGCAGGCAAGTACTCCATTGGGTTCATGTCTCTCGAGTCTCAGAAGTTCGCCCCCACTGGCTGGATCACGGGGCTGGGGCTCACATGGGGTGACTTCTACAAAGAGAACGCGCAGAAGGTGATCGACGGAACCTGGACGCCGGGTTTCATCCGGATGGGACTCGCGGAAGGATTCATGGAGATCGCGTCGTTCGGGCCCCGCGTCCCGAAGAACGTGCAGGAGTTCGTGCTCACGCTCGCCGAGGGGTTCAAGGCCGGGTTGCTGAACCCATTCACCGGGCCCATCAAGGACCAGGACGGGGCCGTCCGCATTGCGGAGGGCGAAGCCTGGGGCAATGAGAAGATGGGAGATTTCGACTGGCTGGTCGAGGGGATCATCGGGACGCCCAAGTAGGAACCTGAAGAGGGGTGGGAGCGCCGCAACGCGGCGCTCCCACCCCAGTGTTGAGGGGCCGCCTCCTTGGCGGGCGACGAGGCCAAAAGGGGAATGTGTCTATGCCGGTTGTGCGAGCCGTCTCGATAGGAGCAAGGGCGCGGGAGAGGCTGCTGGAGGCGAGCTTCGATGCGCGGGTCATAGCCGCCGTGTCCGGAGCGGTCTACCTGCGCGACCAAGGTGGCGAGATCTTCTGGGTCGCGCCTCCGGAGTCCGTCCCTCATCGGCGGAGCATTCTGGCCCCGCTCTCGCAGTTTGTCTGCCGGGTGGGTGCTGCCTGCACGGGGAGTGCAGGGCTCCTGCGGGTCGGAGACGACCTTGCGATCGCCTGGGACGGTGCCGCCACCTGGAGCGGGGAGGAATGCAAGTCAGCGTGCGTCGGGAGAGAGGAGGTCGCCCTAGCCCTTCGGGCTGGGATTGGCTTGCTCTCCCGACTGAGACGGCCTAGAGGCTTGGCGAGGATCGTCCTGGGACATCCCCGGGAGGACGACCGTCGGGCGCTCCCCGTGCCGAGGGCGTTGGAGGGAAGGTGGCTCGACGCCTTGGGGAACCTCGCCGAGCTCGTCGTCAAGTCCGAACGAACCCGTGACTCAGACGCGCTGTTCGCCGCCGCTAGGGGTCTTATCGGGTTTGGCGAGGGTTTGACGCCCTCCGGTGACGACTTCGTCGGCGGCTTCCTCTTCGCGCAGCGACACTTGGAGCGCTCGGATCCGGCCGCGGCCTGGATTGATTGGAACGCCTGGGAGAGCTTCCTGGCGGAGGCATCCCATCTCACGAACGCGATCAGCCTCGGTCTGCTGGCCGATCTTGCAGAAGGCCACGGCCCGGGGCCGCTTCACAGCCTGGTCTACGAGGCGCTGGGCAGGGGCAGCCAGGCCATGATCGTAGAACATGCCGCTCGCCTCGTGCAGATAGGGGAGTCCTCCGGCTGGGACATCCTCGCGGGGCTCGCTGCGGGAATGGGCGCTTCTACCTTCGGCGATCCTCCGCTCGAGCCAGCGCGCACCGATCGCGAAGCGAGGGCGTGCTCTGCGGGGAAGTGAGGCGACGGATCCCGCTAGGAGGTATCCATGGGAACTGATATCAAGCAGAGAATCGAAGCTGCGAATGCCGAATTCCTTCGCCGAATGACCTTGGGGGATCCGGTTCTGGTGGACATCGCTCCCGCAGGAGAGGTCGTTCCGGGGTTAGCGGATCGGATGATCCTCCACTCCGGCCCTCCCATCGACTGGGAACACATGTGCGGCGCCCAGAAGGGGGCGTGCATCGGGATCGCCTTGTTCGAGGGGTGGGCGAGGGACAAGGGCCACGCTGAGGCACTCCTCCGCGATGGAGAGATTGGACTCGAGCCGAACCATCACCACCAGGCAGTCGGTCCGATGGCCGGCACGATCACCAGCTCGATGTGGGTCTTCGTCGTCGAGAATAGGGCTTTCGGGAACCGCGCCTTCTGCCGACAGGTCGAAGGACGGCAGCAGTTCGGCGACTACAGTGATGGCGCGCTCGACGGACTCATCAAGTGGCGCGACGTCTGGGCGCCAGCACTGCAGAAGGCGGTCAGGAACCTGGGAGGTCTGCCGCTCAAGCCCATCATCACGAAGGCTCTCCAAATGGGCGACGAACTCCACAACCGGCCGGTGGCGGCGTCGAGTCTGTTCGCGAACGTGATGGCCATCCCGCTTCTGAAGGCCGGCCTGCCCGAGGGGCAGCTCCTAGCGACACTGGGCCTTCTCGGGGGCCATGAGCTTTTCTTCCTCGGGTTGTCCATGGCTTCGGCGAAGTCGATTGCGGATCCCGCGCGGGGCATTCCCTTCAGTACGGGCGTGACGGCCATGGCCCGGAACGGGACCGAGTTTGGCATCCAAGTGAGCGGGCTCGATGGCGAGTGGTTCACCGCGCCCGCGCCGGCCATCAAGGGGCTCTTTCTGCCAGGCTTCAGCGAAAAGGACGCCGGCTTCGATATGGGCGACTCGGCGATCACGGAGACGGTGGGCTGGGGAGGCTTCGTCCTGGGAGGGGCGCCTGGGATCCTCAGTTTCGTGGGCGGAACGCCGGGAGAAGCGCTCGAGTACAGCCGCCGGATGCGGGAGATCTGCATCGGCCAGAGCCGTGACTATCTGATCCCGGCGCTCGGATTCGAGGGGACCGCCGTAGGTATCGATGTTCGCAAGGTTCTGAAGACAGGGATTCTGCCGATCATCGACACGGCGATGGCGCACAAGGAGCCAGGCCACTCCATCATCGGCGCCGGCCTGGTGCGCCCCCCGGCGGAATGCTTCGTCAAGGCCGTGAGGCGATTCGCAGAGAAGTACGGGGCGTAGAAGAGAGGGTCCGGGGCACGAAGGCCATGACAAGCGATCGGAAGATAACAAGCGACGTAGCGGTTCGCAAGAACCAGTACTACGACTCCGTCTTCCTCATGTCCGTTGCGAGTCGCATGCAGGTGACGCCAGGGGTCACGGACGCGGCCGCGCTGATGGGGACGGCCAACAATAAGCAGATGCTGGTTGAGATGGGCTTCGATCCAGGTCAAGTTGGGGAAGCCACCCCGCAGGACCTGGTCGTGGCGCTTCGCGGGAAGAAGGACGCTGTGCGGGTGATCCTCGCCGATCTCGACTCTTGGCTCGAGCGCAAGGAGGGCGCGCTCTTTGCTGCCTCAGCTTCGTCGTGGGATGAGGCGCGAAGAAGGCAACCTGGATCCAACATCGCAGTGATCTCCGTACCCGGGCGCTATGCAGCACGAGAGACGCATGCCGCACTCGATGCCAGCATGAACGTGTTCCTGTTCAGCGACCATGTCAGCGTCGAGGACGAGCTGGCTATGAAGAAGAAGGCGTCCCAGGCCGGGTTGATCGTCATGGGACCAGACTGCGGGACGGCCATCGTAGCCGGGGTTGGGATCGGGTTCGCGAACGCGGTCCGGCGGGGACCTGTAGGAGTCGTAGCGTCCTCCGGGACGGGTCTCCAAGAGTTCACCACGCTCATCCATCGAGCGGGATCAGGGATTTCGCATGCCCTTGGCACGGGTGGCCGCGACCTTTCCGATGCGATCGGCGGACTCTCGACCCAGGCGGCGCTGCGTGCCCTGGAGAGAGATCAAGGCACGCAGGCCATCGCCGTGCTCTCGAAACCCCCAGGGACAAGGACGCTGGAGGCACTGGCCGACGCATTGGCAGATTGCCGAAAACCCGTCGTGGTCTGCCTCCTCGGACTCACGGAGGCGGAACTTCCGCGGGGTGGATTCAAGGTCGCCCGAACGCTCGACGAAGCGGCGTCGCTAGCCTTGCAGCTGACGGGCGGGCCCCTGCCCGCGCCGGTGTTGCCGCCCGCCGCAATCTCTGAGGTGCTGAGCCGTGAGGTCGCGCTGGTGAACGAGGGACAGAAGTACATCCGCGGCCTATTCGCGGGGGGCAGTCTCTGCTACGAGGCGCAGCAGATCTTGCGGGATCTGGCGTTGACGGCTCACTCGAACGCCCCGCTTCCTCGCATGCCCCGGCTGGCCGACGCACGGGCAAGCTTCGAGCACACCCTGGTGGACATGGGCGCCGACGAGTTCACCGAGGGAAGGCCTCATCCTATGATCGACGCTTCTCAGCGAAGCGCCCGCATTCGAGCCGAAGGGAGAGATCCGCAGGTTGCCGTGCTCCTCCTCGACGTCATCTTGGGATACGGCGTGCCGGAAGACCCTGCCGGCGACCTGGTAGCGGCGATCAGGAGTGCGAGGGGAGAGGCCGAACGCCGGGGCGGGCATCTCGCGGTGGTCGCTTCCGTGTGCGGGACAGATGCGGACCCGCAGGGCCTAGAGAAGCAGGAGGGGACGCTGAGAGACGCTGGCGTCATCCTCTTCCCCAGCAATGCCCAAGCCACGCTCGCCGCACGGGATCTGATCAGTAGGATCGACGCCAGGAGAAGCTGATGGGAGCCGGATTGGAGAGCTTACTGAGGGATGGACCGGTGGCGATCAACCTGGGACTCCGCGGGTTTGCTGAGAGCCTAGAGAGCCAAGGTGGCCAGGTCGTGCATGTGGACTGGACTCCCCCGCCGGAGATCGACGCCGAGGTGGCCGACATCCTAGACAAGCTCCTCTAGCTCCAGGCTGTGTCAACCCTCTAGTGGACAAGCTTCGAACTTTCACCCAACTCGACCCCGAGACAATCGAGGTCCTGTCCCTCTGATGGCACCGTCCGCATCATGCGCTGGGACGCGGGAGAGCGCTGCGCGGCCCGGCGCAGGAAAAGCCTTGGCTACTGGCCGCCTGCGCCAGAGGCTCTGGCGTGCATGGCCGGAGGCAGGCTAGACCAACTTGAGAAACGGACCGTTCACTGGGGGAGCTCAGGGGGCGGCGAGCATCCCAGGCTCGGCTCCTCTTAGCCCTGGGGTCCTTGGCACCAGCATTGCTGGCTCGCCTCGTTGTTCAGCTCACCCTCTGGCGGACACTCGACCACTTCATTCCAATAGTCGACCGTGACGGTGAAGCTGCAGCCGGTGGGACACGGAGGGTAAGACGCGAAGATGCTTTCCAGCGTAGTCGTCCAGGTTTGACTCGCTGGGAACACGCCGCCATGCCAGTGTGTGTCGCCAGAGCCGCAGTTTGTAGCCAGGGTGACGTCGAAGATTTCTGTTACGACCCCGGGGCCGAGGTTTGTGACGACTGCTGTGACGGTGAGAACGCACTGGCAGACCCTGTCTTCTACCACGCACTTGCAGCTACTGTCCTTGATGTCGATGATGAGGTCCCCGCACTCTGGGCCGGGTCCCGTGGTCTTTACGCGGAACGGGACGAGCAAGTCCCCGACGCACATCGAGACCCACGCGTCAAGCGAGGTATCCACGGTGCTTGGTCCGGTGATTGAGAACCAGAAGTCGCCGTAGTTCCCAGGAGCGATTTCAAAACCCGGGGATGCCGTCCACTGCCAGTAACCCGGAAGCGAGAGGCAAGTCCATCCAACCAGGCTAGTAAAGCAGGGTGTAGTATTCCCCGTGTTGTTCGGCAGTTTGAACTCACACAGAGCGTAAGAAGGACATTGATTAGTCACCCTGTAGGAATACGTGTCGGTTGAGCCTTGCCGCGTTACACACTCCTCGATCTGGACTTGCCCGCCCGTCACCGGGGACGTCTGCACGTCGTTGGCAATGTGGCCTGGCGGGCAGAACAAGAACGCAGGCTGACCCGGAAACGGTAGATAAGCTGGGGCCTGCTGTCCTTGAGTCACGAAGGGACAACCGATCACGCAGAGGCAGACAACAACGAGAACCATCCTTAGTCTTGCGGGGCGCTTCATCACGGGTACCTCCTTGGCTACGGGCGGAGAAAGGGAGTCCATTCTGTTCATGTCGCGACCTCGGAGGACGCGCCTTCTGTTCCGTTCATCTGGTACAGAGTCACTCATTACATTCAGTATAGGAGGAATGGTAGGTATGTCAACTCTCAAAATTGGAAAGGGCGACATGCGCCGGCCCGCCCCAAGCGGAAGCCGGACCGGGTTGACGGCGGGAATGCTCTTGTATACTATCGTACAGCCTTCTTGTACAGTCCTGGAGACTCGAACCTAGCGCCAGGCGGAGCAGAGAGACATCGGCTGCAATGACGGATAGAACTGGTCCCGGCCCCGGCTGGTACAAGCCCGATCGAAGCGACACACGAGCTCTGGAGGTGCAGACAGACGGCGTGCGTCCTAGTCCTTCGCCTTGCGTTCCAGCTCCTCCCAACGGGCGAAGAGCCGGTCAACCTCGTCTTTGGCCGCCTGATGGGCCTCGTATGCGGCCTCGAGCCTTTCGTGATCGGTGGCAGCGGCGGGATCGGCGAGCTCTGTCTCCAGGCGCGCGACCTCTTGTTCGGCGCAGGAGATCCGGCCCTCCATCCCTTCCCATTCCCGTTTCTCCGGGAGGGTGAGCCCGGGGCGCTTCGGCCGAGGCGCGGGCCTGGGCCGGGTGTCCGGTGTCGCACGAGCCGGACCCTCCTCTTGTATGGCGCGCCTGGTGTCGGCCTCCTGCCACTGAGCCACGCTGCCGTAGTTCGCAGAGCGGCCGCCGCCGTGCAGGCCGATGAGGTCCGTGCAGATCCGGTCCAGCATGTGGCGGTCGTGCGTGATCAGGACGACCGCGCCGGGAAACTCCTCGAGCGCGCTCTCCAGGACCTCGATCGAGGAGATATCGAGGTCGTTGGTCGGCTCGTCGAGCAGGAGGACGTCGGCCAGCTCCCGGATCATGAGGGCCATCAAGACGCGCGCCTGCTCACCGCCGGAGAGGTCTCCCACCGGGGTCTCGAGCTGGTCGGGCCGAAACCCGAAACGCTGGGCCCAGGCAATGAGGTGCGTCTCGCGGCCGAGGTAGGAGACCCTGTCGCCGCTGGGAGAGAGGGCGCGACGGAGCCGTTGTGTCTTGTCGAGGAGCTCCCTCTGTTGGTCGAACCGGGCGATGCAGAGATCGGTGGCGTGCTTCACCGAGCCGGCATCCGGTGGCAGCTCTCCGGCGAGGATGCGCAGCAGGGTCGTCTTGCCGCTTGCGTTGTTGCCCACGATCCCCAGGCGCCCTCCGCGACGAAGGTGCACGTCAAGGCTGCGGAAGAGGAGCCTTCCGCCGAGGGTCTTCTCGATTCCCTCTGCCGTGATCAGGTCGTGGGTCCGGCGCCTCGTCGCAGCGAATGCGATGTCCAGGTCGCGCGTTGCGCGCTGGCGGCGCTTGGTCTCCGAAAGCCTTCCGATCTTCTCCTGCGCCTCGTCGATGCGGGAGCTGGCTTTCGTCTGGCGCGCCTTGGGCCCGCGGCGGAGCCACTCGATCTCGCGGCGGACCTGCGTTGAGAGCGCTCGGCGCTCAGCGTCTTCCGCCTCGAGGAACGCTTCGCGTCTCTCGAGGAAATCGCTGTAGTGGCCCGTGCTTGAGAAGAAGCCGTCCTTGTAGCGAGGGTTGAGCTCCACGATGCGGTCGGCCGTACGCTCCAGGAAGTAGCGGTCGTGGGTGGTGACCAGGAAGGCCTTGCTCTCTTTTTCGAGAAATCGTTCCAGCCACTCGATCCCCTCGAGGTCCAGATGGTTCGTCGGCTCGTCCATCAACAGGAGGTGCGGCTCCACGACGAGCTGGCAGCCGATGGCCAGACGCTTCCGCCATCCTCCGGAGAGACTTGAGGCCAGGGTCGCCCCATTCGGAAAGCCCAGGCGCCGCACCATCTTCTTCGCCCGAACCGTGCGCTCGTATTCTTCCATGGGAAAGGAGGCGAGCGCGGCGAGGAGCGAGCCTTCGACGGTGGCGTCGCTTGGAAACTCGTCAATCTGGGGCAGGTAGGCGATGCGCACCCCTTTGGCGCGCTCCACCGTGCCGGAGTCGGAGGGTTCTATTCCAGCAAGGATCCGCAGGAGCGTCGACTTCCCGGCACCGTTAGGTCCGATCAAGCCTACGCGCTCATCGGCGTGGAAGGCAAGCGAAAGACCGTCGAACAAGGTGTGCGAGCCGTAGGTCTTTCGAAGATCCCGCACCGCAAGAAGGGCCATCGCTACGGCTCCTCCAGCGGAGAGGACGTACGGGGCCCCGCACAAAGTGCGGGATCGACGGCCCTCCGACCACCCGACCGGTCGAGGATGGGGTAGACATGCATGGGCACCCGACTAGCCGGGAGGCAGTTGTGGCGCGGTGCGCCGGTGGAAGCTCTGCGCACGGGAAATGCCCCCACTCGCTCGTAGTCCTCCTCGTGACGGTATGGACGGACCGTCGTCATCGCACCTCCCTCTTTTGGCTCGCGTCGCCGGCCACGGCGGCCATGCGCAGACCAAAGCACAGGCGGATATTACCGGCTTTGGCGACATGGAGGGGGCTCGGATTCAAGCGAGCCGCGGAGCGCCCTGTCTTCGATCGCTCGAAGAGCCGGCCGAGGGTCGCCTGGGCTCGATCGAAAGGCGTAGAGCCGTGCCGGTTACGACGGACGAACGGGCTCGAAACGCGCCTGGAAGAAGCGCAGGCTCTCCGGCTCGTACACCATCTCCAGGCCCTGGATCGCGTCGTGCTCCTCGAACAGGGCTTGGCAACTCTCGGCGACGACGTCCATGTGAAGGTTCGTGTACACCCGCCGCGGGATCGTGAGCCGCACGAGCTCAAGCTTTGGCCGGCGGTGCTCGCCGGTCTTCGGGTCGCGACCGGCGCTCACGATTCCCCGTTCCATGCTGCGCACACCGCCGTCGACGAAGAGAGCCGCAGCGAGGGCCTGGGCCGGGAAGTGGTCCTGGGGCATCTTGGGCAGGAAACGCTTGGCGTCGAGGAACACGGCGTGCCCGCCGATCGGCTCGACGATTGGGATGCCGGCCTCAAGCAGCCGATTTCCCAGGTACTCCACCTGCCGAACACGGCTTGCGATGTAGGCATCGTCGACCATCTCCTCCATCCCGCGCGCCACCGCCTCCATGTCCCGGCCGGCGAGTCCGCCGTAGGTGTGGAGGCCCTCGAAGACGACGACCATCTCCTTGGCCTTGATGAAGAACTCCTCGTTGTTAGTGGCGAGGAAGCCGCCAATGTTCACGAGGTTATCCTTCTTCGAGGACATCGTGCATCCCTCGCCGTAGCTCATCATCTCGCGCAGGATCTCGCGCACCGGCTTCCCGGCGTACTCCTTCTCGCGCTGTTGGATGAAGTACGCGTTCTCGAGGGCCCGCGTGGCGTCGAAGATGATCGGGATCTGGTAGCGTTTCGCCCAGGCCGCCACTTCGCGCAGATTGGCCATGGAGAACGGCTGCCCGCCGGCCATGTTCACGCAGGGGGCGATGGAGAGATAGGCGATGGCCGCTCGCCCCTTTTCGTCGACGAGTCGCTGGAGTTTCGCCATGTCCACGTTTCCCTTGAACGGGTGGCGGCTCTCTGGGTCGTGCGCCTCGTCGATGATGCAGTCGAAGAAGATGCCGCCGGCGCGTTCGACGTGCTCGCGCGTGGTGGTGAAGTACATGTTCATCGGCACGACCTGCCCGGGCTTGACCCGAAGCTGCGACGTGATGTGTTCGGCCGCGCGCCCCTGATGCGTGGGCACCACGTGCCGGAACCCATAGATCGTCCGAACGGCCTCCTCCAGGTGGTAGAAGTTGCGCGAGCCGGCGTAGGCCTCGTCGCCGAGGAACATCCCCGCCCACTGCCGGTCGCTCATCGCCGAGGTTCCCGAGTCGGTCAAGAGATCGATGTACACGTCCTCACTGCGCAGAAGGAAGGTGTTGAATCCGGCCTCCTCGATCATCGTCTCGCGTTCTTGACGAGTGGTCATCTTGATCGGCTCGACCATCTTGATCTTGTAGGGTTCCGCGATCGTCCGTTCTCTCATGGTGGGTTTCCTTTCGGCGTTCTGCGACGCCGGACGCTTTGGCCGCCTCCTTGGATCAGCGGCTGATGGCCAAGATCTCGTCGATGTAGCGGGCCAGGTGAACCCGCAGAATCCGCACGCATTCCTCACTGTCCTTCCGCTCCGCGGCCCTCACGAACGCGCCGAATTCCTCCGCGATCCCTGCGAAGTAGCGATCCTTCCCCGCAGGGACAGAGAGATCCCACACGCGCGCCACCTTGTTGCGAAGCTGTTCGAGGGTCTTCCGGAGGAGCTCATTGTGCGTGGCCCGCTCGACGAGATCGTGGAACTCTAGATCGAGCGCGCGGAGCGAGGCCGTGTCCTTCGCTCGCTTCATCCTTCCCACCAACGTCTTCATGGAGGCGAGCTCCTCAGCGGTGATGCGCTCTGGGACGAGCTTCCCCACCAGTGCGTCCAGGTGCAGACGGACCTCGCATGCCTCCTTCAGATCCCGGACGCTTGTCTCGCTGACGGTGACGCCGCGGCCGCGCACCATGACCACGAGTCCTTCGGCCTCCAGGCGAATGAACGCCTCGCGAATCGGCGTCCGACTCACCCCGAACTCGCCCGCCAGTTCCTGTTCCTGCAGCGCTTGGCCCGGGCGGCACTCGGCGAGAAGGATGCGCCGCTTGAGCTCCGAGAAGACGTCCAACTTCATACCCGTAGTATACACGTGGCATACGGCCGGGCCAGGGACGATCCGAGCGCCCGGCGGCGCTTGGGAAGACTCGACCAGGGCAGACGCGTTTCGCTGGACTCTGAATACGACCCGGCAGCCTCGCTGTCTTGGGCTGGACTTGACGAACGAGGGTGAATATGATAAGGTGATCGCTATATCATCAATACGGGAGGCTGCGTGCTATACTCGCAAACGACGAAGTACTGTGTCATCGCACTCGCTGACCTCGCACGTCGCCAGGCAGATCACGGCGTGCCCGTCCGGGCGATCGCTCGAGAGACTGGAATCCCTGCACCGTTCTTGGCTCGGCTTGTGTCAGTGCTCGTCCGCGCGGGATTCGTCACCGCCCAGCGGGGTAGGGACGGAGGGCTGAGACTGGCGCGCGACCCGGCACAGATCAGCCTTGCCGACGTCGTTCGCACCACGGAGGGAGAGACCTATTTTGAGGACTGTGTCCTGACCTTGGGGCGATGCGATGGCACAGAAGGCTGCCTTCTGCATGCCCTGTGGGGACCGACGCGCGACCATGTGGTCTCCTTCCTCGAGGGAACGACGATCGAAGCTGTGGCGCGC
>Ga0315286_10001080_pt1 | contig 24327 bp, 22 predicted proteins | sample YL17G10_0_MG_FD_205038 | JGI IMG/M metagenome (GOLD analysis project Ga0315286, IMG submission 205038) | Sediment microbial communities from Yellowstone Lake, YNP, Wyoming, USA - YL17G10_0 | ecosystem: Environmental > Aquatic > Freshwater > Lake > Sediment | place: USA: Wyoming | collected...
CCGACGCCACCGGTGTGCAGTTGACGCGCAACCCGGCCGCGCTCGCCGCGGCGCTCCAGAAGATCGAGGCCTCCGAGACGCCGACGACGTCCATCAAGGGCGGGGCGGCGCACCTGTGCATCGCCGATCCGCTGGGCCGTTCGGCCAACCTCAAGGAAGGACGCCTGGCCGACCTCTTCGGCACGCACCCGCCGATGGCCAAGCGGATCACGATCCTCAGGGGCATGGCGTACCAACAGGCCAAGACCGCCGGCCTGGAGGCCTGAGCCGGACATGCGCACGTCGATCCTGCTTGTCCTCGGCCTGGTGGTGCTCGCCGCGTTCGTGGCCGCCAGCCTCGTCCTGTGGTTCACGCGCGCCGCGACCGCCGCGTTCCGCGCGAGGCTGCGGCGCTCCGCCCGCCGGGCCCTCCGCGACTTCCAAGCGCGGACCGCCCGCTACAAGCTCGTCTCCCGCCGCGCCGTCCACGACGAGTTGGTGCTCGACCCGGTCGTCACCGCCGCGATGCGGGACCACCTGCACCAGCACAAGCTGAGCGAGCTCGAGGTGCGGGTCCGGGTCGAGAAGTACATCGATGAGATCCTCCCGTTCTTCAACGTCCTCTCCTACTACCGCATCGGCTACAACTTCGCGCGGCTGACGCTCAAACTGCTATACAAGGTGACCGTGGAGTACCAGGACGAGCCGGCGCTGGGGCGCATCCCCAAGCGGGACGTCGTCGTCTACCTGATGAACCACCGCTCCAACGCCGACTACATCGTGGTGGCGTACGTGCTGGCCCAAGGCGTCGCGGTGAGCTACGCCGTCGGCGAGTGGGCGCGCATCTGGCCCCTCGAGGCGATCTTCAAGTCGTTCGGCTCGTACTTCGTGCGGCGCCGGTACCGCGAACCGCTCTACCACGCGGTGCTCGAGCGCTACATCCAGCTCATCACGCACCACGGTGTCACGCAGGGGATCTTCCTCGAGGGGGGCCTCTCGCGGGACGGGCGGATCCAGCCGGCCAAGACCGGCCTCCTCGACTACATCGCCGGGACCCTGCGCGACCCGGCCTTCGACCGCGATGTCTGGTTCGTCCCCGTCGCGATCAACTACGACCGGGTACTCGAGGACCGCACCCTCATCCGCGAACTGCTCGACCCCGAGCTGCGCCTCGGACGCAGCCGGCAGCTCGTGAACGTCGCCCAGTACCTCGTCTTCAATACCCTGCGGTTCCTTGGCGGCCGCATCCGCCGCTACGGCCGCGCCGCCGTGAACTTCGGCACGCCGGTCTCGCTCAGGGCGTGGCTCGCCGCCGAACAGACCGACATCCTCGCGCTGCCGCGCGCGGAACGCCTGCCGCACGTGCAGCGGCTCGCCGACGACCTGCAGGCGCGCATCGGGGCCATCGTGCCGGTGACGCCCGTGTGCCTCGCCGCGGCCGCGCTCCTCTCGTTCGAGCGCGACGCGGTCCGGGTCGGCGACGTGCTGGCACGGATGACGGACTACCGCGACCACCTCGTGGAACTCAACGCCAAGGTGGTGCGCGCCGACCGACGCATCGAGGACACCTGGGCCCGCGCGATGCTGATGTTCCGGATGCGCCGCACGGTGGTTGAGACGGACGGCACCGCGGTCGTCATGCCGAAGCAGCGCCCGCTCCTCGAGTACTACGCCAACGCCATCCGCCACCTGCTGCCCGTGGGCGCGGCTATGGCGCCTTCGATGACGCCCGCACTCGACAGGGACGCCAGCCTACACCGCCTGCGCGAGCCGCCCCCGCGCCGCCCGGAGCGCTGACCTCCTGGCCCCTGGCTCCTGGCTCCTGTTACTTCCTTTCCAATGACCACGCCACTCGATCTCACCGCCCTCGCCGTGGGCGCGCGCGTCCAAGACACGTTCCTCATCTGGGAGGTGGAGACGCGCACCCAGAACGACGGGAGCCCGTACGTCATCCTCCACGTCGCCAACGCCAGCGGCCGGGTGAAGACCGCGCCCTTCTGGTCCTCCGAGGTGCACAAGGTGGAAGGCGTCGCGAAGGGGGACATCGTCCGCCTGAGCGGTGATGTCTCGGACTACCGCGGCGCCCGCCAGATCAAGGTCCTCGCCATCGACCCGGTCCCGCGGAAGAGCGTCGATCTCTCGCGCCTCGTGCCGTCGGTCGGCGACGTCGCGAAGTACTGGACGACCCTCGACAAGTGGCGCCAGGAGATGCGGGAGGGCCCGTGGAAGCGCGCCGTGGACGTCTTCTACGGCGACCCGGACTTCCGCCGCGACTACGAGCAGTGCCCGGGCTCCACGGGCAACCACCACGCCGCCCTGGGCGGCCTGCTCCAGCACACCGTCGAGGTGGGGGCCATCGCGCGCACCATCGCGAAGACCTGCGCCGCCGACTGGGACCTCGTGCTCGCCGGGGTGCTGCTGCACGACATCGGGAAGCTCGAGGCGTACCGCTGGGACGGGATCTTCGAGATGACCGACCCCGGCTACCTCATCGGGCACGTTGCGCTCGGCGCGCGGGCGCTGGACCGCCGCCTCGCCGAGCTCGAACCGCCCCTCGACGAACGCGACGAGTGGCTGCTCCAGCACCTCGTGCTCTCGCACCACGGGGAGCTCGAGTTCGGCAGCCCGGTCCGGCCGATGACCGTCGAGGCGGAGATTCTCCACGCCGCCGACAATGCCTCGGCGACGACGACGAACATGGCCGTCGCCATCGCGGGGCGGGACAACTTCGAGGAGGGCCAGACCGTCTCGAAGCGCATCTGGACACTGGAGCGGAAGGTCTACCGGGGACCCGTCGCCGGCGGCGCCAAGTGACGGAACCGTCCGCGCAGCGCCGCAGCGTCGACCTCGAGCGCCGCGAGGACGCGCTCGCCGAGTTCCTGCGCGCTGCGGGCACTGCCCCGCGCCTCCTGACGCCCGACGACGGCCCGGGGTGCTCCATCGTGATGGCGCTCGCGGCCCTGCACTGGACGGCCGAGACCGGCCTCGTCCGGCCCGGCGACCGCCTGCATGCCGTGTGGTTCGCCGCCGAGACCTCGGCGGCCGTCATCGAGCGGCTCCAGGACGGCGAGCAGATCTTCCGCTACATGGGACCGGGGGTCGAGACGCCGCAGTTCGCGCCGGTGGACGGCGTGATGGTGATCGACCAGCTCTTCGTGAAGGGGTTCGATTTCCGCGAGCGGTGGAACGCGCTCGCGCACTTCCTGATGACGACCCAGGCGCACGGAGCGTTGGTCTCGCTCCTCGCGGCGCGCGCACCCGAGGTCGTGCACGTCCAGCGGTGGCTCCTCGAACTGCTGCAGGGGCCGCTGCCCGATGGCGCCGACCACCTCCACGCCGCCTGGTTCGCGACGACAGGCGCCGGCTTCCTCTTCCCCCCGGCCGAGTTCGCCTCCACCCCGCGGCGGGGCTGGAGCTACGTCGAACTCGGCACGTCCCGCGAGGACTGACCCCCGAACGCACGACGGCCCGATGAGGTCTCCCCCATCGGGCCGTCGCCGAAGCAGCTACCCGGGGTCGAAGGATTACTCCTTCGTTTTTCTTCCTCGGGCCACCGGTTGTCTTGGTAGGTTCCCGGTAGGGCCCGCGTGGAAGCTCCGGCTTCCATCCCCGTGCAGCGCGGCCGCGCCACACGGTTCACTACTCCGAGCGCTTCGGATCCAGCCGGCTCGCTGACCGGCCTCCCGTTCCGCACCTCGCTGCGCCACGGCGAGGTGGACAAGGCGCGCGATCGCCTTGCCTACCCGAGTCGCTGGGCCTGCCCTGGGATCGCAGAACGCCTGTGCCCTTGGTTGCATCGGCGCCCTCCCCCAAGCTAGCGCTCGGGCCCGCCTGCGGGCGTTGACCAGGCTGAGCCCGGTCCCTTCCCCACCTGCGACACCGCTAACATAGGCACGGGATGTAAGCGCGCAAGCGCCGGATTTACTTCGGGTTACGGGATTCCAAAGTGCACGGGTTGTGGAGTCGTATCGGCTGGTGGGGAACGAGTTGCAGGACCTTTCCCCACGGTGTCGAAATGTGGATTTCTGGACTGTGGATACCGCGCGCTTGCCGCCCCACCCGCCGAAGGATAGACTCGGGCCGCCCCTCACCGGCGGAGACCGATGTCCCGAGCATCCTACCGTTCGTTCGTCGCCCTGGCGGCCGCGTGCGCCCTCGCTCCGGCCTCGCTCGGCGCCCAGCAGCGCGACGCATCGATCGCACGCGTGACCGCCGCGATCCGCGCCAGCGAGATCTGGGGCCCACTGCGCTTTCTCTCCGACGATCTCCTCGAGGGACGCGGCACGGGTGCACGCGGCGGCGAGCTGGCGGTACAGTACCTCGCTTCCCGGTTCATGGCGCTCGGCCTCGAACCCGCGGGCGACAGCGGAACCTACTTCCAGCGGGTGCCGATCGTCGCGCAGAACCCCACCGCCACGCTGGAGTACACGGCCGGCGGGCCGTCGCGCGCGCTGCGCTACCGCGAAGACTTCGTCGCCTGGTCCGAGCAGGTACCGCCCCCCTTGCCGAGCGAGCGGCCCGGGGCACCGCTCTCGAGCAGCGTCGAGGCCACGAACGAACTGGTCTTCGTGGGCTTCGGCATCGCCGCACCCGAGTGGCAGTGGGACGACTTCAAGGGCGTGGATGTCCGCGACAAGATCCTGCTCGTCCTGGTGAACGATCCCGGACTGCGCGACTCGACCATCTTCCGTGGGAAGACGCTCACCTACTACGGCCGCTGGACCTACAAGCTCGAGGAGGCGGCACGACGGGGTGCGCGCGGCGTGCTCCTGGTGCACAACGACACGATGGCGACGTACGGCTGGAATACCGTGGTCAACTCGTGGACCGGCGACCAGGTCCGGCTGCTCAAGCCGAACACGTCGCTGCTGTGGGCCGGCTGGATCACGCAGAACGCCGCGGCCGCGATGCTCCGCGACCGCGATCTCGATCTCCCGCAGTTGCTGGGCGCCGCCGCGCGGCGCGACTTCAGGCCCGTGAGCACCGGTATCACCGTGCACGGTTCCGTGGCGTCGGCGGTGCGGCGCACCACGACCGCCAACGTCGTCGCACGCTTGCCGGGCAGCGACCCCTCGCTGCGGAACGAGGTGGTCGTGATCGGCGCGCACTGGGATCACCACGGCATCGGCCGGCCGGTGAACGGGGACTCGATCCTGAACGGGGCACTGGACAACGCGTCGGGCGTCGCGGCGATGCTGGCGGTGGCCGACGCGTACGTGCGCGCCGGCGTGCGGCCGAAGCGCTCGCTGCTGTTCGTCGGTTTCACCGCCGAGGAGAAAGGCCTCTTGGGCTCCCAGGCGTTCGCGGAGAACCCGCCGGTCCCGCTCCGGCACATCGCCGCGATCCTCAACATCGACGGCGCCAACCTCTGGGGTGAGACGCGGGACATCGGCGCGCTCGGGGCCGACCAGTCCTCTCTGGGCCGCACCTTCGAGCGGGCCGCCCGGGCCGAAGGCCTGCGCGTCTCCGTCAACCGGGAAGCGCTCACGTCGGGCGGGTTCTTCCGGTCGGATCACTTCCCCCTAGCCAAGGTCGGCGTGCCCGGACTCAGCTTCCAGGGCGGGGACGACTTCGAGGGAAGGCCGGCGAGCTGGGGGCGGGAGCAGCGCGACGAGTACAACCGGCTGCGCTACCATCAGCCGGGAGACGAGATCCTGCCCTGGTACACGGTGGACGGCGCGCTGCGGCAGGCTCGGGTGCTCGCGCGCACGGCGTGGCTCGTGGGCGAGCTCCCGCGGCAGCCGGTGTGGGGCCCGGCGTCCGAGTTCAGGACCGCCGGTGAGCGCCGGCTCGGCCGGTAGCTAGCGCCGTCGCGCCGGGGCGCTCGGCGGCGCGACCAGCCCGAAGGCGCGCCGGACCTCGAGCAATCTCGCCTCGTACGGCTGGAGCCCGCCGGCCAACGCTTGGCCGATGATGCGGATGCTGGCGCGCACGGCCGCCGCCGCGTTGCGGGCGCGCAGGTCCTGCGTGAGTTGGTTCACGCACCGCGTCCCGACCTGGCCCACCGACGGGAGCCCGGTCCGGTAGACGTTGATGGCACGCTGCGCGACGGCTGCGTAGCACGAACGGCAAGTCCTCCCGGTGGCCGACTGCACGATCGTCACCAGTTCCCGGCACCGCTGCTGCATCTGCTGCGCCCGCTCGACCACTTGTGCGTCGGTGCCGTTGAACACGGCACGCCGCAGCAACTCGTGCGTGCTCCGCGTCTCCGCGACTCCGCGTCCCACGTCGGTGATGGCCTGGCGGGTCGCCGACCGGGCGCTGTCGCCGGCGGCGGTGGCGGTGGCGGGCTGTTGGGCGGCCTGCTGCTGGAGCACGAGGGCGACGGCGAACACGAGTGGGATCATGGAGGCAAATCTAGCCGGGATGGTGCGCATGCGCGCCGGGGCCGCTCGAGGCGGCCCCGGCCGGCGTCAGGGGCTCAGCGGACCCCTGCTCCCGCGTAGGGCGGCGTGCGCGGGAGTCCGGGAGGAACGGGGATCGCCCCCTGTCCCGCCGGCAGCGTGGCGTTGAACGCGATGACGAAAGCGCGGTCCTTCTCGTGCGCCTCCCGCATCTGCGCGTACCAGTCCGCGTAGAAGTGCCGGGCGGCCCCCGTGTACTCCTCCGTCCACTGGACCCAGCGGTCCGGCGCGCTGATCATGCTCGCGACGTTGTCGCACTCCGCCAGCGCCTCGATGTCGTCGAGGGCGGTGTCGAGCGCCGCGGCCGCACGGTACAGCGGGGAGGTCGCCGGCAGGCCGTCACGGACGCTCTGCGCCGCGGCCGCGAAGGTGGTGAAGTCCCAGTACAGGTCTCGGCACCTCGTCCAGCGATCCCGCTCGCGGCCCGAGAGCGTGGCGGGGCCTGTCGCACCCGCCATCGGTTGCCCGGACGTCCCCCGATACAGGTTCACGAGGCTGACGGCCGCAGAATCGAGGTTTCGCGCCAGCGCGCGGGCATACTCCAAGCGGGCGGCGTCGCCGCCTCCCAAGAACGGCTGAAGGCCCAGGCCCGCCGTGAACGCCCCCGTTGCCGCAGCAGGCGCGGCGGGTACTGAGGGCGGCACGGCGGGCGTCGTCACCAAAGCCTGAGGCGTCACGGCCGCGCGAGGCACCACGGGCGCCTGTGTCGGCTGATTCGTCGGCGGCATGGCCTGCGGCGCCGAGGGTGCCGCGGGCGATGGATTCGCGGGCATCAGCGTGGGGCTTGGGCGGATCGTCTTGCCGGGGGACACGCCAGGCACCTTGCCGCGAGGGGCGACCGGCACCTGCGCGCCGAGCGGCAGCGTCGCACTCGAGGCAAGGAGCGCGGCAACGAGGATGACGCGGTAGCCGATCATACGACCCCCCAGTGGACTCCCTGCAAGAGATAAGCACTCGCCGAGCGCCGCGCCAGTTCGTGGACTCCGCATCCGGCGTGACCCGCGTCACTCGCCAGGAAGACGTCGGCCGCGTCCCAGAGCGTGGAACGCGGCCGAGGGCCAGCGGGCGCTGCGGCGCCCCTCCGGCAGACCTAGCGGCGCTTCTTCGGTGCCGGCTTCTTCGGACGCGCCTTGGCCGACGGCTTCGGCTTCTTTGGCGCGGGCTTCTTCGGCTTCCTGGCGGCGGGCTTGGCCGCCTTCTTGGGCGCTGACCTCGACTTCTTCGTCACGTGCCCCACTCGAGGCTTGGGCTTCTTGGCCCCGGCCGCCCTGGGCTTCCGCGGGACGCGCTTCTTGTCATCCCTGGCGGTCTTCCGCGCGGCCAGCCTGTCCTGTCTGGCCTGGACGGCACCCTCGACGTCCGCGAGCACCTGGTCGTGCTCCTCGTTGTTGATCAACCCACGCCGGAACGCGAACCGCATCAACTCCCTGGCGTCCTTGATCTCGAAGGGCCCCTCTCCGGCCGCGGCGCGCGTCAGGTTCACCATCGCGTCGGCGGCCGGACTCCGCAGCACCGTCTTGATGCCGGGAACCGCTTCGAGGATGTTCGTGATGGTCGTGCTGGTGAGTTCCGTCGCCACGGCTATCTCCGTGTATTACATAGTGTTACACAGCGCAACCAAACCGTTGTGCGGCTTGGTGTCGTGGGCTGGCCGGATTCGGTGGGAAACGTAGCCAGACAGGAGTGGGAAATCAAGAAGAGGAGGCCCGGCAAGGACTTAGCCTGCCGAGCCTCTGCTGTCAAAATTTTTGACGGTTACGCCGGATGAGGGATTGTCGCAGGTCGCGGCTGCGCGCCCTTCCGGAAGGTCATCAACGGAGGCTTTGCAGGCGTGCGAGTGCCTGTTGCTGCCGGTCGAGGAGGCGCCGCGGGACCCCGGGGGCAAGCTCATCCAAGCACCCCGGAATCGCCGCGACAGCCGCGAGCGTGAGCGCCGCGAAGGCCGCGCGGCGCCTGGTCACAAGGTGGCCCGGATCCCTACGGAGAGCCCCCAACCCGTGAAGCCGTAGGTCGCCCCGCTGACGATGTTCCCGGTATCGAACCGCACGGCCGGGGTCAGCGACAGCGCCTCGGACAACGGCAGCGACAGACGGGCACTCAGCGACAGGAGTTGTCCCGCCGCCTCGAGCTTGTCGACGCCCGCCGTGTGCTTGCGGAACTCCAGTTGTGGCCGCAGCACACTGCGGCCCATCTGCAGCGACGCCGCCACGCCGGCCGTCAGCACGTTCTGCTTCTCGGTCGTGCTGCTGCTCAGCAGGACGGTGCCCGATGTCCGGTACAGGTCCCAGGCGTAAAGCGCGAGGCCGAGATTGCCGATGGGGAAGCTCCACGACGCCTGCATGATGTAGCGCTTGCCGGGCTGATAGATGCTGGCTCCGCCAAACTCGTCCTGGGAGAAGGACGAGTACGTGAAGCCGAGGGAGACGCGGCCCTGACCGGCCACCCGGTCCGCCCCGATCCGGAAGCGCAGTTCGCCCCCCGGCTTATAGCTGGTGCCGACTGTGTCCCGCAGTGCATATGCCCCGGAGAGCCGGTACGCGCCCGCAACGCCCACGGCCCACCCGGCCACCGGCACCGCGACCGCAAGACCGGTCGTCACGTTGGCGCCGGTGCCGAAGCTCGTCACCGGGAACGGGATGAGCTCCGACGCGACCGCGCCGGCCGCCGACAGTTCGTCCGCCGACATCTTGGTCTTGCCCGTCGGCAGGTTCGCGGCCAGGGTGAGCACGACGACGTCAGGAACCACCTGGTAGACGCCACGCACCTGGAGGTCGGTGGGCCCCGAGACCGTGCCCTTGGCCGCCGCACCCTCGGGCGTGCGCGACGCGCTTGCGTAGCGGATGCCGAAGTCGAGGGCGAGCCGCGTGGAGGGGTTGTACATCGCGCCCAGCGGGACCGCCATTTCGCTGATCGTCTTGACGCCGAGGCCCGCCTTGAAGGAGACGCTCCGCACCTCGAATCCCGTCAGGAACCGCAGCCGTCCCACAGGCAGGTCCCCCTGCGCGAACGCGGCGACCGGGAAGGCCGTCAGCACTGCCGCGGCTAGTGCGGCCCTGCGCACCGCGGCGTTCACTGGGGCCTCCGAATCACGATAACCACGGTGCCGGTCGGAGGACGCGGCCCCTGTGTGTTGGTGGTCTCGGCCCCCGGCTGCCGGTTCGGCGCCTGGGTCGGCTGCTGGGTCTGTTCGGTATTCGTTTGTATCGTCAAGGTGGGCGTGACGCTGTTCGTGGCCTGCTGGAGCGCGTCGCGCCGCACATCCTCCGTCACGCCCGCGCCGCTCTCGGCCGCCTGGTTCTGCACCACCACGGCCTCCACCTGAGCGGTCGTTTGCTGCGCCGCGATGGAGAGATCACCCGCCGCGGACGCGCCCTGCACCGCCGCCCGGAACGAGGGATCGAGGCCCGCCGCCTGGCCGAACGCCACGCGGGCGCCGTTGAAGTCGCCGCGGTCCTCCGCTTCGAGGCCCCGGCTGTAGGCGAGGAACGCCTGCACGTTCTGGGTGGGCCGCTGGTTGATGGCCGCACGCTCCTGGTCGGACAGCTGGATGCCAAGGGTGCTGAAGATCGAGAGGACCACCTGCTTCTCGAGATCGAACAGGCGGTTCAGCGCGTCGGAGGCGCCGGCCGAGCCCGCGATGCCCGCGGTCGCGACGTCCACCACGGCCGCGTCCACGCGCAGGTCGGAGCCCCGCTCCGCGATGGTGCCCTGCACGACCCGCGCGGCGCGCAGCAGGCGGCCGCTGCGCAGCGCCGTCTGCGGGTTGGCGCCGCCCGAGTCGGCCAGCCGCATCTCGCTCAGAATCGCCTGCATCCGCTCGCGCTCGAGCACGCGGACCTGCCGGCTCTTCGCGAGGTCCGTCACGACGAGTTGCGCCAGTCCGCGGGTCAGCGGCTGGATCTCGCGGTTGGTGCCCGAGTACGAAAACGGCATCACCGCGATGGTGTTGGCGTCCGGACGCATCTGGGCCAGCGTCGCCTCCTGGGCTAGCGCTTGCCGCGCCTGGAACTCCAGTTCGTGCCGGCCGACGAGGACGAGGCGACGCCGCGCCGTCTCCTTCAACTCCCCGCTCCGCGCGATGGAGATGTAGTGCGTGTACGCCAGCCGCGCCGCGGGGAAGTCCCCGATCGCCTCCGTGGCCATACCGAGGTAGATCGCCGCGATGCCGTTGCGTCCGTCGCGCGCCACCGCGCTGTCCAGGACCTGCCGCGCGTCAGCGAACCGCTCCGCCTTGAAGTACGCCACGCCGAGACGGCCGAGCGTATTGGCGTCCCCCGGACGGGCCGCCCGCGCTTCCTCGAGCGCCGGGATGGACCGGGGCGTGATGTCCGAGACCTTGAGGGCCCCGCCGCCGGCGCAACCCGCCAGGCCCATCAGGAAAGCCCAGCGGCAGGCGCCGATGGCGCGTGTGTGTGCGCTCATAGGATCCAACCTCGTCGATGGACGACGTGTACAGGATATTGAAGGGTCGACCGAAACAAGATGCCCTGAACCACGGATCGCGGCAAGCGACCCGTGGCCGGCCGACACGTCTGTGACGCTACAGGAGCCCCCGGCGTGCCGCCGTGACCGCTGTCACGGCCCGCGTCACGGACGTTCTCCGTGTGCAGCGATCGCGGCCCGACGCGAGAGCCGCACCTCGGCCTGCGAAAATAGCTCGCCGAGGACCTTGCGGGTCTTCGCGTCCACGGGGATGTCGAAGTGCAGCTCCAGCCGGTACTCCTGGCGGTCGGTGCCGTATCCCTGCAGGACGACCGTCGCGACCGCAGTACGCACTTCCTCGATCGGGATGTCGGCGACGAGGGCGAAGCCGTCGCCCGCACGGCCCTGTTCCATACGCCACCTCCGCCGGGAGACTTATCCCCCGACGGAGATCCGTGCAAGCAGCCGCGACTAGTCGTGCGCCGGCGGGACCTGCGCGGGCGTGGGCTCCCCGTCGTTGATCGTGCTCCCGGGGCCGCCCGGCTGCCCCACGACGATCGTGCCCTTCATCCCCAACGCCTGGTGCGGCAGACAGAAGAAGTCGTACGTCCCCTGCGGTGCTCCGGCGAAGCTCACCGTGTACTTCTGGTTGGGCGTGGTGAACATCGAGCTCGCGAGGTCCCCCATCCGCTGCGCCATCGCGCGGTTCAGCACCTCGCGCGCGCCGGCCGGGATGCGGTTCGGGTAGAACTGCACGTTGTGCGGGCCGCCCGACACGTTCACGAACTCGACGATGTCCCCCGGCTGGATTCGCAGGCCGTTCGGCTGGAAGAGGTACCGGCTGCCCTGTTGCAGCATCCGCACCGTGACGGTGCGCGGCGCCCGATCCTGGGGACCGGGGTTCGACGCGAACGCGGCGACGCCGAGCGCCACGAAGGGGATGGCGAGAAGGAACCAGCGCTTCATTGCAGACATGCTCCTTCAGTTGAGGAGAGTACAGGGAACGTACGGTGTAGGCCGTTCTACCCCTGTCGGGCGTCAAAGTCTCCCACCCGCCAGAGGATTTGCGCACGCGTCGCGCGGTCGGTAGCTTACATGGTTGGGGAACGGCGGCGCCATCTCGGCCCGCCGCAACGGCTTGTCCTGGGAGCGGCTACCGCACGTGGCAGGCGACGCCATTCAGATGATGGGCACCATCACCGAGGTGCTCCCGAACACCACGTTCAGGGTCGAGCTGGAGAACGGGCACGCGATCCTCGCCTACGTGTCGGGGAAGATGCGGAAGAACTACATCCGCATCCTCCAAGGCGACCGGGTGGCCGTCGAACTCTCGCCCTACGACCTGACCAGGGGCCGCATCACCTACCGGTACAAGTAGCCCGTCGCCCCAGCCGCTCCGCCCCGTCCGGCCCGACCGCTGATGCGCCGACAGATCGCCGTCGTCTTCACCATCGTCTTCATCGATCTCGTCGGCTTCGGGATCGTGCTGCCGTTGATGCCGGCGTACGCCGCCACGGCGCACATCTCGCCGGCCGAGATCGGCGTGCTCATTACCAGCTTCTCGCTGCTGCAGTTGCTGCTCTCCCCGCTCTGGGGCTCGCTCTCGGACCGGATCGGCCGGCGGCCGGTCTTGCTCATCGGCCTCGTCGGCTCCACGGCGTCGTACGTCCTTTTCGCCTTCGCCCACGGCTTCTGGATACTGCTCCTCTCGCGCGTCGTCGCCGGGGGGATGGGCGCGACCGTCGGGGTGGCGCAGGCGTACATGGCCGACATCACCCCGCCCGAACGACGCGCCCAGTCCCTCGGCATTCTCGGGGCGGCGTTCGCGCTCGGCTTCATCCTCGGCCCGGCCTTCGGCGGGGTGCTCTACTCGTACAGTCACAGCGCAGCGGGCATCGCCGCGGCCAGTCTCTGCGGACTCAACGCCCTGGCGGCGCTCGCGTGGCTGCCGGAGACACCGCAGCACTTGAGCCGGCGCCCGACGGGGCGGATGGCGGTACGGCCCCTCGCGGCACCGCTCGTGGCAACCTTCCTCTTGATCTCGGCGTTCGCCGTCATCCACGTGTCCCTGCCGCTCATCGCGCAGCAGGAACTGGGGCTCACGCCGCGGCGCATGGGGATGCTGTTCGCGTTCAGCGGGGTGATCTCGGCGATCGTGCAGGGCGGCCTGGTGGGGCGGATCGCACCGCGCGTTGGCGAGGCACGCCTGGCCGGCATCGGCGCGCTGCTGATGGCGCTGGGCCTCGCGTTGATCCCCGGGTCGCGGCAGGTCAGCCACCTCTACCTGTCGATGTTCTTCCTGGCGATGGGGTCGGCCGCCTCGAATCCGGCAATCCTCGCCGGGATCTCGCGCATTACCGCCTCCAGCCTGCAGGGCTCGGCCCTCGGCCTCGCGCAGACGGCCCAGAACCTCGGCCGTATCGTGGGCCCGCTCCTCGCCGGCGCCCTCTACGAGACCGCAGGGCACAACTGGCCGTTCCTGGCCGGCGCGGGGCTCGCCCTTCTCGGCGGCGTGGCCACGCGCTTCTTCCCGACGAGACTCCCGGACAGCACTGCGGCGCCGGCCTGAGCGCCGGCGCCGCGCACCGCTTCCCGACTGCCGGCGCTACTCCGGTCGGCGGCCGACGCGCTCCCAGCGGATGGCCGTCAGGAACGGCAACACCCGCCATGATTCGTGGTCGAAGGAGTAGTAGATGAACAGGGGCCGGCCGCGTATGACCCGGCGGTCCACGAACCCCCAGTAGCGCGAGTCGTACGAGTTGTCGCGGTTGTCCCCCATCACGAAGTACTGCCCGGCCGGCACGACGATGGGCCCCCAATTGTCGCGGGAGGGGCGATAGCTCTCGCGGTCCACGCCCGGTGCCAGGTACTGCAGCTGCCAGAAGTGCATCTCGTCGGACGTGGGATCGGAGGCGGGGTCGGTGTGCTCCACGTACGGCTCGACCTGGCGCACGCCGTTCCGGAACACCGTGTCGCGCCGCATCTCCAGTGTGTCGCCCGGCATCCCCACCACCCGCTTCACGACCTTCACGCCGGCCTCGGTCCTGGAATCGAACACGACGACGTCGCCGCGCCGCGGTTCCCGCACGGCCGGCGTGCGCACGTGGATCAGCGGCAGCTCGGCGCCATAGAGCGCCTTGTTGACGAAAAGGAAGTCCCCGACGAGAAGGGTGTGCTCCATCGAACTCGACGGGATGCGGAACGCTTCCACCAGGAGCGTGCGGAGCACGAACCAGATCACAAGGGCGATGGCGATGGACTTCGCCCACTCCTTGATCGAGCGCCGCAACGAACCCGGCTCGGACGGCATCGGTTCACTGTCTTTCACGGCACCCAGTCGGCGAGGAAGACGTTGGTCTCGTGCTCGACGCGGGCATTACGGTTCGACGCCCAGATGAGTTTCCGGCCGTCCGGCGAGAACATCGGGAAGCTGTCGAAGTCCCGGTACGTGGTCACCTGCTCGAGCCTGGACCCGTCGAGGTTGACCAGGTAGAGGTCGAAGTTGCGGCCGCGCGGGTTCGTGTAGTTCGACGCGAAGAGGATCCGGCGGTCATCGGGGGTGAAGTACGGCGCGAAGTTCGCGCCGCCGATGTCCGTCACCTGGTGCTGGTTCGAGCCGTCCGCGTTCATCACCCAGATCTCCATGTGCGACGGGCGCACCAGATTCTGGGCGAGCAGGCGGCGATAGTCCGCCGCCTCCGGGGTGCTGTCGGCCGGGTGGCTCGCCCGATAGACGATGCTCTTGCCGTCATGGGAGAAGAACGGGCCGCCGTCATAGCCGAGTTGGTTCGTGAGACGGCGCAGGCGCGAGCCGTCGGTGCGCATCGTGTAGATGTCGAGGTCGCCGTCCCGCAGCGACGTGAAGACGATGGTCCGCCCGTCGGGGGAGAGGGTCGCCTCGGCGTCATAGCCCGGGGTGTTCGTGAGCCGCCGCAGGCCCGAGCCGTCGGGGCGCGTCGTGTAGATGTCGTACTCGTCGAGACGCCAGACGTAGCCCTGCGATTGGTCCGCCTGCGGCGGGCACTCCGGACTCGCACCGTGGGTGGACGCGAAGAGCACCCGCCGGTCGCGGTCGAAGAAATACCCGCACGTGGTGCGCCCCAGGCCGTTGGAGATTCGGCGGACCTGCGACCCGTCGAGGTTCGTGACGTACTGCTGGTCGCAGCCGTGGCCGTCCCGCGTGGACTGGAACGTGATGAGGCGCCCGCTCGCCGAGAAGTACGCCTCGGCGTTCTGCCCGCCGAAGGTAAGCTGGCGGATGTTCCGCAGGTGCCCCTCGCCGAACTCCGGCTGCACCGGGCCGTACGGGTTCTGTGGGCGGGGGGCGGCGGCGCCGAGGAGCGCTGCGCCGACGAGGAGACCGACGGCCGAAGCACCGACGGCGACAAGGGATCGCTTCATCCCGATAATCTAGCTCGGGGCTCCCTTTTCCCTAAGTCCCTTGGGGCGTCTGGCTTTCGACCGGGGCGCCCCCGCAGGCGGGCGGTGTGACCGACGGGCGCGCGAGTTGACCTCCGCGTCCGAGGGCGAGATATCGCCAGCCGGACGGCAGCGAATCGGCCGCCGACTCCTCGACCCACAACTGGAGCGCGCAGGCGAGTCCACCCGGGCTGCGCAGGATGGTCGGGGCGTTCTCTTCGTCAAGGGAGAAGCGGAAGCCAGAGCCGGCAATCTCCAGTTCTTCGACCAATGCCCCACGCGCGCCGGGGAGGAAGACCGGGTACCCGGTCTCCGCGGAATCGGCCACGACCCCGAAGAAGTCCGGGAGGCCGTCGCCAGTCAGGTCCTCGAACCAGAAGGCGCTGAGCGAGGCCATCGACGGCATCACCGCGCTGCGACCGAGCGCTGTCGGTTCGCCGCCACTCACGGTCCAGAGGTCGGCTCGGCCCTGCACGATTCCCGGGACCGCGGACTGGACGTCGACCATCAGGAAGATGGTGCTGTCGAGCGCCGTCCAGACCCACACCCCCGACACGACCTGATCGGACGACGGGTAGAGGGCACGCACCGCCGCCGCGGCCTGCTCCTCAGGAGAGAGCCCGGCAACGGCGTTCTCGCCCCTGCCGCGACAGTCCGCCGCGGCAAGGGCGACCGCTAAGGCGACGACGGCTCGGACGGAGCCGAGACGGGAGGGGCGATCGGAGTGGCGTAGGCGCGACGGTACCATTGGTAGCTCGCGTAGACGGTTTTCACGTAGTTGCGCGTCTCCGCGATGGCGACGCGCTCCACGAAGAGATCGGGATCGGCAAACTCCGGCCAGAGGCGCCAGCGGTCCACCCGCTGGGCGCCGGCGTTGTAGGCGGCGATCGCGGCATACACCGGGAACGAGTCCACACGGAGGCGGTCCGCGAGGAACCGCGACCCGAGGTGCAGGTTGAAGTCGGGGACGAAGAGCAGTTCGGCGTCCCAGCCGGCGATGCGCATCCACTGCGCGAGTTGCTGGCCCGTCGCGGGCATGACCTGCGACATCCCGCGGGCGCCCGCCCTCGAGGTGACGCGCGCCGTGAAGCGGGACTCCTGACGGATGATGGCCGCCAACAGCAGCGGGTCGAGACACTGCTCCGCCGCCTCGCCCTCGATGACGCCACGGTACGGGAGCGGCTGCACCGCACGGACGGCGGCCACGGTGATGCCGGCCCGCGCCTGCACGGCTTGGCCGAGTAGAATCGCTTCGCGGGCGAACCCGGCCGCTGAGGCCGCGCCCGCCACGGCCGCCAGCAATTGGACCGACGACGCCGTATCCCCGATCCACCCGATGGCCTCGGCGCGGGCCTCGACATCGAAGCCGAGGGAGGCGAGGAGACGCACGCGCTCCCGGGCCCGCACCGGCGCGAACGACCCCGCGCGCGGCGGGGCGATCGCGCTGTCGGGCACGAAGCCCAGGGCCTCGCCGATCAACTCGCGGGCGCGGACCCCGTAGTAGCTGAACGGCTCCTGCCGCGCGATGCGCCGGAGGAACACCGCCGCGCTGCTGTCCCCGTGCTCCCAGCGGAGACGCGCGCCCCAGAACTTCGGCGCCGTGCCGAGAGCGCCCGCGCTGTCGCGAGCGACCACGTCCGCCAACGCGACCTCCGCGGAGTCCCGCTCGCCCAGCACAACGCGCCATAACGCCAGCCGGAAGCGCGCGACGTTCGTGGCTGGCGCGAGGGGGAACCGCGCGACCAACAGCCGGTACCGTTCCACCTCGCTCGGCGTCTGGACGAGCGCGCGGTCGTGTTCCGCGAGCAGCAGGACCGCCCGGGCGACGCTCGAATCCCCGGGGAAGTGCTCCACGAGCGGCCTCAGCAGTGTGTCCGCCCGCTCGGACTGCTTCGCCGCTGCGTACGCCGCCACGCGCGCGGCGGCCACGGGTGGCGTACCCAGCCGGCGCGAGTGCCGGTCGGCGCTATCCACGGCGGCCAGGGCCCCGCGCAGGTTGCGCCGCTCCGACCGCAGCGCCGCGAGCTCGAGCCACAGCGCCACGCTCGTGTCCGTGCGCCCGACCGCACTGCGCAGAGAGCGCTCCGCGGAGCCGAGGTCGTGTAGTGCGCGGTAGACGCGGGCAAGGCCCGCCTCTTCCCAGGCGGTGAGGGCGTCGTGCTGCTCGCGGAGGAGGTTCGCGGCCAGCAGCGCCAACGGCCTGGTCGCATCGAGCAGGAGGACCGAGTCCGCGCGGAGCCTGGCGGTGCGCGACTGCCCGATTGCATACTCGATGCGGGCGATGTCGAGGGACCGTCCCCAACGCCGGTACAGGTCGAGCGCGCCGGCCGCGTTGCCCGCGGCCACCCGCCGCTGCGCCACGTAGGCGTCTGCCCGCTGCGCCGCGCCCGGCGAGTGCGCCACCGACGTCAGCGCCACCACGACGGTCGTGTCCGACTCGAGGGCCGCGCGCCGGAGGGCGAGCCAGTCGGAGACCTCGGGCAGTGCCTGCGCGGCGCGGCGCCACGTCACACGGGCGGAGTCGAGCCGGCCGAGCACCTCGAGGGCGAAGGCACGGTGCACGAGCGCTCGCCCGCGAAGATCCGCCGGCGTCGCGGGCAACTCCGCCACCAGCCGGAAGCCCGCCTCCGCCTCGCCCCACTGTGCCAGGTGCTCGGCGGCGAACGCCGCCAGCGCGACGGCATCCGGCAGTGTGTCGCCGCGCCGCACGCGCCGCAGGACCTCGCCGGCCTCCTTCCAGCGGCCGAGCCCCGTGTCGATCCGCGCGTGCAGGACGGCGAGAGACGCCGGCACCGCACGCGGCGGCCGCGGGAGAGCCGGCGCCGCCCGCAGGGCATGCCAGAAGCGTCCCAGTGCCGCGAGGCTGTCCGCGCCGAGCGGGTCGGTCGCGGCGACACAAGACGGCACCTGCGCTGCGAGCGGCCGGACCATCATCGCGGCAGCGAGGGCGAGGAGCGCGAGACGCCGTCTCATCAATGCTTCCGCGGCAGGACGTTGATGCGCCGCGCTTCCGGGTCCCACTTGGGGTGGGCCCGCTGGTCCGCCATCACCCAAAGCGTGTACAAGGCCAGCCGCGTCACCCGTGCCGCCTTGTCCGCGTCCATCCGCGCGGGCTCGTCGGACGGCCGGTGATAGTCGGCGTGGCCCCCCGTGTAGAAGAAGACGTAGGGGACGCCCTCGTGCTGGAACGGGTAGTGGTCGGAGTCGGCCGGGGTGTGCGGCCGGTCCTCCACGTCCGGGCCAACGGCGAGCCCCAGTTCCTGGTGTGCCATCGCCAGCCGCCGCACGAGGTCGCTGATGCTCGACTTCCCCCAGCCGTTCAGGTACACGGAGTCCGGCCGGTTCCGTCCGATCATGTCGAGATTCACCAGCCCCACGATGCTGTCCAGGGAGACGCTGGGTTGCGCCACGAAGGCGCGCGAACCCAGCAGGCCGCGCTCCTCGCCGCTCACGGCGAGGAAGAGCACGGACCGTCGCGGGCGCCGCGGCTGGGCGGCGAAGGCGACGGCCAGCGCCATCACGCCGGCGGTCCCGGAGGCATTGTCGTCCGCCCCGTTGTAGACCGAGTCGCCGCCGACGGGACGGCCGACCCCAAGGTGATCCATGTGCGCGACGACCGCGACATACTCGCCGCGAAGCGTGGAATCGCCGCCGCGCAGCACACCGACGACGTTCGGCGCCAAGGGACGCGGCGCGGTGGAGTCGCGCCCGACCGGGTAGTGCAGCACGTAGCCGCCGCTGTCCCCCGACGGCTCCAGGCCCGCGCGCCGGAACGCGGCGGCGATGTAAGCCGCGGCCTTCTCGAGTTCCGGGCTCGGCGTGGCTCGACCCCGCATCGAGTCGGCGGCGAGCGCCCCGACGTGTCGCGCGATCAGGTCCGCCGTGATGAGCCGCGGGTCCTGCGCGGCTGCGGGGGCCGGCAGACTCAGTGCGCAGACGACGGCGCACGGGACGAGGAGGCGACGGGGATGCGTCATGTGAGGCGCACGGATGGCGCGCCCCCGAAACTAGGAGGCCTCCGTAACCTTCGCTACCGGCGCAGCGCGAAGGCGACCGGCACCAAGATCCGGACCCGCACCGGCCGGCCCCCGAAGCGCGCCGACCGATAGCGCGAGCCGAGGACGAGGGCGCTCGCCTCGGGCGCGAAGAGCGCGTGTGAACTCGACACGATCCGCAGGCCGGCGCGCTCGGCGCGCCCCGTCGTGTCGATCACCGCCTCGACGACCACGCGGCCCTCGATGCCGGCCTGGCGCAGGAGGTCCGGGTAGCGCGGCACGGGATGGCTGAGGAGCACCGGCGGCTCCTCCACCACCCGGACGTCCACGAGCCCTTCCACTGGCGGTGGCGGCGGCGCGGCGACCGGGCCCGGCATTCCCGGGATCAGTTCCGGTGGTGCCGTCGGCCAGTCGGGCGCCGGCGATGGAGTGAGCGGCGGCAACGACAGCGGGATCACCCCGGGCAGGGCGGGCATTCTCCACGTCCCCGGCGGGACGGCCGGCGCCGACCGGGGCGGCAGGGCGACGGAGGTCCGGTCGGGGAGGTAGAAGATCATCGGGTAGTCGCGCGGAGTCGTGGGCGCGATGGGCGGGCGCTGTGTGCCCCAGACTGCGAGCGCGATCAGCCCAGTGTGCAGCGCCAGCGAGGCGGCCCGGGCACCCCACTCCGGGCCGGCGAGTGCGTCTGCGGCGAGAACGGTGAGCGTCGTGGCCACGGCGGCCTCCCTGTGGAGTCTGTGGGCTCCAATCTGGGAGACGCGCCTGTCGGCCCCGCGTGCACAACGTGAGGAAGCGATGACAGCGGCGTGACGAGTGGCTCAGCGCTTCAGGACCGTCACCCCGTTCGCGCCCGCCACCACGGCGACGTGCGCCATTCCGAGAAACAGGCCGTCCTCGACGATGCCCGGCCGGCGCGCCAGCGCCCGCGCCACGGCCCTCGGGTCCGTGATGCCGCGCGGGAACCGGCAGTCCACGATGAGGTGGCCGTCATCGGTCACGAACGGCGCGCCCGCGGCGGTGCGCCGCAGCGCCGGCTCGGCGCCGAGCTTCCCGAAGAACGCGAGGTGTGTGCTCCAGCCGAAGCGGACGACCTCCACCGGGACGGGAGACCTGGTGCCGAGCTTCCGGACGCGCTTCGATGCATCGGCCACGATCACGAAGCGCTTGGCGGCACGCGCGACCAACTTCTCGCGCAGCAGCGCGCCGCCGAGGCCCTTGATGAGATCGAGTCGCGGGCCGACTTCGTCCGCGCCGTCCACGGCCAGCGCCAGTTCCGGGTGTTCGTCGAGGGTGGTGAGCGGGATGCCGAGAACGCGGCACCGGGTCGCGGTGTCCTCGGAGGTCGGGACGGCGACGACGTCGCGGAGCGCTCCAGCGGCCAGCCGCTCGCCGAGCAGGGCGAGCAGGGGGCGGACCGTGGAGCCGGTGCCCAGGCCGATGACGGTGCCGCTGGCGATGTACTCGATCGCGCGGAGCGCCGCGGCGCGCTTGAGGTCGTCCGGGGTCGTAGGCATACGGGTCACCTAAGATGTGCCGCGGGAGACGAGGGCGACAGCGGGGCCTGGACGCGGGCCAGCCACGCCACCGTGGTGTCGCTGATGACCCGCAGGAGCGCCGTGTCCCTCGGCATCATGTGCCCGCCGCCGATCCACAGCGTCGTGACCGGCGGACGCGCCGCGGCGACGAGCGCTTCCACCGACGTGCGCGGCACGCGCTCGTCCTCGCGTGAGCCGACGAGGAGCAAGGGGCGCGGGGCGATGCGGGGAGCGGCGCGGGCGGGGTCCAGGTCGGCGAGGAGGGTCGCGCCGACCGCTGCCAAGGCGCGCCGCAACCACCGCGTGGCGACCTTCCGTCGCAGGTTGGCTTCGAACAGGGCCCGGAGATCGCCGCCGCCATACACGAGCGCTACGGCCCCCACCCGCTGGTCCTCCGCGGCCCACGCCGCCACGAACGGCACGCCCAGGCTGGCACCGATCCCCGCGACGCGCCGGGGATCCACGTTGGGCAACCCGATGAGGAAGGAGGCCGCGACCGTCAACGCCTGCGGCGTGGCGAGCACGTCGGCGCGGATGGCGGGCGTCCGCCAGACGATCCGCCACCAGGGGAGGCGCGATGGATCGTCCCAGGGGTAGTCGCACGCGAGCACCACGGCACGGTGAGATGGATCCACCAGGGTCGCCGCGCGACCACCGGTGCCGATGCCGCCGAACAGCAGCACCGCCGCCTCGGCCCTCATGCGGCCCACAGCGGCCGGACGCCGGAGGAGGCACGTCACCCGGCGCCCCGAGGCGCTGGTGAGACGGACGCGCTCGAGCACCGTGCCCGCCTGGGCCGAGTCCACGCGCCAGCGTTCCGCGGCAACGAGGGGCCCGTACGCCACCGCGCGCCCCGACCACAGCCACAGCACCGCCACCGTGGCCGCGACGAGCGCGAGACCGAGCACGACCGAGCGATGACGGAGTCCGGGCATCGTCCGCCAATCTGCGGTCCGGTGCTACTCCGCCGCCACCGGACCCGGACGCCCGGCCCCCGCGCGGGGCTTCCTCAGCAACAACAGCAGCGGCATCGAGACGACCAGCACCAACCCCGACAGCAGGTAGAGCCTCGAGAACGCCAGGATGCTCGCCTGCTGCATCAGTTGACCCTGCAGGACGGCCAGCGCCCGGCTCTGCGCGGTGAGGGCGTCGGCGCCGCGCCCCACGAAGGCGTGGACCAGTTGGTCGAGCCGTGCACGGGTCGCGAAGTCGTACCATGACACGTGCGTCGCCAGCACCGCACGGCTCTCCTGGGTGTAGTGCACCAGGAGCGTGGCCATCAACGCGATCCCCAACGAAGCCCCGAGTTGCCGGAAGAAGTTCGAGACGCCCGTGGCCTGCGGGATCTCCCGCAGGTCGAGGCCCGAGAGCGTGATCGTGGTCAGTGGTACGAACACGACGCCGAGGCCCAGGCCCCGCAGGATGAGGGGCCAAAAGAAGTCCCCGGTGCCGGCCTGCGCGGTGATCCGCGACAGCATCCACATCGAGGCGAAGAAGAACATCGACCCGGACGCCACGAGGAGCCGCGCGTCCACGACGCGGCTGATCCGGCCCGAAAAGGCCATGCTGACCGCCGTCGCCAGCGCGCCGGGCAGAATGATCATCCCGGTCTGCCACGCGGTCATCCGCAGCGTGCCCTGCAGGAAGACCGGCAGCACGAACACGGAGCCGAAGAGCGACACGCTCACCATGACCCCGAGGACCGTGCCGACCCACATCTGCCGGTGGCGCAGCACCCGCAGGTCGATGGCCGGCCGCTCGGCGGTCAGTTCGCGCCACACGAGGAGGGCGCTGCCGGCGACGCCCACGACAGCCAGGGCCACGATGAGCCCCGAATCGAACCAGTCATCCCGCTGGCCGTGCTCGAGGAGGTACTGGAGCGACCCCGCGCTCACCGCGAGCAGGCCGATGCCCCAGTAGTCCACGTGCCGCGTCCGCTCGTGGTGCGGGTGGTCGTGGACGTACGCCACCACCATCGCCGCCGCCAAGATGCCGATGGGCACGTTGACGTAGAAGATCCACGGCCAGCTGTAGTTGTCGGTGATGTAGCCGCCCAGGGTCGGGCCGAGGGTCGGGCCCACCATGATCCCCATCCCGAACAGCGCCATCGCGGTGCCCACCTCCTCCCGCGGGAACGCCTCGAACAGCACGGCCTGCGAGGTGGACACGAGCGCGCCGCCGCCCAGGCCCTGCACGATGCGCCAGAAGATGAGGGTCTCAAGCGAGCGGGACGCGCCGCAGAAGACGGACGCCGCGGTGAAGATGAGGATGGAGGCGACGAAGTAGCGCTTGCGCCCGAAGTACGCCGCGAAGAAGCCGGTGAGCGGGATGACGATCACGCTCGCGAGGATGTAGCCGGTCGAGACCCACGCGATCTCATCCAGCGACGCGCCGAGGTTCCCCATCATGTGCGGGATCGCGACGTTCACGATGGACGAGTCGATGATCTGCATCATCGACGCGATCACGACGGCGAACGCGATGACGTACTTGTGGGGCTCGCCCCGGCGGCCCAGGGGCGGTGCGGCGGCGGTCACAACGAAGAGCCCTTACCGCGTCGCGATGTGGACGACCACCGACAGGCCCGGTCGCAGCGGCTGCGTGGGCCCGCACGCCGCATCCACGTGGATCCGCACCGGGACGCGCTGCACCACCTTGGTGAAGTTCCCGGTGGCGTTGTCGGGCGGGAGCAGCGCGAACCGCGCGCCCGTCGCCGGACTCACGCTTTCGACGGTGCCGGTCGGATGGCAGCCGGGGTATGCGTCCACGTCGAGCGCGACCTTCTGGCCGGCCCGCACGTCCTCGAGTTGCGTCTCCTTGAAATTGGCGGTCACCCACGTGGCGGAATCGGCGACGATGGCGAGCAGCGGCTGGCCGGGCTGGAGCAGTTGCCCCACCTCGACGGTGCGCTTGGCGATGACACCGCCGATCGGCGCGACGACCCGAGTGTAGGACAACTGGAGCGCCACGTTGTGCCGCGCCGCGCGGATCGACTCGAGCCGCGCCGCCGCCGCCCGGACGCCCGCCTGCGCGACGGCGATCGCCGCGCCGGCGGCGCCGGCCTGGCGCTGCGCGCCCTGCAGGCCCGCCTCGGCGCCGTCCTTGGCTGCCTGCGCCGCATCGAGTTGCTGGCGCGATACGACCTGCGTCGCCGCCAGCTCCGTGGCGCGCGCGAGGTCGGCGCGGGTCCGGTCCGCCGCCGCCCGCGCGGCCTCCACCTGGGACTGCACGACGGCCCGCTGCTGGCTGGCCGCTTCGAGCGCGGCTTCCGCCTGGCCTACCGCCGCGGCGCTCGCCGCCACGTCCGCGTCCGACTGGGCGAGCCGCACGACGTACTCGGTGCTGTCGATGCGCACGAGCAGCGCCCCGGCGGCCACGGTGGCGTTGTCCTCGATCGCCACCGCCGAGACGTAGCCCCCGACCCGCGCGAGCACCGGGACGATATGTCCGTCGATCTGCGCGTCGTCGGTGGACTCGTGCGTCTGGCGGTAGCTCCAGGCGCGGATGGCGGCGACCGCCGCGACGAGCGCCACGGCGGCGCCGATCGTCCAGAGGATGAAGCGGCGGCGCCGG
>Ga0315286_10001081_pt1 | contig 24311 bp, 20 predicted proteins | sample YL17G10_0_MG_FD_205038 | JGI IMG/M metagenome (GOLD analysis project Ga0315286, IMG submission 205038) | Sediment microbial communities from Yellowstone Lake, YNP, Wyoming, USA - YL17G10_0 | ecosystem: Environmental > Aquatic > Freshwater > Lake > Sediment | place: USA: Wyoming | collected...
ACATCGGCCTTCCGACCCAAAAACCCAACGAATGCTTCAGAAACAATGTTTCTGTCTCGAAAATTCCTAAAAGAATCCCGCAAGTGTGTAACTTGGGCTAAGAACCTCGACTTCCATCTAAAGCCAAACTCGCCTGCCCTGAAGCTCGGCTTCGAGCCGTTCGGCTATACGCAAGCCGGCGTCTACGGCGACCCGGCCTGGATCGAGAAGGCCAACGACGTGACTTATCCTCCGCTGGAGTGGCCGCCGGACCCGCCGCCGATAGCGATCCAGGATGATTTCGAAAAGACACCCGTCGGCCAGCCGCCGCAAGGCGCGGAAGTCCACGTCGAGAACAAAGGCGATTCCATCGTGGTGACGGACGAGACCGCCGACGACGGCAGCCACAGCCTGAAAATCACCGACGCCCTGGGCCTGCAAAACACATGGAACCCGCACCTGGTCTATTCCCCGAACCACGCCACGGGCACCACTCGCTGTGCGTTCGACCTGCGGATCGAGCGCGGCGTCTCCCTCAACCACGAGTGGCGCGACTGGCGCAATTCCCCCTACAGCGTCGGCCCCAGCTTCTCTGTCAACGGCAACGCTCTGCAGGCCGGCGGCAAGACGCTTATGAATCTGCCTCTCGGCAGATGGGTCCACCTTGAGGTCGCCGCGGACCTGGGCCCCAAAAACACCGGTACCTGGACCCTGACCGTCACCCTATCAGGTGAGCCGCCCAAGACGTTCAAAAGTCTCAAAGACGGGGGCGCCAGCTTCGAGAGACTCACCTGGCTCGGCTTCACCAGCAACGCGACCGACAAGGTCATCTTTTACCTCGACAACCTTCAGATCACGAACGAACTCTGAGGTGATGCTATGAGCGACGCACCATGCCGGGTCTATGTAGTCGTCGACCCTCACTATGGGGAACGCATTCGCAACTTGCCCTTTGGCGAGCCGGCATGGATCGTGGACTCAGCAGACAATCACCCGGTTATCCAAGCTATCTGGGAGGAGCGAGGGCCCCTCGACAAATCTGCCGGTACTACATCATTCAAGTACGATCCAGACGCCCAGCCGGACGGGCTTACCGGCATTACATCGTTCAAATATAATCCGAATGCTCGGCCGGATAACTGGCTGATTTCCATACTCTCGGTGATCGACGAACATCATTACTACCACGATCCACCATACTCGGTCCTCAATATCGTCGGGACGTCGTGGTCGGAGGCAATCCAGGAAGAGCTGGACCGGTTTGGATTCTTTGCACATGAGGCCACGACAGAAGGATTCGTGACAAAGCGGGACCTCGCCGATGCCGAGCCCCCCATCCTGGGAGCGACGGGATGATGAGCGATCATTTTGCCAGTAATCCTTGTAGCTCTCGTTGCCACTGAAGAACGACCATGACGGGATCGTGATCGGAGACGACCGGCTCGTCGACGATGGTGACCTCTTTCACCTTCCACGGGTCGCACGACCGCAGGAGGACGTAGTCGATGACCGAATGAGGCGCGACGGCGTCAACCCAGCCGGCTTCCAAGAGGACCTTCATGGGTTCGCTGCCGGGCCGGGCATTGAAGTCGCCAGCCAGAATGACGGGGCTACCCTCCTGCTTGGGAAACAGCTTGCCGATCCGCTGGGTCTGCTGGACGCGGTTTTCAACCTTCTGATGACACAAGTGGGTACCCACAAACACAATGGGGCCGATGCCTTCGGGCGTGATCCGGACCTCCAAAGCGGCTCGCGGCTCCTGCTCGAATTGATAAGGCAGCGGGTGGACAAGGACCTTCTCAATCGGGAAGCGGGACAGAATCGCCTCACCGTATTGCCCGCCCTGGTAGGGCATGGCATGCCCGAAGGCGTGATGCATCTTGCAGAGCCTGCCCAGCAGCGCCGCCTGGTCGACACCCGACGCACGCTCGGTCCCCACGTCCACCTCCTGCAGCGCGACAATATCCGGGGACAGATCATTGATGACCTTCGCGAGACGCTCATAGTCGAACTTCTTATCCATCGCCTCGCCGTGATGGATATTGTAGCTCAGCACGCGAAGCGTCCCCGGCGTCCGCGGTTTGACCGACCCGTTCTGGCAACCGGGTAGCACGACAAATGCCAGTCCCATCAGGACGGAGGTGACGAATCTTCTTCTTGTATGCCGCATGACTATCTCTCCAGCCTCTTTCAGAACCAACTCGTCCAGAAACTTGCGAATGCGACGTGTATTCTAAAGGACTCCCCGCTTGCATGTCACGCCTATTCTCACGGAGGTCAATCTCAGCCTTGTTTCGCGGGGGATTTACAGGTGGCGCGAGGCTGCGGTCATACCCCGACGGAAAATGTGGGATTGACAAAGTGGGGGATTCTGCTATGCTATTTCCCATATGGCCCGCGATGCTCGGCCAAGTCGAAGCCGGCAAGCCAGCACCAAATCAGGACGATAGAGGCGCGAGTCGGGTGCGTTGATCGTAACAGGTACAGGAGAGAAGAATGATCCGGACGACTGACGTTGAGGAAATTGCCCGCGCACGCCTCCAGGATGCGGACATCCTTCTGACGTCAGAAAGATACGACGGCGCCATTTACCTCTGTGGTTACGCTGTCGAACTGGCTTTGAAGGCACGAATATGCTAGACATTGAAGTGGTCGGGCTACCCACAAACCAATGCTGAGTTCAAGGACTACGTCAGTTTCAGAACACATGACTTGGACGTTCTGCTCCACCTGACAGGGCGTGAGCAACACATGTAAACAAAGTTCTTTGCCGAGTGGTCGGCTGTCGCTCAGTGGAATCCTACGGCGAGATATCAACCTGTGGGGACCACCAACGAGACCAATGCAAAACTGATGATCTCGGCTGCCAAAATACTGGTGACAAAAATATGAATGAAATCGTAGAAAAACTCGTTCGAGTTGAGCGGGAAATGGCTACAGAAAAGGGAAGGTTCCTCATATTTGGCTTGTTCCTGCGAGAGGACTCGCCCGATCTTTGGGACGTCGTAGTTGCTGCTCCTTGGGTAGCCACAGACAAGTCCGGCTCGCTGCAGTACATATCCGGCAAGCTCGGGTCTGTACTTGCACCGGAGGAATTGCTGAGGCTGTCTCGGATCGTTTTAATCGAGCCCGACAACCCGGCGCTCTCCGCGTTGCAGCAGACAATCCAAATCGAGCACGGCACCGCGGAGATCAAAGACAGCAGTTTCTCTGGTCTGCCAATCAAACATGCCTATCTCATCACTTCGAGACGAGATGCAGATCGTGAGTCGAAGGAACCGGTTCATCCAACGCGGTAAGAGGTCCCAGCAACAAGAACTGACATGGTCGCTGCAATTCCGGCATGGAAATACCGGTTGCACCAAGCGTCCTCTGATCTACTTGGTGAGCCAAGAGGGTCCGCACTTGGTATCGACTTTGAGCGGGACGTCGAAGCGAATGGCGTTGGTCATTTCGTCGGCGATCCATTTGGCGTGTTTTTCGGCCTCGGCGACGGGCACCTCGAAGACCAACTCATCATGGACTTGTAGGATCATTCGTATCGGGAGTTGCTCCGTCTTGATTCTGCGGTGGATCGTGACCATGGCCACCTTGATCAGGTCGGCGGCGGAGCCCTGGATGACCGTGTTGACCGCGAGGCGTTCGGCCTGGGCGCGGAAGCCGGGGTTATTGCTCTTGATGTCCGCGATCCTGCGCCGGCGGCCGAGAATGGTCTCGGCGTAGCCGGTTCGTTTCGCCTTGGCGATGCACTCGTCGATGAAGGCCCGGATCGAGCCGTAGCGGGCGAAATACTCCGCAATGAATTGCTTGGCCTCGGCCGGACTCATGCCGATCGTGCGGGCCAAGCCGAGAGCCCCCTGCCCATAGATGATGCCGAAGTTGACCGTCTTGCACCGCGACCGCATCTCGCTGGTCACCTGGTCGAGCGGTACGTCGTAGATCTGCGAGGCGACGAACCGATGGATGTCCTGGTCGGCGGCAAACGCGGCCCGCAACGTCTCGTCGCCGGAGAAATGGGCGAGCAGCCGCAGCTCGATCTGGCTGTAATCGGCGCTGAGGATGCAGTCGTTCTCCTTTTCCGGCACGAAGGCGCCCCGAATCTTGCGGCCCAACTCGGTCCGGATCGGGATATTCTGCAAATTCGGATTGCTCGAAGACAGCCGGCCGGTCGCCGTGACCGTCTGGTTGAACGACGTGTGCACGCGGCCGGTCTTCGGACCGATGATGGCGCCGAGCTTGTCGACGTAGGTGTTCTTCAGCTTGCCCAGCGTGCGGTATTCGAGGATCAGGCCTGCAATCGGATGCTGGTCGGCGAGGCCGTCGAGCACGTCGGCGTCCGTGCTGCGATTCGCCTTGCCGATCCGGCCGGGCGTCAGCTTGAGCTTGTCGAACAGCACCTCGGCGAGTTGCTTCGGTGAGTCGATGTTGAAGACCGTCCCGGCTTGCGCGAAGATCTGCTCCGCCGCTTGGCCAATCGCCGCATCCAGCTCGCCCGACATCTTCCTCAGCAGGCCCGTATCGATGGAAACGCCGTTGTGCTCGATCTCGGTCAGCACCTCGACCAGCGGCATCTCGACCTCGTGGAACAGCCTGTTGAGCTGCGGCTCCTTTTCGAGCCGATCCCTGAGGCACAGGTACATTTGATAGGTGATGTCGGCATCTTCCCCCGAGTACTCGCACGCGGCGTCCAGGTCCACCAGGTCGAACGTGAGCTGGTTCTTGCCCTTGCCGATCAGGCTGACGATGGGGATCGACTCGTAGTTGAGCAAGTCCAGCGCGAGATTGTCCAGCGAATGGGACATCCGCTCCGGATCGAGAACGTACGAGGCGACCATCGTGTCGAAGTGGACGCCGCCGAGCGGCATCCGTGCATTTCGCAGCACGATCATGTCGTATTTCAGGTTCTGGCCGATCTTCTTCACGCGTTCATCCGCCAGGATGGGACCGAGCTCCCGCCGAACTACTGCGATATCGAGGTGCCGCGAGCCCAGGGGCCCCCGGACCGCCAGATAGAACGCCCTCCCCGGCTCCCAACTGAAGCTGATGCCCACCAGGTCCGCCCGCATGGCGTTGACGGAGGTCGTCTCCGTGTCGACCGAGATGAGCTTCTGCTTCCGCAGGTCGGCCATGAAGGCCCCGAATTTCTCGGCCGTATCGACGAGCGTATACGTGTGGGCGACGGTAGCGGCCGAACCCCGTTGCGTGAGATCCCGCGTCGGCAGCATCGGTGCCAGTGCCGTGCTCACCGGCGCCGCGTCGCTCGGAGTGCGTCGATCCGCTCTTGCACCAAGCTGGGTCAAAAGCCGGGCAAATCCAAGTGCCGTGAAGATCTCCGCCAGCCGGTCCCGGTCCGCCTCCTTGAGGGCCAGGGCGTCATAGTCGATCTCCACCGGCACGTGGCAGTCCAGGGTCACGAGCCGGCGGCTGAGAAACGCCTGCTCCCTCGCATTGCGCAGGTTTTCGCCTCGCTTGCCTTGGATCTCGTCCGCATGAGCGTATAGGTTGTCGAGGTCGCCATACTGGCGGATCAGCTCGCGGGCGGTCTTCTCGCCGATGAGCGGCACGCCGGGCACGTTGTCGATCGCATCGCCCTCCAGCGCCAGGCAATCGACGATCTGCCTGGGAGTGATCCCCATCTCCTGCTTCATCGTCTCGCTGTCGGTGATCTTGCCCGTCTTGATGTCGAACGTGCGGACGTTATGGTCGAGCAATTGCAGGATGTCTTTGTCTTTCGAGCAAATCAGTACGTCGATGCCGTCGGCGGCGGCCTTCTTCGCCAGCGTGCCGATGATGTCATCCGCCTCATAGCCGTCCAGGCACAGAACCGGGATGCGCATGGCGCCCAGAATCTCTTTGATCCGGTCCACCTGCACCGGCAGCTCCTCCGGCATAGGCGGCCGGTTGGCCTTATACTCGGCAAAAACAGTGGTCCGGAACGTCGGTGCTTTACAGTCCATAGCCACGGCGATCATGTCCGGCTTCTGCTTTTCGATCAGGCCCAGAACCGCGTTTGTGAAGATGAACGTGGCCTTCGTCGGCTCGCCGGAAGGGCTGGAAAGCTGCTGCCTCATCGGGGCAAAATGAGCCGCATAGATGTGGGCATGGCCGTCAATAATATAGAGCGTCTTCGCCATTTTTCTTACTCTACGTGTTGTGGATTCGCCTGTCAAGCGCACGTACGGTAACGTCAGAGCACTCGCAACTGATCTCTACACGATCCCCGAGCCGTACAAGTGCAGGGAACCCGTTGGCAGTGGTCGGTTGGCAGCAAATCGAATGGATCTGCGGTTGTCATTCCTGCAAAGGCAGGAATCCAGCCGTCTACGTGATGAGCCGCGGATCGTGATTTTTCCTTTGCTTTTTCAGACAATCTGGGCCAGAATGCATCAGACCCGGATGGATCAAAGACCTTTGGCTCGACGGCGAGAGCCGCATGGGCTGAACCCATTCTGTGAAACCCGTGAAAGAGATTCTGAGAATAGCAATCTTCAGTCTCGGCGGCCTTCTTGTGGTCATGAGCACCCTCATGTTGGTGGCCACCCTCATGCAGGTCCCTGAAGGTACATCGCGGTTGATTCCGTGTGCTGGCGTACTGACTAATTCACCACTCCTGCCTTCGAGGGGCCAGACAGGAGTAGCTATCCATGGTTTGCCACGCGCTATCCCGGGCCCCCATTTGTACATCCTGAGCCGCCTGTTCGGTGGCTTGCGAGTTCTCGGACGCTCGGCTTCCCCTATTCTTCTGCCATGATATCGCCGATAGAAAGAGGATAGGAGGCCCTTGGATCTGGTGGCGCTGGCCGCATGGGGCGGGTTGGTTCTAAACGGCAAATGCTTCACAGGGCGGCAAGGCCGGTGGATGTAATGGAGGAGACAGGTACATGAAGGCGTCTTGGATCATGATCTCTCTGGCAATCCTGATCTGCATCGGGGCCTGCCAGCCGACGTCGTATCAACGGGTAGGCACAACATTGAGAGGCGGGTACTCCGACGGGAGGTTCTCGGAGGACACGTTTTATGTGAAGTTCGTGGCCAACTACAACACGTCCACCGATACCCTGCAGAAGTACCTCTACCGGCGGGCGGCCGAGCTGACCGTTCGACATGGCTTCCGGTATTTCGCCGTGGTGCGAGACTCTTGCCCCTTGACCAGGTATCAGATCAAGTACCGAAGCCGGGAAGATAGGGAAGCGGGGATCGACGACATGGAGGTGGAGGTGCCTGCCAAGGGAACACTGCACATGACGATCCAGTGCTTCACCGATGGTCAGAACGCCGTCGACACGCGTCTGATCGACGCCAAGACGTATGGTCACGGACAGCCAGAGCCCAAGCGCGAATGAGTGCGCGGAGCTTGCACCGGCTATTGACATGTCGCCACTTTTCCTGTAGGCTTGCAAGAGTGCGAAGGCCCGGAGCCGTCACCTGTCGATGGCGCGGGAAACCCGAGTTGGCTGTCTCTGACGGCCCGAAGTATTTGTCTGTCTCATTTTTTGGGAGGAAGGAGACCATGAGAAATCGCATCGTGTTGTGTTTGAGCGTTGTTCTGTGTCTGGCCGGCATGGTTCGCGCCGACACGCGGTGGACCGGAGCAAAGAGCAACCTGTGGAGCGATCCCGCGAACTGGACCAACGGCGTGCCCAATGCCGATGGAAAGACCATATTCGCCTCTTCCACTGCTCCCGAGTGCGTGATGGATATTGTCGGGGCGCAGGCCAAGCAGCTTGCCGTAGGCGACAACAGCGGCGGCCGGTTGAAGCTGATTGCCGGGACCCTCTCGGTCGTGGATTGGTCCATCATCGGCTACGCCCAGGCCAACGCGGGCGACCAGGCCGGCCATCTGGTGGTGGAGGGAGGCGTGCTGAATTGTCAGGCGCGCCTGTACATCGGCTTCCAGGGCGAGGGCGATCTGACGGTGGACAATGACGGCGTCGTCAACGTCTACAATCAGGCCTCGGGAATCGGCCAGGAGAAGACGGGCAACGGCAACCTGTACATGAAGGGTGGCACGATGAACCTCTGGGCCGGCGGGTCGAGCCTGGGTCTCTACACCGGCAAGGCCCACATCGACTTCAGCGGCGGCACGATGACGTTCACGAATACCCAGCAGAACCGGGACAACCTCACGAAGGCAATTGCCGACCGCATCATCACGGCGTATGACGGGGCAGGAAAAGTCATTGTGGACACGACAAGCACTGTCGGCCGGATCGTCGTCAAGGGCCTTCACCCGTTCCAGCCGAAGCCGGTGGACGGCAGCAACGTGTCCGCCGGTTCGACCACGTTGAGCTGGACCTTGCCCGACCCGTGCCAGCCCGGAAAGCCGGTCCTGGTGGACGTCTATTTCGGCACCAGCCCGGACTTCCCGGTGGGCGGCTCCATCCTGACTCCTCAAGTTATCAAACAAAAGAACGTGAGCTCCGTGGTCGTGCAGACCAAACCCAAGACGCGGTACTACTGGGCCGTGGATACCTATTTCGGCAATGCCAAGGACCCGGTGTTCGGCCCGATCTTCTCTTTCATGGCCGATAACCTGGTGCCCACGGTGGAGGCGGGCAATGAAATCGTCTCGTGGCTGAAGAACGGGAGTGCCCAGGTCGCCTTGAACGCGACCGTTACGGACGATGGCTTCCTGGTGCCTTACACCGTGAAGTGGACCGTTATGACCGAGCCCAGCCCGGGGATGGCCGTGCTGGCAGATCCGAAGGCGGAAGATACGACTGTGACGCTGAAGGCGGTCGGGCAGTACGTCCTGAAACTGGAGGCGAATGACGGCGAGTACACCGGCTCGGACACGATTACGATCAACGTGTACGTCAATAGCTGCGAAGCCGCGAAGTCCTTGCCCGGCTACCAGCCGCTGCCCGGCGATCTCAACGGCGACTGCGTGGTCAACGACGCGGATTTGGCCATCCTGCAGGCCCACTGGCTCCAGTGCAACGCCTTGGACTGCAACGATGTAAAATAACATGCGGGCATCCTAAACCTGTGCTTGACAACCGTCGAATACCGGTATAGAAAAGGCAATGAGTAGTCGGCCTTTTTCCGGGAAACTGTATGTGGACAATGGTGGATAGACAGTTCAGGGCAATAATCGTTACGCATGTGATGTTGCGCACCGGCGCCATCATTATGATTCTTGGCGAGGGGAAAAAGCTGCCCTGAAAGTGCTCATATCCAGTAGATGACAAGCCTTCCAGAGCAGTGAGTTCTGGAAGGCTTTTTTCGTTAGGAGTGAACTTCTGCAATCAGGAGCAACGAATGCAGACCAAGGCAGTGATACGACCGGCAACCCGACGCGATATCCGGGCTCTCGTCGCGTTGTGGGAAGAGCTGATGGATTTCCACCAGGCGAGAGACCCGTTCTTCACGCGCTCCCGCAATGGCAGCGGTATCTTCGGGCGGTTTATCGAGGAGAACATCCGCAACGATGCGGCCTGCGTGCTGGTGGCCACCGTCGATGACAAGGTCGTCGGGTATTGCCAGGGCATGCTGGACCGGCATCCGCCCGCGTTGGCGGAATCGGACTTCGGTCAAATCCTCGATTTCGGCGTCACGGCCGAGCATCGCAGATCGGGCATCGGCCAGGAAATGCTCAAGGAGCTTTGTGACTGGTTCCGCCGGGAAGGGATTTGCCGGATCGAGGTGCGGCACTCGACGTGCAATGAGATCGCCGCCCGCTTCTGGCCGAAGATGGGCTTTCAGCCCTATCTCCAGACCCTGTTCAGGGAGTTGCCCTGAGCATTTACGATTTACTATTTACGATTTACTATTTATTATTTGACCCCAGTGCCGGGACAGAGCCACGGTCCTGATTCGCAAATGATAAATAGTAAATAGTAAATCCAAAGGACCTTTGTAATGCCGGATGAGAACAAACACAGTTACCGTGACACGTTGAACCTGCCCGAGACCAGCTTCTCGATGAAGGCGAACCTGGTGCAGCGTGAGCCCCAGATGCGCAAGCACTGGGCCCAGGAGAAAATTTACGGGAAGATTCGCGAGGCCCGCAAGGGCGCCCCGCTGTACATCCTGCACGATGGGCCGCCCTACGCCAACGGCGACATTCACATGGGGCACGTGATCAATAAGGTCCTCAAAGACTTCGTGGTCAAGTACAAGACGATGGCCGGGTTCGATGCTCCGTACATCCCCGGCTGGGACTGCCACGGGCTGCCCATCGAGTCGAAGGTCGTGACCGACCTCGGCGAGAAGGCCAAGGAGATGCCGAAAGAGCAAATCCGGCGGGAGTGCATGAAGTACGCCGGTAAGTACGTCAAAATCCAGGGCCGCCAGTTCCAGGACCTGGGCGTCTTCGGCGACTTCGACAATCCGTACCTGACGTTCAAGCCGTCTTACGAGGCGGGGATCCTTGAAGTCTTCGCCGAGCTGGTGGGCAAGGGCCTCGTCTACAAGCAACTCAAGCCGATTCATTGGTGCGTCGGGTGCGAGACCGCCCTGGCCGAGGCGGAACTGGAGTACAAGGATGTCTCATCGCCAAGCATCTTCGTCAACTTCCCGGCCATAGACGAGAGCGTCAAGCGGCTGATCGAACTGGGCTTGGTCACACAGGATCAGACGCGGCAAGCCCAAGTTTGCTTCATGATCTGGACAACCACGCCGTGGACGCTGGCCGCCAACCTGGCCATCGCCGTGCATCCGCACCTCGATTACACCACGATCAGCTACGAGAAGGACAGCCGCAAGTACGTCTGTGTGGTCGCAACGGACCGCGTCAACGCCGTCGTGCGTGCCGGCAGGCTCAAGGAAGGCGAGTTCGCGGTCGCCGGCAAGACGGTTCGAGGCAGCGAGTTGGAAGGGTTGCGATACCGGCATCCATTCGTCGAGAACAATCCGACCGACAAAGACGCCTATATGGTGATCCTGGCCGACTACGTGACCATCGAGGACGGTACAGGCCTGGTGCACACCGCGCCCGGGCACGGCCTTGAGGATTACATGTCGGGCCAGAAATACGGCTTGGCGGTCTATTCGCCCGTGAAGGATGACGGCACATACGATGATACCGTGCCGGCGTGGCTGCGCGGCCGCAGCGCTATGGACGTCGAGAAGGACGTCAACGGCTGGCTCCAGGAACACGGCTGGCTGTTCGCTCAGGGCGAGATTCAGCACAGCTATCCCCACTGCTGGCGAAGCCGGGACCCCGTGGTCTTCCGCGCGACCGAGCAGTGGTTCGTCGGCGTGGATAAGGAAGTGCCCGAGACCGGCAAGACCCTGCGCCAAATGGCGATGGAGAGCGTCGATCAGGTCCAATGGATTCCGTCGTGGGGCCAAAAGCGGATCGCCGGCATGCTCGAATCCCGGCCGGACTGGTGCATCAGCCGCCAGCGAAGCTGGGGCCTGCCCATCCCGGTTTTCATCATGCCGGATGGACAGGCGCTGCTGACGAAAGAGTTCGTGCTGGCCGTATCGAAACATATTGCCCAACATGGCTCCGATAGCTGGTTCACGCATTCGCCCCGGCAAATCCTCGGCGACGACTTCAAGCTGCCCGAGGGCTTCAGTTTCGATGAATTGCGGAAAGAAGAGAACATCTTCGACGTGTGGTTCGAGTCCGGGTGCAGTTGGCACAGCGTCTGCGCGAAAAGGGAGCACTGGCCCGTGCCGGTCGATCTCTACCTGGAAGGCTCGGACCAGCATCGCGGGTGGTTCCAGCTCTCATTGCTGCCGGCGCTGGGGGCCATCGGCTCGGCCCCGTTCAAGAGCGTCCTGACCCACGGCTTCACCGTCGATGAGAAAGGCATGAAGCAGTCCAAGTCGCTGGGCAACTACGTCAACGCACAGGACGAGATCGCCACCTACGGCGCGGACATCCTGCGGCTGTGGGTCGCCAGCGTCAACTACCAGGAGGACGTCCGCTGCAACGATGAGCTGATCGGCCGCTCCCAGGACGCCTACCGCAAGATCCGAAACACCCTGCGATACCTGTTCAGCAACATCAACGATTTCGATCCCAACAAGGACACTGTGCCGTACGAGCGGATGCATGAGATCGACCGGTGGGCGATGCAGCAGCTTCAGAAGCTGATCGCCGAAGTGACCGAGGCATATGACAGCTTCGTCTTCCATCGGGTCTTCTCGCTGCTGTACAACTTCTGCTCCGTGGAGATGAGCAGCATCTACATGGACGTGCTGAAGGACCGCATGTACTGTGACGCCGCCGACAGCCCCTCACGCCGCAGCGGCCAGACGGCGATGTACCACGTCCTTAGCGCCCTCGTGCGGCTGCTCGCGCCGGTGCTCGTACACACGATGGAAGAGGCCTGGGACGCGATGACCAGCAAGCCCGAGGACTGTGCCAGTGTCCACCTGGCCCACATGCCGAAGGTCGATCCCGCCATCGACTTCACCGGCCAAGAGGCCAAATGGCAAAAGCGGATGAGCCTGCGGGATGAGGCGCTTCGCGCGCTGGAAGGCCTGCGCCGGGACAAGATCATCGCCAGCAACCAGGAAGCCTCCATCACAATGCACTGTACCCCCGCGGATGCCGCGGCACTGAAGGAGTTCGGTTTGGACCAATTCGCCGCCCTGTGCATCGTCAGCGAGGTCAAGCTGGAGGAAGGCGCCGGGCAAACGACCGTCACGGCCGAAAAGAGCCCACGCGCGAAGTGTCAGCGCTGCTGGAACTACTGGCCCAGCGTGGGAACCGACCCGGAGTACCCCGATATCTGCGAGCGATGCACTTCCGTCGTTAGAAGGCGGTAGACTGTAGGCCGGAGGCCGGAGGACAGCGCCTTGCTGACGTCGTGCGGTCATAGATTGCCGCGCTTCGCTCGCAATGACATCCGATACCTGTTACTGTCATTGCGAGGAGCGTAGCGACGAAGCAATCTCCTCCCACACGACTGCAGGACTCGCGCAAGGGGGTGGGAGTCCTCCTCCGGCCTACAGCCTCCCGCCTACAGCCTCCAACTGCTCAACGACCCTGGCGTAGACCTCGTCGAGGGTGATATGCTGGATGCTGTGCTGAGGATTGCGGCTGCGGCTCGCAAGTCCCCTTTTGTCCGCGTCGCGGGCCACGACGCATCGCAGCCGGCCATAAGGACCAACCCTCAGCGGATTCGACCAACTGAACATCATCACGAGCGGCGTGCCCAGAGCGCCGGCGATGTGGCCGGGGCCGGTGTCGTTGCTCACGACAAGCGTCGCCCGCCGAAGCAGCTCGACAAGCTCCGGCAAGGATGTCTGACCCGCGAGATTGGCCGGCGGATGCTTGGCTAAACTACGGATTTTCTCGATCATCTCGCTTTCGGATTTGCCGCCCGTCGCGACGACCGCCAGTCCGTGCTCGGAAGCGAGTCGATCCACGAGGGCGGCAAACCGCTCCGGCGGCCAGCATTTGCTGACCTGAGCGGAACCTGGGATGACGATGGCATATTGCTCGGAGCCGATGCCTTGGCGCGCGAGCAGATGGCGGGCGGCTATCGCCGCTGACGGCCTCTCCGGTAAGACGAACTCCATGCGAAGGTCCGAAGCCCCCATCGCTTCGACGAGCTTGAGATAGTAATCGACCACGTGAACCCACTCGAGCCTCGGTGGGATCGCAGTCGTGTAGAACCAATGCGCCAACTCCCGCCAGTGCGGACCGAAGCGTTGTTTGCAGCCGGAGAGCCAAGCGAGAGAAGCGCTTCGGAAAAGTCCCTGCAGATCGAGTACGACGTCGAATCGGCTCCGCCGCAGTCGCAAGACCAGAGAGACCAGATCGCGAAACGCGGTCGGGCTGTGCCATGCGTTGCCGAAGGCCTTGCGGTCGAAAGGGATGACTTCATCCAAGTGCGGATGCCCTTCAATCAAGGGGGCAAATTCCGGACGGATCAGCCAACTGAGCCGCGCCTGCGGAAAGTTTCTCCGCAAGGCGGATAGAGCGGGCAAGGCCATAACGACGTCGCCCAGCGAGCTGGGCTTGATCAGAAGAATGTTCTCACACGGTCCAACCATAGCATTTACGATTTAAGATTTAGGATTTATGATGTACTGTGGCAGGCGCAAGCCAACTTGTAAATCGTAAATCGTAAATCGTAAATAGTCAATGGCAATGGGCAAATACGTGTACGACTGGCCGCGGCCGATGGTGACCGTGGATGTGGCTGTCTTTGCGTTCTTCGGCGGCCTGCCCCAAATGGCTTTCGATCACGACGAGATCGCCAGACGTGCGATAGAACGGTTGACACAGACGGGCGAGTGTCGAAACCGCGTATGTCACCAGTAGAGAGGGGACAGACTGGGGATCATGTTGCCGACGTCCCCTCACCGGTGGATGCTAACCACCACTCGCTTGCCCCACCTGCTGATTGAACGCTTTCAACTGGGTGTCGATGGCGTTCAGGGCCCACTCGATGTAGTGCAGATTATGAACGGGTCGATGATGGCGCTCGATCATCAATCCGCTGCGGACCACATCCAGAAGCCGCCGGATCGTCGGCTCGCCAATCGGCGTGGGATGGTTCGCCCACTTCTTCAATTCCTGGTAGTGGTGGTACAGGCGCGGATTCTTCTGCATCTGCTCGGCCGAGAGATAGTCCCCCGGATTGTAGGCTAATTGCAGCCCTTTGAGGCACAGGATGAGGGGCTCATAGGGCGCCTGCTTGTCCAAGCGAATGAACTTGTACTGCTGCACGTGGGTGGTCGCCTGCACCGGCGGGCGGTCGGCGATCTCATCCCCGCCGAGGTACCAGTTGCGCCGGCTGGTCCGGGCGAAGATGAACTCCTCGCCATACGTGTCCTGCATGATTTCTCGCCGGCCCATGCGCGAAAGCCATAGTCCGTCCGGCCCCGGCTCCAGCCCCCCGCCCATGGCCAGCAGGCACTTGACGAAACCGACGGGCAAAATCTTCTGTTTGCCGATCTGGTTTTTACGCATCTGGAACGAGAGATGCAGGCTGTGCGGACGGACTTGATAGAAGCTGACGATCTCGTGGATCAACTGGCTCAGAAGCCACGGATCACTCGTCGCCGGCCGGGAAAGCTCACCTGCGATGCTCAGCCGGCCCGGCGCCATCTCGAAAAAGCCCTGGCGGCGCGGCCGATCCGTGTAGCCGCTGTGGTCGTCGATATACCCGCCGAGTTTCCAGCACAGCACGTCCAAGTGGAAGTCATAGAAGTACTTGAACCCGTCATACGCCGGATCGCCGGCCTTCGTGGCGCTCCGCAACGGCTCGACCGCGGCGGCACCCACGTTGCTCAACTCCATCTCGCATCCGAGCGGAACCATTCCCGGCTGCAGATTGGCTCGAATCCGGGTCAGATGGTCTTCCGCGACCCGAGGGTCAAAGATGCTCCTGACCGCCCGCACGGCGTATTTGACATAGTCGATCAAATCGGCGTTCTCGCCGGCGATGGTGTTCAGGCCGTTCTCGATGATCGGCTCGACGACGCTGCGGTTGGCGTTCATCATCCGCAGGGATGCCAGCAGACTGACCGAGCGGGCGAAGTATCTCTGGCTGGACCGCATGTGTTCCAGCTCGAACCGGTAGCGTGTCTGCAACTGCTCGTCGAACTGGTTCAGAAGCACCTGGCGCAGAATCAAGGCCAGGTAATTCCGGATGTAGGGCTGAGCTTGCGGGTCGCCGTACACGTCCTGGATGCTGGGCCGGGGCCGATTCAGCTCGTGCTCGAGGTAGTAGTCGCTGACCGCGTCGCGATGATAATGACTCATCACAAGGTCCCGCTCCGTGGTCGCGAGCAGCTCCCGGTCAGCCTCGCGCTCCAGCTCGGCGTCCTCCGTGTCATCGCCCGGGCGGGTGCGCTTCTTGAGGAATTGGCGAATCCGCTTGCGAAGCCAGAGCTCGTGGATGAGATTGACGTGGAAACGGTCGCCGAAATGCTTGCGCATGGATTCGGCGGTCACGAGATAGGCCTCCGCCTCGACAACGCCGTGGCCCGTGTGGACTTTGACCGTTTCTCTCTCGTAGCGTTTACCCTCGTAGCGGTCGATCTCGGTCATGGCCGCCGCCGGGATATCATGAATCACGATGCCTTCGATTCTTGCGGGCGACGCCGGCACGGCGTAATAGTAAACGTTGTCGGGGCTCACCCGGCGATGGTGAGGCAGGAACGCCAATTCCGCAAAGAGGGTCTTGCCGTCGATCCGCGACGGTTTCAGGGTGAATGCGCAGCCGCTGACCGATTGGAAGATCCGGGTGTCCCGGAGCGAGCCGTAGATGAAGAGATTGACTTTCTGATCGTCCATAACTTGCTGCCGGAGTTCTGCTCGTTGAAGCAGGGGAAGAACACGGCGATGGAGACAGGCTCTGCTCCCCCTTGCATGTCCCGCGCTCTTCCGTGCTCAACCATGCCTTACCATTTCTTGCGCCGCGCGAGCTCGTCCAGCTCGGTCTTGTACTGCACGATTCGAGTGTGGAGGGTCTGGGCCGATTCCGAGTTGTTCATCGCCTTGGCTACCTGCTCCAGCCGGGCCATCGCCATACGTGCCACGTGCAGACGGAAGTTGTACCCATCCTGGCGGGCGTAAACCGCCTTATTCTCCTCGAAGTCCTTCGCGTACTGCTGGCAAATCTCATCGATTCTCGGCCGCAGCTCGGCAGCCTGCGAGCCAATGACCAGCATGTCAACCATCGGCGCCGGCGAGGGATAATCGTTCAGGGCCTTGGCCAGGTGGTCGAGCCCCTTCTTCCTTTGAGCCACATCTGCGAACAACAGAAGGTTATGGCCGAGAGTCAGGTCGGCCAGGTACTCGTTCGGATACACCGTCTCGCCTGTGAACATTCCCTGAAACAGCGCGGACCCCTTCGGCGACTTGGCGTCCACGAACAGCTTCTGCTTGTCGTCCGTGTACACGATCCGCCAGTCCATGCTGTATTCCAGGGCCAGGGTAAAAGGTTTGTCAAATTGCAGGTCGGGCATCAGGACGACCCATACCCCGTGCTTCCTCAGCCGCTCGGTGATCCACTTGGCGACTTGGACATAATCCTCCGCCTTCAGGTTCCTGCCCGCTTGGGCAGCCACCGTGGGCAACGGGCCGCCGGAAAGGATGTCCGACCAGAGATCGAAGGTGCGCACGGTGTAGGCGGCCTGGGCCCGCCCATCCATGAACAATTGCAGCGGAATCCGGCCGGTATTGGGGTCCGGCTCCTGGCCCCAGGCGATGCAGCCGCCTTCCGTCCAGTAGTTGAACATGTTGCCGCTGAGCTTGTTCAGGCGAATGAACTCGCAGACCTCGAAGGGCTTGGAATACGACGCCGTCATCCGCATGAAGACCGACTTGTATATGGGGTCGAGCGGCCAGGGGTCGAGGTAGACGTGCTTGAATCCCACGCCCCACGTAATAGCGAAGCCCGCGACGACCACGGCCGAAAGGACGGCCAGGATACGCCGATATTGTACCGGCACCACGGGCATTTCAAACTTGCCCATCCGCGAGAGTTGGATCGTCCCGGCGATGAAGCGCGCCGCCTGATCGATCAGCAATGCGATCACGGGGCAAGCGGCAAAGCCGGCAATCGGGATGAACCGGCGAGACCGAATCGCCATGTAGATCGTCATCGCGGCGATGATTAGCAGCCCCAGGTCGATCCTGGGCCAGACGTACTGGACCGTCGGCGCCTTCGCCCGCTTGTTGACCGGACGGTTTGCGGCCCGCGATCCACGGACCAGGACAATGATCCACGCGATCAGGATGAGCCAGGCGAGAATATACATGACCAGGAACGGCACGGCGGTGCCGACCGGGTTGCCCCAGTCGAAGGCCCGATGCCATTCGTGGACGTTGCGCCACCGCTCGGCCTGCTTGCTGATCGAGATGACGAACGTATGCGTAAGGTTGGTCAGATGGAAGGGGTTGGCGATCACCATGGCGACGAACGCCACGACGCCGGCGGCTATCACGTGGAGAATTCCCCTGACGTCCATCACCCGCACGATCTTGTCTTTCAAGAACAGCACGGCCGCACCGAGCAGCATCGCAAACGAGAAGATGCCGATATAGGAAAGACGAGCCAGAGCGATGAACTCCTCAAGGTCCTGAACCTCATCCGGCCGCAGCCTGTTCACGTCCAGCGGCATCGTAGGGAAGAAACGCGTCAAGAGCAGCAGAAACAGCACGCAGGAAACCGCGGCATGATAGACGGTCAGGGCGCCTTCCTCGATCTTGCCGCTGTACGTCAGGGCAATACTCCCCCCAATAGCCAGGATCGCCAGATAGAACAGGACATCCTGCCCCAGGGGAATCGCCGTGAGAGGGTCATGATGAGTAAGCCGATTGCCCATCGCACACAGCACGAGCCACGTCAGGATGCCGTAGGTCGCGATCATCCACCGCCGCGGCAGATTCATGATGGCGTGCCACACTACAAAGGGAACGAGCACGATGAAGGCGTAGACATAGCCGCCGTGGACGTTGGACCAGAAGACGACCAGTGGGACGACGAGCCAGATGTACAGAACATTCTTGTAGCTTGCCAGCGCCAGAACGAGAACCATGACCGCCACGAGCATGTTGGAAAAGCCCGCCGGCCGGATGTCGAAGAATGACCGCCCGATGACCATGCCGAAGCAGACCGAGACCGCCGCCAGTGCCGGATGTACGCCGTAGAGCCGCGCAGTGGCATATATGGCGATGGCCGCCAGGACGTAGATGCCAAACTTCCATAGGACCAGGGCATCGTAGTACGGCTCCGTCTCGGACCCCAGGGCCGTCGTGAGCTTGTAGAAGATCACGTGGGTAAGCCAGTTCTGGTTGACCCAGCCGGTCGGATGCCAATATCGGACCGCGTCAAGACCGACCCTATTCGTGATCCACCGGGCCCAGCCCGGCCATGTTTTCACTTCCTCCTCTGTCGGCCCGGCCTTGTGGGAATTGACGCTGAACGGCTCGACCGTATTGACGCCGTGATGGACGAAGTGCCGTCCGCACGCCATCGCCACCCAGGTATCCCCGGCGGCCACCATACGGGTGCACGCGTAGAAGGTGAAGACCAGCATCGCCGCCCAGCCGATAATCATCGGCCAGCCGGAGAATACCCCTCGGCGTCCGTGCCCAAGAGACACATCAGTCATAAGATCAGCGTTTTTCTGCTCGATGGGAAAACCTCATGTCATGCAGCAACCATCAGAATCCGAAAAGAGTACGGCTTCTGGCGTATTTCGTCAAGAATTTGTTCCTTCTTCGCAAATCCTGCGTGCAACAATGTTTTGTGGCCCAACATCGCCCTTGTCATGCCCGCCTGTTCATCAGAAGCTATTGCTGTCCAGGGCGTTGATATCCGGCAGATGCACCCCATTGTAGTCCGTCGCCGGCACCCAGCCCACGCTATTGCTGTCCAAGGCATTGGCCTCCGGCGAAAGCACGCTGCCGTGGCTGGCCGCCAACACCCAGCCCAGACCGCTGTTGGCGTCCGGCGCGGGGCTTGCCGAAGGTCTTGTCGGGGCCCCGAACCAAAGGATGCCGCATAGCACCACAACCGTGGCGGCGACCGCCGCCCAGCCCGTCGCCATGGGCCACCGCCATATGCGACCCAGCCGCGCCTCCCCTGTCACCCGGCAGGGAACGCCGGCCAGCAGCGTCTCTTTCAGCCCTCTCGGCGGCTCCACCGCCGACAGCGCCCGCAACCGTTGCTCGACCCACTCCAGGGAACCATCATCCCGTCCATTTCTCGAATCCATGTTCATGATTCTGCCTTTCCGATGACCAGCGTCCTTAGTCTCTCCAAAGCCTGGTGCACAATCCACTTGAGTGAGCCGGAGGGCCTGTGCAGGACCCGGGCCATCTCCTCATAGCTTAGGCCGTCTAAGTAGTGAAGCAGGAGCACCGCCCGCTCCTCGCCGTCCAGATCGTCCATCGCCCGGTACATCCGCCCCAGGTGCTCGTCGGTCATGATCTGGGACAAAGGGTCCGCCGCGGCGCCCGGATCGCCTTCCCCCAGCTTGCCGGCAAGCGATTCATCCCGCTTTCGCCGGCGCTGGGCGTCCACGAACAGGTTGTACGCAATCCGGCGCAGCCACGTCTTGACGCTCGCGTCGCCCCGAAAGCCTTGGATCGCACCCCACGCGGACGCAAAGACCTCCTGCGTCATGTCCTCGGCGAGGCTCGCATCCCTTGTCAGGAACAGCAGCAGGCGGTAGATCGAGGCATAATGGGCCTCGATCACGTCCTCATACGCCTCGCGCCGGCCCTCACGAAGGGCTTTGAGCATCCGCCGTTCGGACCTACCTCGCACCCGTGTCTCCAAGCTCGAAACCAACACCAGCCCTGCCAACAATGCCCTATTTTCTACCATAGACGTCTGCCAAGGCAAGGTGTTGGCGCATTCTTGCACGCAGACAACGTGAGCTCCCGTTTGGAGTCCCGCCTTCAGGCGGGAAAGACCTGTCCGACCCGCGTAAACGCGGTACTCCGAACGAGCGCAGCCGAAGGGACATACTTCGGCTGCCTGTCCTTGACAGGCCCTTGGCCAAGTGCCAAAATGATAGATGTGCAATCGCTTGGCTGAGGCGGCCGCTGGAAACGAGACGGCAGGCGAGGCGAGAGTATCCGACTTCGAGGGGCTGAAGCGGCGTTGGCAAGGAACGTGACAGGCCAGCGCAGCGGACTGGCTGCGTCCCCTCGCAGCCGCAAGGCCCCGGCGAGCGAGACAGGAAAGGGGGCCGCTCGGTGAACGGGTGAGGTGGGGGTGACAGGGCAGTGGTGGGAATTCAGAACGTTAACAAACCGCTCGGTTTGATAACACCGGGAAGGATAAGATTGGGAGCCCTGTCGAGGATACGCAGGATCAGGGCGTGCGGTATTCCTGGCAGTTAACGGATGCCGCCTCGTCATGGGCTCTCGTAACATTTGAGAGTGGACTACTTGTTCATCAAATCTACTAGGCTCCCCATTGCTTGGAGGGCCTGGATGTTCTGCTCAGTCTCAGCCGGGGTTAGCTGACTATGCGGTCGTAAGATGGTGCCCAAAGCTGCCATTGAATCTTGCCACTCGCGATTGTAATGCGGGTCTTGCTTCACAATTATCGTACTGGGGGATGAGGTACTGACACGATCGAAGGCGGTGTTCAGTTGTGCAAGATACTTGCTTATCAACCCCTGCTGACGTATCAGTTCCTGCTGATTTGAGATCTCGGCTTGCTTCAAATCCAGTTCGGTCTTCCTCAAAGCTGCCGCCAACTGAGTACGTGCCTGCTCGATACGTTCTATTCGCTCTTGCCGAGCTTCATCGTGTGTCTTCAATGGGATAGTAATTGTCTTCTGAGTGTTCTCGAGTTTAGCGGCATCTGGGGTATAAAAAGTCCACCGTGTAACATCTTGGCGAGCGTAGCCTTCCTTCAGAAGGACGATATTCAACTGCAAAGCTGGGGGGCTTTCATCAGCCCATGTGACGAAGCCTTTCTCCTTGGTAGGTCCCCAGAAAGACCATGCCACTGGATCGAGAGATCCGGTATCAGGGGACCGTTTGTTCGCAAAACCGACCTCGAATTCCTTCGGTGTGGTTCCCAGTTTCTCCCCCAAATAACCGTCTCCGCTCATGACATATATGTCCGCCCCAGAAGGGACAGAATCTATCCTGACTTTCGCAGCGTACTCGGGTTTCGTGGGGCTGTTGAGGCCAACGACCACGTCTTCCTCGGCTGAAAGGCAACTCTGCACTGATGCGACAGAACAGGGACTCCTGAACGTAATCGTTCGCTGGACGGCTTGAGGCTTGAATCCGTCTGCAATCAGAGTGCACTTCACGTCAAGTGCTGGCGGCTCGTCCATTGAGCTAGGCTGGCGAAGAGTCACAAGGGGAGATTCCTGTGGATACATCACATATTCCTGCCGGGTGTATCTTCTGACCGTCGCGTTCCCCTGTTGTACCGGCCAGTACTCGTATCGACCCGCGATACCTACCTGAAAGACATATGGTGTGGTCCCGATTTCCTGCTCGGTTCCATTCCGGTTTACGATGATCCGAGCCGAGCACGGGGTCGTCTTCAAGACGAAGTGGAAGTTCTTCTCGGGTTCTGATGGAGCATGAGTATACAGTTGTCCATAGTGTAGGGAGGCTTGAGCACGCCGTTTGCTCCTCACGGCTTTCTGGCCATTACCTGGCTCTGCCAACTTCGTGTAGAGCTTGCCAGACCACTTATCCACTGTGAGCTTCACAAAGTAGTTTGCACCTGCGTCTGTGTTAAGGATGAGAGGTGCATACCGGTAGAGTTTGGAACCCCAAGGACTACTTTGGCCGTGCAGTAATTGACCGAAGAGGGTGTGCTCTCCTGGTGGCACAGTCAACTGCAAGTAATTGCCAATGTGGAGTGCACCGACCATTGTTCCATCGAACAGGACCTGAGAGCTTGTGATTGGGTCTGGCCCGCCGTCTCTCCAGACATAGATGTTCGCCCTACCGGGTTCCGGTCTGAATGTCTTGGCTTGAACATCCTGGGACGTGGGTGTCCGAAGTACGCTCGGACCATAACAACCAGCGAGGCCAACGCAACTAACCAGGCTGATCACCTCTGTGACGATTGCGCATTGTCTCACAGTCGTTTCCTTCCACTTCTCATGCACATCTTCCTTTGAGCACTTCCGCCTCGCGAAGACCAACAACCACGTGCATACTGAACGTCCACAGTATACCTTAAACGTTCGAGAATAGTCCTGGGCCACGTTCTTCGTATCGCTGGTGTGTCATCGCCTCACGGGTGATGCCCAAGTGAACCTTGGTGTCCACACCATTCCGGACGAGAAGTATGTGCCGTTCAGTCTACCGTGCATCCGGTGAGATGCAATCGTATTGTCGGGAGGAAAGACGGGTGGATGAGCAACACGGACCGACCCGTCTTACCAGCTTCGACGATCAGGCGCGCCAAAGTGCGCGCCTGACATGTACGTCTGGCCTTCGTTTGACCTTCGGCTGATCTACGCCTGATCTCATAAGTCGTTATTTGACAATCATTAACCGTTTTGTCACAAGGACTTACGAAACGCCTCGACGGACTGGCTATCCGAGGCCCGATCAGCCGAGCCACTTTTCGATGCGGTCGAGGCCTTTGGTGATCTGCTGCATGGAGCAGGCGAAACTCAGGCGGACGTTCTTGTCGCAGCCGAAGGGCAGGCCCGGCACGACGCCGACGTTGGCCTGCTCCAGGAGGGCCTTGGCGAAGTCCATGCTGCCGGTGGTCTTCAGGCCGCCGATGGTCCGGCCGTAGTGGGCCGAGACATCGGGGAAGCAGTAGAAGGCGCCGGTCGGCTCGGTGCATTCGACGCCCTTCATGGCCCGCAGGCGGTCCGCCATGTAGCGGGCCCGCTTCTCGAACTCGACCCGCATCTTCTCGATGGCCGCGTCGGATTCCGGTCCCATCGCGGCGATGGCGGCGTATTGGGCGAACGTCACCGGGTTGGAGGTCATGTGGTCTTGGAGCCGGGCCATCGCCTTGATCACGTCGAGCGGGCCCGCCGTGTAGCCAAGCCGCCAGCCGGTCATCGAGTAGGCCTTGCTCAGGCCGTTGAGCGTCAGCGTCCGGTTGAACGCGTCCTCGCTCAGGGCTGCGAAGCTAATGAATTTCGTATCGCCGTAGATCAGTTTCTCGTAGATCTCGTCCGACATCACGCAGACGTTCGTGCCTTCAAGGGCCTTGGCGAGGGCCCGCAGTTCATCCGGCGTATAGGTGAAGCCGCCGGGATTGCTGGGCGAGTTCAGGATCAGCATGGCGGTCTTGGGCGTGATCGCCTTTTTCAATTGGGCGGGGGTGATCTTGTAGCTATTGCTCTTGTCCGTCTCCAGGACCTTCACGATGGCGCCGGCCAGCCCGGCCGCCTCGGGGTAGGTCACCCAGTACGGAGCGGGCAGAAGGAGCTCGTCGCCGGGATCGAGCACCGCCTGCATCGCCTCGTAGACCGAGTGCTTGCCGCCGATGTTGACGACGATCTGCTCGGGCGTGTACTTCAGGCCGTTCTCGGTCTGGAGCTTCTTGGCGATGGCGGCCCGCAGCTCGGGGATGCCGACGGCGGCGGTATACTTCGTCTGGCCCGCCTTCAATGCCTTGATGGCGGCCTCTTTGATATAGTCCGGCGTATCGAAATCGGGCTCCCCGGCCCCAAATCCTACCACGTCGATGCCCTGGGCCTTCAGCTCCTTGGCCCGGTTCGTTACGGCAAGCGTCGCGGACGGCGCAACGGCTTTGGCTCTCTGGCTCACTTTCATTTGGCGACACCCTTTACCATTTACTATTTACGATTTTCCATTTATGATTCGTAGCTCAGGACCGAATTGTAAACTGTAAATCGTAGATCGTCAATGGTGCAGGACGACATGACCGATAACGCTCCGCTGCCGCAACGTGTTACGCACGTGAAGGTCGAGGATAAGGACGTATACC
>Ga0315286_10001082_pt1 | contig 24310 bp, 26 predicted proteins | sample YL17G10_0_MG_FD_205038 | JGI IMG/M metagenome (GOLD analysis project Ga0315286, IMG submission 205038) | Sediment microbial communities from Yellowstone Lake, YNP, Wyoming, USA - YL17G10_0 | ecosystem: Environmental > Aquatic > Freshwater > Lake > Sediment | place: USA: Wyoming | collected...
AAGAGCGCTCAGGATCTGGTGGCGACGCTGGTTCGCTCGATCTTCGCTCAGCCGGGTCGGGACGAGGTGTGGGCTCAGCAGGAGCGGGTGATCGAACAGCTGCGTGCCCGCTTCCCCAACGCTGCCGCGATGCTCGAGGACGCGGCAGAGGACATCCTGGCGTTCAGCGCGTTTCCCAAGGCGACGTGGCGGCAGATCTGGTCGAACAACCCCCAGGAGCGGCTCAACCGGGAGATCCGAAGGCGGACGGACGTGGTGGGCATCTTCCCCAACCGGGAAGCGATTGTGCGGCTGGTTGGTGCGGTGCTTGCCGAGCAGAACGACGAGTGGGTCGTCACCCGCCGGTACATGGCGGCAGACGCGCTGGCTCAGACCCGGGCCAGCCGAAGGAACTACCCTGTTGTGAAGGAGGGAGACCTGCTGGTCGAGCAACTCGTCGCTTGATCAGTTAGCCCGAAGATGCAGCGATGGCGGTACACCACATTGACGGACGTGGCCCTTGACCGCTATCCCGACTACTGCGTCCTCAACCTCTGCCGGTTGATATACAGCTTTGAGACACGCGATGTCGTCACCTCCAAGGCAGCGGCTGCCGCTTGGGCGCGCGGCAAGTTCCCAGAGTGGGAGCGTCCGATCGCGCTTGCTCTCAGGTCCTACCTGAAGCTCGCGGCGCCCGAGGAACGGGAGATCCTGAAGGCCGACCTCGCTACGTTCTACCGCTTTGCCTGCGGCCGCCTTGCGGCGGCGCGTGATCCGGCATCCGGGCGGGCTGGAGCGGAAAGGGCAGACTGAAGCTCCAGCCGGCTTCGGAATCGCGGGACTCGCGTCAATCCGGTGGAGATGGCGCGAGCGATGTGTCGGCCTAGCGCGCCGGACTCGAGCGGGTCTGTCTCCATGCGTAGCGTATGACACGCTTGGGACAGGTGTCTACGCAGGTTCCGCAGAGGATGCACTCGGCGTTCTCCATGCGCCCCTTCTCGACCATCCGGCGCACGTCAAGGCTCATCGGGCAGACCTGGGTACACCGGTCGCAATGGACGCAACCCTCGCGGTTGGACTTAAGATGGAGGGTGGACCAGCATGCGGCCTGCTGGACCTTCCGCCCAAGGATCATGAACGGGGCCATCCAGCAGGCGTAGTGGCAGAAGCCGCGCCGTCCGGTGGTGAGCGAGAAAACGGAGATGAGGAGGAGAACTCCACAGAAGATCACGAGAGAAGGTAGGCTGGAGACCGATACGCCGTGCTCGGTGTTGTAGAGGGGATCGACCGCGTGGTACCCGCCGGCCGCGATGGCGAAGAAAGCGATCAGGCCGAGCCAGGGAACCCAGATCGCCCACTTGGTGGCGTTCCAGCGCCCTCCGCGGGCCGGCCGTCTCTTCGCCCTCGCCCAAACCTCACGCAGTGCCCCGGCGGGACAGAGCCAGCCGCACCACGCCCGGCCGACGACGAGCGAGGAGAGCGTGAGAAGCCCGAAGACGAGGAGACTTCCGTTGATAATCCCCCGTGAGCTTGCATCGAGGATGAGGTAGGGCGAGAGGTAGTTGAACACGACCGGGATGAGTACGAGTGCCGCCAAGAGAATCCGCCACCGCCAAGCTTGTCTTCTTGACGTCGCCATTCGCGTACCTCCGAAGGGGAGACTGGATGCAGTCTATCATGGCTCTTGTGAAGCTTCTTCTGGGAGGTTGACGCACGCGAGTCGAGCGTCCTGACTGGCCTTCGGCCATCCCTTGCCAAGCGAGAGGACGCCACTTCGTTGGGCTGTGCGTCGGGGGATTGTCCTAGTCTGGGCGAGTCCAGAGATGCTGTGGCTCTTGACGGAGAGGCGGCTAGGATTGAACATGAAGCCATGCACCCGGCGCAATACCAACAAGGAGGCAAGTGATGTCCGACGGCGGCCCCGAGACGCTACTTCTCAAGCAGTACGAGTTCCTTAGGAACGAGATCATTCAGTGCATCAATCTTAGGCAGATCGCAATCGTTGGGCTATTCACCACTTTCTTCGCGGCGGTGGGAGCGGTCTTCGGATGGAAGGAAGCCATGCTCCTTCTCGGTCGGAGTGGCGCTCTGGGAATCATGGCATGCGTGGTGGCGCTTGTTGTGAACTGCTTTGGTTCGCTGTACGTGCATGAGCAGATCAGGAACAGGCGTGCCTGTTCACTCAACCGAGCCATCGAGTACCTCCTGACATGCCTCGCATGGAGTACCAGAGGCACGTCGCAGGGATTCCTACTCTGGGAGAACTACATCACGAGCCGGAGGACAGACGAGTACAGCAGGCCGTTCTACTTCGCCCGAACAATGGCGCTGGGGCTTCCGATTCTGCTCCTCAGTGTGCCACTCATTGTTCTTGCCCAGGTGCTTTTCCCGCCACGCGGATTCTTCGCGCCGGCGTGGTGCGGAGTCCTTCTTGTTGGTGTTTCACTCGCTGTGAGCGTTTGGGTAGTCCTTGGGGGCGTTGCTGGCGCGCGGAGGCCGTCCTCCCCCCGGCCGAGCCCAGCCCGCGAAAGCGGCGGAGAGCCGCGCCAGAGCGGTTCGGGTTTCTGGTTGCGCCTGCAGAGACGTGTCCAAGCAGGCTCCCATTGGCTGGCGGTGCGGCGAAACAGGCTTCTCCTAGGCCTTTGGATTGTGTATGTGATTCCTCCTCTTGTCCTTCTCATCTCGGCGCCAATGACTTGGTCGAACTGGGAGCTTGAGCCGCTTCCAACTGCAGAGTTGCAGGTCACTTCGCAACTCGTTTCTGGGGCCGATCCCCTCAGGACCCTCAAAGGACTAACCATCGTGGCGAACGTGCTCGCGCTCGCTCTGGGAGCGTGGGTGATGCGATCCTTCGTCGAGATCGCGAGCTGGCTCAACGCGAGGCTCCCCGAGCCCACGGAAGTGCTCGATTGGCTTGCGGAACAGGGCAGCTGGATCAAGGCCGTCCTCGGAACCTCTGGAGTCCACATCTCACCTCCGCCCCTCAGGGAACCGCCAAGGAGAAGCGCAACCCTCGAGCAAGCGCTGGCGCGTGCTGTCGAGGCTTGGTCGGGGGAGGTGCCCAATGCGCCACGATCCTCTTCCGCCTCACCCGCTCCCTGCGGCGGCTTTGAAACGTGATTCTGGATGCGCGTCCGGCCACTCATGAGCGCGTGCCTAGCTGCGCTCTAGCCCCGGCTGCCCCGGTTCTCGGATTCCATCTGCGGAGGGCGCGTCGCAAATGAACCTCGTTGGTCGTGTTCGTGCGAACGTTGAAGGCACAGCGGCTGCGTCGACTAGCTCGAGGAGAGCCCGGCGCACGGCGGAAGCCTTGTCCGAGCCAAGGCAGAACAGGATGACTCTACCTGCTGTCTGGAGTCCGCGGAGGGTTATGGAGACCCGCTCAGGCGAGGCCAGGCTGTAGGTTTCAGGATAGCGGACCTCGGCGAAGTGGCGACGGGCAAAGTGAAGCGGGTTTCGCCAACTAGTCTGCTGGGGCAGGATCGATGCCGTGTGCGCGTCCTTTCCGATTCCCGCGATCAGGAGGTCGGCGCCGGGTTGTCCTGCGAGAGCCGCTTTGTACTCGGCCTCGTACCGATTCGCCAGGGACCTCAGAGCCCGCAACGACGGCGCGTGGGCTGGCCTCACTTCAAGGGACATCGTGTGGAATTGGGACGGCCCAAGCCGCCCTTGGGAGATGAGATCCTGCCAGCCGCCATCCTGAAGTGCGGCGCGGGCGTTTGGGAACATCCCCTCTTCGGCTCTCGCCATGTGCTCGTCGGTCAGGAAGATCTGCCAGCCTCCGAGCGGGGCGGCCGTGAACTCCTCAGCAAGGAGTCGGCTTACAGGCAGGAAGGTTCGCCCACCTGGGATCACGAGGACGAAGCGCCCGCGTTCCTTCATCGCGTGCTTGCTCGCGACGAGGACCTCGCGGAGGACGGCTCGCGACGCCTCCTCTTCGGAGCGGTAGACCTCGACTTCGCAGAGGTCGAAGCGCCGATGGTTGGATGCGTTTGACGGAGGCGTGCCGAGCGGATGGACCTCCTTCTGGCAGGGGTCCGCCCGTTCGCGCGCTTCGGCAACGATCTCGAGAACGCTGAGCGCTCTATCGTATTGGACGAGCAAGGTTGATTGCCTCCCGCAGGATCGTGTCGTAGGAATCGTCTCGTGTCACCGGCTGCAGCGGGCGAGCGTCGCGGTCGTCGAGGAGCAGAACCTCACCGGTTGTGATGTTTGCTGAGACCGTTCCGCGCGCCCCGACCACCTCGACGGTCTTGTCGTCCAGCTGTCCTTTGCCGAGGAGGATGGTGATGGGGATCGAACCCCGGACCGTGGCTTCCAAGCGGGCGGAGGTCTCGCCAGAGACGGGCGCGCCCTCGTACTTCGCGACGACGAGTTCGCGAATCTGGAACTCGTCGGCTCGCTCAAGCTGCAGGAGCTCGAAGACGATCTGGACGGCGTGGGGCAACATGTCGTCAATCAAGCCCCGATCCAGGAGCGTCTCTCGTCCCGGTTCGACTCCGCGCCGCTCTCGGATTGAGATCGAGACGTGGGCGATCTCCCCAACCTCTTCGCACAGCCTTCCTGATTGGGAGCTCCGGAGTAGGTATCGCACGGAGGGCTTGTTCACGTAGTGGTCGACGCCGAAGCATTGGACCGCGCTGCCCCACGAGTCCAGATCTTTGCGTGCCGATTGGGCCTCGGATAGCGAATCGGACAAGGGTTTCTCGACCAGAACGACGGGGACTTGCCCACCGAGGAACCGCAGGTCCGGTATGTGGGAGGAGTTCCACGTGGCGATGATGGCTACGTCCACGCGATCCAGGAGACCCGTAAGCCGGGCCTTCTCGCTCGGTTGGTCGACCCAGAACCAGTCTGTTACGAGCGGATCCGTCTCTGGCGGGCGCTTCTCGGCGATCCAAAGCAGGAGCTTCTGCCCGCTTGGGCGCATCTGCCCCAAGAGCCGCTCGTACGCCGGCCTGTACTTCGTTCTCCAGACAGACCCCGCGCCGATCAAGAGGAACGTGCATGGCCAATCCTGAGACATACGGCACAAGCCTACTGTCTCTCGGGAATCCCGGCAAGTGGAGCAGCTGCGGGCCTGAGCGTGCGTGCTCCATCACCTGCCTTCCTTCGACTGGCCGTCCGCACCCGCGGCATTCCTTGAGGTACACAGGATCGCTTCGCCCCGCTGGCGCAGGTCCGGCGTAGGCGGCTGCTCTTCTGGCCAGGCGGCTTCGGCGATCGCCCGAAGCCGCTTCGGGTTCTTGATCGACTCGCCGTGGCTGGGGACGCCGTCCCCGCCGAAGCGACGGATGCGGGAACAGGCGAGTCAGGATAGGCGCCACAGTGGGCGAGTTCCTGCCCTTGCGGGTCTGTGGCAAGCTGAATCGAGGCCCTCAGGACGAGAGACAGTTGAACTCCTGAGTCAGTTTCTCGGCGTCGCGACCCCAGTCGAAGAAGTGGTTTTCCGTGCGGCTGAGGCGAATGCGACCTGTGGAAGGGAAGACGACGTCTTGTTCGACGCGGAACTCAAGGGGAAGGGCGATCGTGGTCACGTCGGATTGGTTCCACAGCCTCCATCGCGCGGTGTTCCCTGTTTGGTCATACCTGCGCCAGCGATCCCGGAGGTAGATCTCAGTAAGTCCGTGCAGGAACTGGATCGTGCCCTTCTGCCCCGTCCGAGGGCTTACGTAGTCCGCGATGGTGACCTCGTCGTAGGCGAGTCGTGCCGGAATGCCTGCGGAACGACAGAGCGCGGCAAGCAGGATCGCCTTGTTGTAGCAGAAGCCCTTCCCCGCCTTCAGAACCTCGGAGGCCTTGAACTGATCGAAGTCTCCTTCTTCGATGCGGTCCCGCACGAATTCGAAGAGGCTCTTTGCCCGTTGGATGGGCGCCGACTCACGGCCGCAGAGCTCTTGGGCGGTGCTTCGGACAAGGGTGTTGTCGGAATCCACGTAGATCCCCGGTTTAAGATAGCGACGCACGTCTGCAGGAAACTCTGTCCAGTCCTTCGCCATGGTCGCATCTCCTTGAGCCCTCTCCTCTTGGCGCCTATGGGTCGCCGCTCGCGCGGCATCGTACGGGTGAACGTCAGCCCTGTCAACGCCGCTTGTTGGGCCCGCGCCGGGTTCGCGCCGAGATCGGCTACGAGGTTCGGCTGGGTGAGGGCCTGAGGCAAGTCCAGTAGGTCCGACGGCGCTGTCGGCAGACTGAGGGCATGGTGCGTGCGCAGCAGGATCGGGGACAAACCCGGACTCGGAGTCGCTGCGCGGGACGGTTCGCGCCGCGGGACAAGTCCGGCAGCCTTCCCGAGCAGCCCAGCGGCCGCGGGCGGTTGTCTGCTCGTCGCGCTGCCGGGAAGGATCCTCCGGCACACGTCGAGGCTCATGGGGCCCCGGCCCTGGGTGCACTGGCCGCGGAGCGCATCTTGCGAGCCTACTCTCGGTCGTGCGCTCTTCCGCACTTGGGGCACTCCTGGAGGTACCAGGACCGCTTCGCCCCGCAGGCGCAGGTCCAGCGCCGACACTCTTCCTCGAGCCAGAGCGCTTCCCCGACTTCTCGAACGCGCTTCAGGCTCGCGATCGAGTCGCCGTGATGCGGGGTGCCGTCTCCATCGAACTCGGCAATGCGAGGGCACGGTAACTCGGGACATGCGCCGCAGTGGGCGACCTCTTTCGCCTCCGCGCACGTGCGAATCTCACAGCCACCCGAGGCCGAGTCCTTGCGGCACCCGGGGCAGGCCTGGAGGGGCGTGTCCTCTGACACGGCGTACTTCGCCGGCATTCCTTGGAGATGAGCGCGATCCTTCTCGTCGAAGGCGAGCTTGAAGCTGCACGCCCCGCAGTAGAGCCCGCAGTAGCCGACGAGATCGAGATTCGTGTTCATAGCGTGTCTTGTGCGATCAGCCGAGGAGCTCATGGAGTTCCGCCTCCTTGGCGATCCCGAGGTGGCTTGCGACCTCTTTCAGGATCCCGGCGAGCGTCCCGGGTTTGAGCACGGGGTGCCGGGGGATTGTGAGGTGATGCTCGCCGTTCTGCGTCGTCGTGAGCCGTAGATGGTCGCCGCTCTGGCGGGTCACCGCGTACCCGTAGACCTGAAGAAGCCGCGCGAGCACGGCTCCGTTGAGGTGCCGCGGGAGCTTCATAGGGTGATGACTTCGTCCGTCTCCATGCGGAGGCGGGCGGTCTTCGGGCAGTCGCAGTCTTCGAAGTGGCAACGGAGCGCGTCCCGGATCGCCGCCTTGAGCTCCTCGAGGGTCGGAGCGCAGGTGAAGATCGCGCAGCCAAGGGCTCGTGCCTCGTACCCTCCTTCCGCGCACGCCTTCACCACGAAGGTGATCTCGCTCATCGTCGCCTCCCTGTCTTGAGGCCCCATTCTACCCGCCGCGCGGAGGAGGCGCCCAGGCTACTCGAGTGCAAGTCTCCTCTGTGCTGTCTTTCGTGCGCGTGAGGGGACGGTACGTCTCGCGGGAGCGCGAGAGCGGTCGTTGATGGATCATTCTCCTAGTCGAGGCCGCCGGGTGCCTCGGCGCCCACTCCGGCTCCGACGGGTGCGGCCCCCAGATCGGCTCCATCGACTGAGTCACCGCTCGGGGCGACCGCTTGGCTCCCTTCCTCGATCCGCCGGAGAGTGGGGATGAGGAATCCGAACGTGCCCACGAGAAGCGACAGGACCCCGGCGGCCGCGTACCAGACGGAGAGCCCCAGGCGGTCGCTCAGCGGGCCGGCAAGCACGAGTCCGAGCGGTGAGGAAAGGGAGAGAAGGCTGCCCGCCACTCCAAAGACGCGACCTTGAATCTCGGGAGCGACCGTCGCCTGGAGGATGGCGAGGAAAGGCCCGTCGATCATCGGGATCGCAAACCCCATCGCGAAGAGACACGCGAGTCCAGCGAAGAGGACGTTTCCCGGCGCGAAGGCCAGAGCGGTGATCCCGACGCCGAGGATCAAGACGCCTCCTTGGATGGTCCTGATCTTGCGGCGGAAACCGCCCCAGGCTCCGAGGAGGACGCCCCCGGCGACCACCCCCGCGCCGAAGATCGCTTCGAACGCCCCGAGTTGCGCCGGTCCTCCGTGGAAGTGATCCTTGACGAGGAGCGGAAGGAGGGAGAAGGCCGGAGTGAGCGCGAGCTTGATCAGGAGTGCTATGGCGATCAAGAGGACGAGAGCAGGCCAAGCCCGGACGTAGCGGAACCCTTCTTGCAGATCCTTCCACACGGAGAGCTTCTCGCAAGCCTCGGCGCGAGGAGGTTTGGGAATCGGGATGAAGAAGAGAGGGAGGATTCCGGCCATGGCCGTTCCGGCGTCCACGAACATGACCCCCGAGAGGGGCATGATGGAGATGAGGAACGCCCCGATGGCCGGGCTCACGATGTTCAGCCCGCCGTTCATGATCTGGTTCAGCCCGGCGATGCGCGAGAGCTGGTCCTTCGGGACGAGGAGCGAGGTCGACGCGGCCATCGCCGGCCAGTGGAAGGCGCTGCCGAGCGAGCGGGCGAGCACGACGAGATAGACATGCCAGACCTGCATCCTCCCCGCGAGGAAGACGACGGCGAGTCCCAGGGAGACCAGGGCAATCAGGACGTCGGCCGCGATCATCACGCGCCGTCGGTCCCAGCGATCGACAAGGGCTCCGGCGATGGGGCCCAAGGCGATCTGCGGGACGAGGGCGACGAGTGTCGCGCTCGCTAGCACGGTCGCCGAGCCCGTCGTGGCCGTGAGCCACCACACGAGGGCAAACTGCGCGACCTGGCTTCCGATAAGGGAAACCTGTTGCGCGGTCCAGATCATGAAGAACGGGCGCCTCCAGGTGCCCGTTGGTGCGCGAGCCGCCTTCTCCGTCATCGTCGTTCCTCCTCCATTCTCACTTCTGCGGCATCGAGGTTCGAATCGGCCGCAGCCGGTTGCCTCGAGTATCCGTCGAAAGAACAACACACTGTTCTGTTATTGCCAACCGACGCTCCAACCAACGCCAAGGTTTGCCTGAGAATCCCTGTAGACGAAAGCCTCGGGAAGAGATACGCCCATTCTCCGCACAGCAATCTCCTCCAGTTGTCTGCCATGATTCCCACGTTGACCTCTCCTCAGAAGCGATCGCTGTCTGGGGATGCCCTGCCCGGACCTCCTCGGCAGACAGTGTAACAACACACTGTTACGTGGTCAAGGGGGTGTACCCTCCCGCGCCACCCGCCGTTGTAGCACTGATGGAGGAATCTCTCGGCGGAAGCGGCTTGTTCTTGGTCATCTGACAGGCTACGGTTCTACGCGACGAGATGATGAATCGAAACGCAGCGAGGATCCTGTACGAAATCGCGGACCTTCTCGATCTGGAAGGCGTAACCTTCAAGCCGCGCGCCTATCGTCGCGCCGCTCAGGCGGTGGAGGCGCTTGCCGAGCCGATCGAGGCCGTTGCCGCGAGAAACGAGCTCAAGAAGCTTCCCGGTGTAGGCGAGGCGATCGCCAAGAAGATCGCCGAGATCGTCGAAACCGGGCGGCTGGCCTATCACGACGAGTTGAAGGCGAAGCTTCCGATCGACCTGGCCTCGTTGACGGGGGTGGAAGGGGTTGGCCCGAAGACGGCGAAGCTCTTGTACGAGGCGCTGGGAGTCCGCACACTGGACGACCTCGAAAGGGCGGCGCGGGCACAAGAGCTGCGCCAGGTGAAGGGCCTCGGCCGCAAGACCGAGGAGAAGATCCTGCGCGGGATCGCCGAGGCCAGGCGGGTCGAGCAGCGCGTGAGTCTTTGGTCAGGCTTGTCTCTTGCGAGCGAGCTGTGCGCGAGGCTCAGGGACACCGGGCACTTCGCGCGTCTGGAGCCGGCGGGTTCGCTGCGACGTGGACGGGAGACGATCGGGGATCTCGACCTTCTCGGGGTCTCGGGTGACGCCCGGGCGGCGAGCGAGGCGTTCGTTTCCCTTCCCGATGTCGGGGAGGTTCTCGCCCGCGGGGAGAAGAAGACCTCCGTACGAATCAAGGGCGGTCTCAAGGTCGACCTGCGCCTTGTTCCCGAGGAGTCGTTTGGCGCGGCGCTCCAGTACTTTACGGGCTCCAAGGAGCACAACGTGGCTCTGCGCGAGCGGGCGGTCGCGCGAGGCCGGAAGCTGAACGAGTACGGACTGTTTGATACGGCGGGGCAGTCGGTCGCGGGCGGCACGGAGGCCGAGATCTACGAGGCGCTGGGACTGGACTGGATTCCGCCCGAGCTGCGGGAGAACGAGGGCGAGATCCGCGCGGCGGAGAGGCGGGAGCTCCCGACCCTGGTCACGCGGGAAGACATCCGAAGCGACCTCCACGTTCACACGAGCTTCTCCGACGGAGTGGGCTCGATCGAAGAGATGGCGCGCTCGGCGCGCGCTCGCGGGCTTTCGTACTTGGCCGTCACGGATCACTTCCGCTTCGCCGAGGTGATCGGCGGGCTTTGCGCGGATGACCTGCGGCGCGAACGGGACGAAATCGCGAGCTCAAACGAGCGGCTCAAGGGCTTCCGCGTCCTGTGTGGGGTGGAGGCGAACGTGGACAAGACCGGGTCGCTCGACGTTCCTCGAGGCCTGATGGCCGAACTTGACCTCGTGGTGGCCGCGGTTCACTCTCACTTTCACCTCTCGAAGGAGGAGTCGACCGACCGGCTTCTCCGCGCCATCGAGACGGAGGGCGTGGACATCCTCGCCCACCCCACCGGGCGGAAGATCGGCCAGCGACCTGCGGTCGACGCGGACTGGGACAAGGTCTTCCGGAGGGCCGCCGCAGCAGGAGTGGCCTTGGAGATCAACGCGAATCCTGAACGGCTCGACCTCCAAGCCTCTCTGGTCCGGGAGGCGATCGCGGCCGGAGCTAGACTCACGATCGGGACAGACGCCCACGCGCCGGATCATCTCGACTTCCTCGAACTTGGGATCCTCACCGCGCGCCGCGGTTGGGCCGCGGCCGCTTGGGTCCTCAACACGCTTCCGGTGGACGAGTTCTTGATGGCCCTGCGCCGAGCACGTGGCAGCGGACGAGCCAGGGCCTAGTTCACGTCGATCTCGTGGTTGTCGCGATCGTAGAGGCGCGGGTAAAGTCCCAGGCTCCGCAGCTCGCGCAAGAGAACCCGGAAGGACTCTGGCAGGCCAGGCTTGGGGAACTCCTCACCCTTGAGGATCGACTTGTAGAGCTGGATCCGGCCGCGCGTGTCGTCCGACTTCACGGTCAGCATCTCCTGCAGGAGGGCGGAGGCGCCGTAGGCCTCGAGGGCCCACACCTCCATCTCACCCAGGCGCTGGCCGCCGAACTGGGCCTTGCCGCCGAGAGGCTGCTGCGTGATCAGGGCGTAGGGGCCGGTCGAGCGGGCGTGGATCTTCTCGTCGGCGATGTGCTCGAGCTTCAGCACGTACATGTACCCGACCGTGATCGGCCGTGAGAAGGGCACTCCGGTGCGGCCATCGCGCAGGATGACCTTCCCGTCGTGATCATCCCCCTCCCCGAGGTGAGCCTTGATCCGGAGCTTACGCAGCTCATCGAGGATCTCGTCCTCTTGTGCCCCGTCGAAGATCGGGGAGGCGACGAGCTCGCCCTTCAGGTGCGCGAGCCAACCGAGATTCGCCTCGAAGATCTGGCCGAGGTTCATGCGCGAGGGAACGCCCATCGGATTGAGGAGGACGTCCACGGGGGTGCCGTCCGGGAGGTAGGGCATCTCCTCCACAGGGAAGATGCGCGAGATGACGCCCTTGTTCCCGTGCCGGCCGGCGAGCTTGTCGCCGACAGAGATCTTCTTGCACTGTGCGACGAAGACCTTGACGAGCTCGTTCACGCCGGCGTCGAGCTCGTCTCCGCTCTGGCGGGAGAACTTCTTCACCTTGACGACCTTGGCGGCCCCCGAGACGGGTGGCATGCGCAGGGAGGTGTTCCTCACGTTGCGGGCCCGCTCGCCGAAGATGGAACGGAAGATCTTCTCTTCGGGGGTCGGCTCGGACTCCCCACGTGGCGTGATCTTGCCGACCAGGATGTCGCCGGTATGGACGACCGTCCCCACGCGCACGATCCCGTCCTCATCGAGATTCTTCAGGTCGTCCTTGGAGATGTTGGGGATGTCGGCCGTGATCTCCTCCGGCCCGAGCTTCGTCTCCTCGGCCTTGGCCTCGAACTCCTCGACGTGGATCGAGTCGAGCTCGTCGTCGCGAACGAGGCGCTCGCTGATCACAACGGCGTCCTCGTAGTTGTAGCCCTCGAAGGGCATGAAGGCGACGAGCAGGTTCTTCCCCAGGGCGAGCTCGCCGAAGTCGCTCGACGGCCCGTCAGCGAGGAGGTCTCCCTTCTTGATCACGTCACCCTCATTCACGACCGGCTTCTGGTGCAGGATCGTGTTCTGGTTCGAGCGGTCGAACGTCACCAAGGGGTAGACCTTCTTCTTCCGGTTCTGCCGTAGGACAACCTGGCGGGCGTCGACCTCGTCTACGATGCCGTCTTCCTCCGCGAGGAGAAGCATTCCCGAGTCCATGGCGGCCTGGCGCTCGAGGCCGGTCCCCACGAGAGGCGCTTCCGCCCGCAGGAGGGGAACAGCCTGGCGCTGCATGTTGGCGCCCATCAGGGCGCGGTTGGAGTCATCGTGCTCGAGGAAGGGGATGAGCGCGGAGGAGATGCCGACGAGGGCCTTGGGCGAGACGCCGATGAAGTCCACCTCTTCGGGTCTGACCAGGCGCACGTCCTCGCGGCCGGTACGCACTTCCACCATCTCGCCCGTAAGCTTCCCGTTCTTGCCGACCGGGGCGGTGGCGGGAGCGATCTTGTAGCGCTCCTCGTCGTCGGCCATCAGGTAGACGATCTCGTTGGTGATCTTCCCTTTCGTCACGCGGCGGTACGGGGCGACGAGGAAGCCGAACTCGTTCACCCGGGCGTAGCAGGCGAGCGACGTGATCAGGCCAATGTTCTGACCTTCCGGCGTCTCGATCGGGCAGATGCGCGCGTAGTGAGACGTGTGCACGTCGCGTACCTCGAGCTTCGCGCGCCGCTTGGTGAGGCCTCCGCCGAGCGCGTTCAGGCGCCGCTTGTGGGTGACCTCGGTGAGGGGATTCGTCTGCTCGAGGAACTGAGAGAACCGGCCGGTGTAGAAGAGTTGGTTGATCGCGCCCTGCACGGTGCGGGTGGATATGAGGCGGCGGATCGTGTCCTTCTCGTCCAGGGCGTACTTGGAGAGCTTGTCTCGCGCCATGCGCGCCATGCGCACGAGGCCCGTGCGAAGGGCGTTCTCCGCGAGCTCGCCCGGGAGGCGCACGCGCTTGTTCGCCAGATGATCCTTCTCGTCAAGGATCTCCGGGTGCTCTGGGACCAGAAGGAGAAGCTTGATCGTGCGCACGATGTCCGCGAGGTAGAGGACCGGCTGCTTCAGCCCGATCCCGAGCTTCCGATTCACCTTGAACCGGCCGACGGGAGAGAGCTGATAGCTTGTCGGGTGGAAGTACAGGTTCTCGACATACTCCGCCATCTGCGCCGGGGAGGCGCGGTCGGAGGGCCGCAGGCGGTGGTACACGGCGCGCAGGGCGTCTTCCTGCGTCGTGACCTGATCCTCGTCCAGGGTCTTCTGGATGAAGCGATCCAGCACCTTGAACGAGTGGAGCTTCGCCGCGGCGAGCCGAGCGAGGTGGTCCTTCTGCAGGAGCTCGCCGCGCTCGATGATCGTCTCCTTGCCCTTCTTCGCGGTCACCGTCTGTGCCGCGCGGCGGCCGATGAAGGGTTCGAGAGTTTCGATGGTCACCGGCGAGACGGGGACGCCGTAGTAGCGGAGGATCTTCTCCTCGTCGAATCCCAGGGCCTTGAGGAGCACGGTGACAGGGACCTTTCCCTTGCGGTCGAGGTTTGCCTTGAGCGTCATCCGTCGCGTGTCGAGGAGGATCTCCAGCCACGCGCCGAGCTCGGGCAGGATGTGACCCTTAAACTGTGTCTTCTCCTCCTGGGTAAAGTAGGCGCCGGGCGAGCGAGTCAACTCGTTGACCAACGCGTTCTCCGACCCGTTGATGATGAACGTCCCGCGGGAGGTCATCATGGGGAAGTCGCCGATGTACAGCTCGGTCTCTTGGAGAACCTTGTCCTCCTGGAACAGGCGCGCGGTGACGCGCAGCGGCTGCGAGTACGTAAGGTCCCGGTCCTTGCACTCACTCTCCGTGTTCCTCGGCTCACCGAGGTACGGCTCCAGGAACTCAAGGCGCAATCCATCCTTGCCGTGTCCTTCGATGGGGGAGGCGTCAGCGAAGGCCTTGGTTATCCCTCTGTCGATGAACTTCCGAAAGGATTCCCGCACGTCCTCCAAGAGGTAAGGCGCAGCCAGGATCTCCTGGATCCGCCCGTAGGACCTCCGTTCCCGCTGTGGCATCGTCACCCTCCAAAAGAACGCTCTGCCTCAGGGTCGGAAGACCCCAAGGCAGACCGCAACAGAAGACCTCTGGAATCCGTCAAGGAATGGACTACTTGAGCTCGACCTCGGCTCCGGCCGCTTCTAGTTTCTCCTTAATGCTCGCTGCTTCGACCGGACCCACGCCTTCCTTGATGATGGCGGGAAGGTTGTCCGCAAGGTCCTTGCACTCCTTGAGTCCCTTGCCGGTGATCTCCTTGATTTCCTTGATGACCTGAATCTTCTTCTGGCCGGGGCTGGTCATAACGACCTTGTACGTCTCGGCGGCGGCCGGGGCACCATCCCCGGCGGCTCCACCCGGAGCGGTGGCGACAGCGACCGGCGCCATCATCGCGGCGGAGACGCCGAAGCGCTCCTCGATCATCTCCACGAGCTCAGCCAGGTCCTTCACGGACATGTTCTCTATTTCCTGAAGGATCTCTTCCTTACCCATTCGCTTCCTCCTTCTTCCCTTCTCGTTGCTTTCGAACCTCGTCCAGGACGCTTGCGAGCTCGCGCACCTTGGCTTGCAGTACGACCGCCAGCGACCGCATCGGGCTTTGGAGGAGCATGGCGATCGTCGCCAGGAGCTCCTCGCGTGAAGGCAGGGTCGCGTAGCGCTTGACGTCTCCCTCAACCACGAGCGTCTTCTCGAACAGCCCGCCCTTGGGCGAGTAGTTCGGCGCGTACTGCCTACGGCATTCCTCAGAGAGCTTGAACGCGAGCGCGGGGTCGTCATAGCCGATGGCGATTCCGATCGGGCCTGTGAACAACAGGCCGAGGTCCGGGACGCCCGCCTGCTCGGCGGCAATGCGCGCCAGGGTGTCCTTCACCACGCGGAACTCGATTCCAGCCTTGGTGAACTTGGCGCGCAGCGCGACCATGTCGGTGGCCTTGAGACCGCGGTAGTCAGCGAGGACGAGCGAGGCGGCCCGCTCGAACTTCTCCTTGAGCAGCGCGACTTCCTCCGTCTTCTTCTGCGTAGGCATCGTCTTCGCTCCTAGTGGGCCTTCTCCGCGAGCGCCGTCACCTCGGCCAGATCCAGGGTGACCCCTGGCCCCATGGTGGACGAGATCACGACTCTCTTGATGTAGCGCCCCTTGATCCCTTCTTCAGGACGGCGCTCGCCGACGCTGTGGATGAGGGCGGCGAGGTTCTCCTTGAGGGCACTTGCCTCGAAGGAGGTCTTCCCGAACACCGTGTGGATGACTCCGAAGCGGTCGCTGCGGAACTCGACCATTCCCTTCTTCAACTCGGCGATGACCTTGCCGATGTCCTTGGTCACCGTGCCGGTCTTGGGGCTCGGCATCAGGCCCCGCGGGCCGAGGACCTTTCCCAGCTTCCCCACGACGGACATCATGTCCGGTGTGGCGACGATCTTGTCGAACTCGAGCCATCCATCCTGGATCTTCTTCGCCATGTCGTCGCCACCGACGTAGTCGGCTCCCGCTTGCTCGGCCTCGGCCGCGCTCTCGCCTTTGGCGAAGGCAAGGATGCGCACGGTCTTGCCGGTCCCGTGCGGGAGGGGGCAAGTTCCGCGCACGATCGTCTGGCTCGCCTTGATCCCCAGATTGAACGAGGCCTCGGCCGTCTCATCGAATGCCGCGGTCGCGCACGCCTTGAGCTTCGCCACCGAGTCGTCCAAGCTGTAGGTACGCGGTCGCTCAAGGAGCGCGGTGGCGCTCTGGTATCTCTTGCTGTGTCTCACGACTCCACCACCTCAACGCCCATGTTCTTGGCGGTGCCTTTGATGATCTTGATCGCCGACTCGAGCTTGTAAGTATTCAGATCGGGGAGCTTGCGCTCAGCGATCCGTCTCACTTGCTCTTCCGAGATCTTGGCGACCTTCGTACGGTTGGGTTGTGCAGACCCGGATTTTACCCCCGCGGCCATCTTAATCAACTCCGCGGCGGGCGGCTGCTTGAGGACGAAGTCGAAGGAGCGGTCGAGGTAGATCGAGATGACGACCGGGATCACTAGCCCCGGGGTCTCCTTCTTCGTCGCCTCATTGAACTGGCTGCAGAACGCCATGATGTTCACCTTGTGCTCGCCCAGCGCGGGGCCTACCGGCGGGGCGGGGGTCGCCTGCCCGGCGCGGATCTGCAGGTTGATCTTTGCGATTGCACTCTTGGCCATCTTGTCACCTCTCTACAGCTTCTCGATCCCCTCGAATCCGAGTCGCACCGGGGTTTCGCGGCCGAAGATCTTGACCATGACCGTGACTTCCTCGGCTTCCTTGTCGATCTCCTTGACTTCTCCCGTGAAGTCGGCGAACGGACCCTCCACGATCTCCACGACCTCGCCGACGGAGAAGTCGACCTCGATCTTGGGCTCACCGGAGGCGACCGGTACCTCGAGGAGTCCGGCCTTCCGCTTGATGAGCTTCATCTCGGGTCCCTCAATCGGGGACGGCTTGAACCGCGATCCGACGTAGCGGACCGCTCCCTTCAAGCCGTCGATCAGCTCAAGCATCTCTTCGTCATCCAGGCCCAGCCGGCAGAAGACGTATCCCGGGAACAGGCGCCGCTTCTCGATTCGCTGGATCGTCACGACGCGCTTGTCCTTGTACTCCTTCACCTTGAGGAGTCCAGAGGCGCGGCTGGGAATCGTCTCTTCCTGCTCGATCAGGTCACCCTGGTGAAGCGTCATCCCCTGTCGCACCTTGGCCAGCCCCTTTTCCGGGATGAGCCTCGTCTTCGTCTTTCCATCCGCCTGCTCCAGAGTGAGTCGGCGGACCTTATCGCGGAGCACGATCTTCCCCTTGTTCGCCACCACGAAGTGCTCGTCGCTGTCCACGGTGAGAGGGACGCCGTTTCGGATCTTCTCCGTCACGCGAATGTCCCGACGGATCTTCTTGTCAGCCGGGATGAGGTACTCCTCCTCGTTGCGGTTGGTCATCTCGACGAGCACGCGCTGCAGCGGCTCAACCTCGATGACCTTGGCATCGGCCTCCATGTGGCGCGGCCCCTTGCGGGCGATCACGTCGCCCCGCTGGATGCGTTCGTTGGGCCTAGCGACGAGGTCGTACTCGTATGGAATCCGGTACTCGGTCCCCGCCTCTCGCCGACTGCGCGAGGTGATGACCTCCTCCACCGGGACGAGGAAATGCGTCTCCTCGCCGTCGGCGTGGAAAGTCTCGACGGCCTTCTCCAGGCCGCGCTTCCTTACGCGCTCGTTCAGGTCTTCCTTGACCTTCAGCTCCGAGCCCGCGTAGGTCTGGATCGCGTACCACTTCTTCATCCGCATGGTCTTGCCTAGCCCCTAGCCCCGAAGCCTGGTCAGATTCGTGATGACGGCGAGGACGCCTTGGTCGATGACGAACACGTACAGGGTAACGACCACGACCAAGAGCAGAATCAAGGCGGTGAGCGAGATGACCTCTTTGCGCGTCGGCCACGTCACTCGCGCCATCTCTCCGCGGACTCCCGTCAGGTAGTTCTTGATCCTCTCGAACATCGAGCGTCTCCTTTGTGCCTTGCTCAAGCAGGCCCGAGAGGAATTGAACCCCCAGCCTTCCGATTTGGAGTCGGATGCTCTGCCAGTTGAGCTACGGGCCTATCGTGGCCTAGGTTCTCCTAGACCTCCTTATGAGGCGTGTGGTGCTGACACCACCGGCAGTACTTGTTGAGGGTCAGCTTCTCGCGCGTGTTGTTCTTGTTCCGCTTCGTGTGGTAGTTGCGGCGAGAACACTCTCCACAAGCGAGGGCGACGTTGACGACCGTTTCGCCTTTCTTGGCCATAGTTGGTACCTACTCGAGGATCTTCGTCACGACGCCAGCCCCGACCGTGCGGCCACCCTCGCGGATGGCGAAGCGGAGCCCTTCCTGCATGGCGATGTGGGTCTGCAGTTCGCCGTTGATCTTCAGGTGGTCGCCCGGCATGACCATTTCCACGCCCTCGGGAAGGTGAACCGATCCCGTGACGTCCGTCGTGCGGAAGAAGAACTGGGGCCGGTAGCCATCGAAGAACGGCGTGTGCCGCCCGCCTTCGTCCTTGCCCAGGATGTAGACCTCACCTTCGAACTTGGTGTGCGGGGTGATCGACTTGGGGGCCGCGAGGACCTGACCGCGCTCGATCTGGTCCTTCTCCACGCCGCGCAGGAGGATTCCCACGTTGTCGCCGGCAATGGCGTAATCGAGGGTCTTGTTGAACATCTCTAGGCTCGTGGCGACCGTCTTCATCACCTGTTCGCGAATCCCGACGATCTCGATTTCCATGCCCGGAGTGATCTTGCCCTGCTCGACGCGGCCGGTGGCGACCGTGCCGCGGCCCTTGATGGAGAAGATGTCCTCGACGGGCATCATGAACGGCTTATCTTCCTCGCGCTCCGGGAGCGGGATATAGCTGTCGACCGCCGCCATGAGGTCGAAGATCGACTTGGCGTCCGTGGCCGGGTCGGGGTTGTGCATCGCCTTGAGGGCCGAGCCACGGATGATCGGCGTCTCGTCGCCCGGGAACTCGTTCGCCGAGAGGAGCTCGCGGATCTCCATCTCCACGAGGTCGATGAGGTCCGGGTCCTCGACCAGGTCCACCTTGTTCAGGAAGACGACGATCGCCGGGACGTTCACCTGCTTGGCGAGGATCACGTGCTCACGCGTCTGGGGCATCGGGCCATCGGTCGCGGCGACGACGAGGATCGCGCCGTCCATCTGCGCGGCGCCGGTGATCATGTTCTTGATGTAGTCCGCGTGCCCCGGGCAGTCAATATGCGCGTAGTGCCGGGTCTGCGTCTCGTACTCCACGTGGGCGACGTTGACGGTCAGAATCTTGGTGGGGTCGCGGCGGAAGAGCTTCGCATCAGCCTTGGCGACCTGATCGTACGAACGTGCCTGGGCCAGGCCCTGCCTGGCCAGGACCATCGTGATCGCCGACGTCAGGGTCGTCTTCCCGTGGTCGATGTGCCCGATCGTCCCGATGTTCAGATGAGGCTTCGACCGTACAAACTGCTCTTTTGCCATCTCCTAAACCTCCTTGGCTAGGTGCGACGTCAAGTTCGTGGCGCAGGCTCCCGCCGCAAACACAAGCCCGCGATCGGAATCGGACCGATGGCCTCCCCCTTACCAAGGGGGTGCTCTACCGGCTGAGCTACACGGGCGTTTCGAACTGCGCCGAGTGTAACCGAAAGTCACAACGCACGCCAATTGGAGGGGGAGGGATTTGAACCCCCGTAGGCGTACGCCAACGGATTTACAGTCCGCCCCGTTTGGCCACTTCGGTACCCCTCCGGAAGCCGTCGAAAGCCAGCGGCCAGAATCGAACTGGCGACCTACTGATTACAAGTCAGTTGCTCTACCGATTGAGCTACGCTGGCGTCGAACGCAGGGATGCATTCTACCGGCGGTCCCGCGGACTGTCAAGCGCTGATCGCAAGCACGGTCCTCGCACTGCCGGAGAGACGACGGCTTTCCCTCCCGCCTGAGACATTCGACCGTCAGGGCTCCCAGAAGGGGGAGTCAGTCCCAGTGTGAATCTCCTGGGCTAACGAAGACTCAGAGTGAAGAGCGACGAACAGGGCTGACGACAGATCGCCACTAGACCGAGACCAATCGACCAATCACTCGGCCTGGGCCCACCCCAAGAGTGAGCAGACTCGCGGCCGCTTCTAGTGGCCCAAGAGCTGTCGAATGGCCTTCTCCAGCGCCTGGCGCTGGACGCACCGCAGGACGAAGACCACATTCTCTTCGACCTCGAAGAAGACGCGATATTCACCGACACGCAAGCGGCGCAACGTTCCCGTGGGATCTGCTGCAATCGCCTTGATTACATCCCCATCAGGCATTGGGTCCTCTTCAAGACGCTTGAGGTTCCCAAGAAGGGCATAGCGACGATCAGCAGGTAGACGACGTAGGTCCTTCTGCGCTTGGTGGGTGACTTGGACCTGGAACTTCACCGGGCTCTCTTCCGTTCTCTCTCTGTCTCAGCGAGGAGGTCGTCCAGGGAAGTGACTCGTCCCGCTCTAGCATCCTTCCGTGCCTGTTCCAAACCCTTGCGGAAGTCCGGGTGAGAGAGCACGACGAGGCCCTCCAGCTCGTCCTGTGTCACGTCACGGATGACGGCGACGGGCTTTCCGTAGCGAGTGATGAATACGGGGTCTCCCGCAGCTGCTTGGCGCAGGATCTCGGAGGTGCGGTCGTGCAGTTCTTTCACGTTGACGAAGGGCATAGGCCACCTCCCGGGTGGTGTGTTGGTTCGCGCTATGATTGTAGCGCAAACAAAGGATACTGGCTACGCCCCGCTGATCGCAAGCACGGTCCTCCCATTCCCAGGCGGCGTGGGCTGTTGTTCCCACCTGAGGCGTTGGAGCGTCACCTGCTTGCCCTGCGTCACGGCTTCGCGACCGACTTCCTGAGGGAGACACACAATGTCCGTCTCGTCGCAGAAGGCTCTCGGACGCGCGAACCTAGCCACAACGCAGATCTCACCCACATTGTATACGAGGAGCTTGAGGTAGCTCTCAAATCCTTTCGGCAGCCGCAAGCGGTGACGGCAGACCGATCGTGCCCAGACTACTCACCGCGGTCATTTGTCGTACGCGATCGGCGCCAATACTGCTACGATGTGGCGGGATGAAGGATGAGCAGACGATATAGGTGGAGCCCGGTTCGCGTCCTGGTAGTCAGCGCCATGGTCTTGGGCACAGCGGTCGCAGGCCCTTTGGCGCCTGTTCGTGGTGACGGCTCAGCAGCGATCTTAGAGTTGAGCCTCGGCCCGTACGTGGTTCGACTGGAGCCTCCACAGGAATCCCCGTTGCCTCACGAGGTAGGTTACCTAGCCTCGTTTGCTAAGACACTGACCATCTGGAGAGGGGACCTGAAGGTTGCTGAGGAGGATTACGTGCAGGCCCTCGGCGCACTCACTGGGACCGACATCACCGGAGACGGCTACCCGGACGTTATCGTCGAGCGCTATTCTGGCGGTGCTCACTGTTGCTTTCAGACCGTGGTGTATAGCCTTGGGGAATGGGTTCAGATGTACCGAGCCGGTCACGAGTCGAACTGCCCTGGGGAGTTCCAGGACCTTGATGGAGACGGGGTATGCGAGTTTCTCACCTGCGACGACATCTTCGCTTACCGCTACTGCGCGTTCAGTAACTCGCCCCTAGTGACGGTCATCCTACGGTTCGAGCCTGGGGTTGGCTATATCGTCGCAAGCCAAGACTTCCCGGCGCTCTACGTGGAGGATATCGCCTTGCACACGGCGCTGGCCGAGGAGGTCCTACATGGCGACAGCCCCCTGAGGTTCGATGACACGACCAAGTGCGGGGTGCTGCCACTTGTGCTCGACTACCTGTATTCGGGGCAAGTCGAGCGGGGGTGGGAAGCGCTCTATCACTACTACCGGCTCCCAGACGTAGAAGCATTTCGCGCGGATATCGAGCAACAGATCGCTCGCAGCGGTTACTTCACCAGGCCCGACTGACCAGCCTCGGGAGAACGAGCCACGTCACAGGTCACTCTGCCCGACCTTCCACTAGGACCTGGAGGCGGCCTGAAATCCTTTCGCCAAGCGACACAAGCGGTAGCGGTAGAGTAGCTCGGGAAGCAGCCCGTTGATCGGGCGCGGTTTGAGTAGCGAAGGAGGTGTCTTCTAGTGACTAACGTGCGCCCAGAGGAAATCATCGCGCGGGGAGAGAACGACGAGTTCCTCAAGGAGTTCATAGAGACTGCGAATACGGGCGAGACGGGTCTTGCCAATGCGTTCCGGGTAGCGGGCGAAGTGTACCTGGCCAAGATGCTGTCTGACACCCAAGAAGCGGCCAATGGCATAACCAATGCACTCAAAGCAGCGGCACGGGCCGCGCGTTGCCACTCATTGGCCCTGGTGGTAGCCACGCTCGCGCTTGTTGGGGCGACAATCGCGCTCGTGGTGGTGACCGCACTCTCCGGGACCTAGGATATCCTTCGCCTGATGAAGGTTCCGCTCTTTAAGTCCGTCTAACCCGCCTCCGGCGTCACGTACCGACAGAGCAAGTTCTCTGGGAGCATCAGTACAACCCCGGCAGCGGCTCGCTATGCGCGGCTCAAGTTGACAGCAGTAAGAACGTCATTCTTGCTAATACGTCGCCCGATGTCTGGTCCCTGCTCAATCGAGACAACGGTGAAGCTGTATTCAGCTTCAGAAGCCCATTTTCCGATGTCAAGGCCGTCGCGTTGAGTGCGGACAAGCGTTGGCTCGCCACTGGCGGAGGCGATCATCAGGTCTGGGTCTGGGACATGATGCCACCCGCACCGTAGTAGCGCGGTTGGAGGAGGGAGGGAGGGGCAAGGCCTAGTTGGTTTCTAGCCGATCAATCCTACGGCGCCTTCTTTGGCTTCCGTCCCGTCGGGGCTAGGTCACCCCAAAGACCGGTCAGTCCGTCAGTTCCCACTCATCGCACAACGGCTGCGGCAAAGTCAGTGTGATCTTGTACGCTCCAGTCACACTTCCCCGGTCGTATGCCCATACCTTCAGGGTGAAGTCAGCAAGAAGCGGTTTCTGGCCGCAGCCAACGAACAACGTGGCCTTGTCACTGAAGACGCGGAACTCTTCTGACCAGTCCTCACAGGAGTAGAAGCTTCCCGTCAGCGGACCGCCCAACTCCACCCAATCTGTCGGCCAAGATGGCCCACTCTCCTTGTCATGTCGTGTGTGGCCCCCGCTAACAACCGTGACCTGAACCTCATAGCCGCCGCACACAGGTACCACTTGTATCCTGATTCTGATGGCGGCTCCGGCGTCATGCCTTTTGTACGGATGTGAGGTGTGTACACCGTCCAAGTAGGCATCAGCCACGATTTCGAATGAGTCACCTCTTATTTGGGGAGTTGCAGTCTCGCGGTACATGTGTGAGTGAAGGGACGCGGAGCCCCACATACCTTCGATAGACAGCGCGCTGAAGCCGTTCCTCGCATCAATAATGTCTACGTCCAAGAACTGCACGCTAGCGCGTATAGATGGCGTTTGCGCGAGAGTCGCAATGCACGGTTCCTTCGTCTCACAAGCGGCGCTCGCGGCCACAAGTGAAGATACCACAAGGACTAAGATGAGTATGAATAGGCCGTCTCTTCCCATGCCTCTCGCCCCGGACTCAGTGTACCACATGACATGGAGGAAGATCCTGCCCTTGAGGTTGGGCTGGCGCTCGGGAGTCGACTGTAGCCAAGCGGAGACAGGAGGGCTAGACTGACTCACGAAGAGGACCGTTCACCAGGGCAGTCGGGAGGGATGATGATGCGCAGAATGGTAGTCTTTCTATTCGCAGTCGTTCTTGCGGTGTCGTGCTTGTGCTACGCAGAAAAGACCCAGGAGTTCCAGAACAATTCGGGGACCAAGGCCACCGGGCTTCGGATCGTGTTCTATTCGTCAACCAGTATTACCAGCTACGGAGACGCTCTTTCGACCGTGACCCCAACGGGCAGCGCGAAGGAGTTCATCTTTTCTGGTGGTTCTGTCTTGCCTTTTGGCACGTTCACGGTCTCATGGGCCTCTTCCACCACGGTGAAGAGTTTCGAGTGGCTGGCGGGAGACCAGCCGGGTCCCGCCACGCCCGCAATGCACTGCAACACCACCATTTCTGCGATGTACCCCAATCTCGAAGAGGCCATCGATAGAGCCTGGGACGGCGCTGTGATTTGTGTAGAGCCAGGGACGTATCAAATCGGGCTGCTCACTATCGAAGAGCATAGCATTGCCATACGAGGAATGGGGCAGACTGCCAGCGATGTCGTCTTCACGGGGCCGAAGTACTCGGATCACTGGTTCACGGTGGCCTCATCAGCGGCAGTTGCGGTGGAGAACCTGAAGGTTGACGACACGCTTTTGTTGGTCAATGGGAATGCAACTCTTAGCCTCAAGAACGTCATTATTGTCACGGCGAAGCAGGTGTATCTAAGAGGTTACTCCACAGTTGACATCGAGAGTTCCGTCTTGACACTATCATCAATGTCTGTTTTTGAAGCAAACCGCCTTTCGATTCGGGATTCAGTGGTGGAAGGCTTAGTCAGTGCCCGAGAAG
>Ga0315286_10001083_pt1 | contig 24303 bp, 22 predicted proteins | sample YL17G10_0_MG_FD_205038 | JGI IMG/M metagenome (GOLD analysis project Ga0315286, IMG submission 205038) | Sediment microbial communities from Yellowstone Lake, YNP, Wyoming, USA - YL17G10_0 | ecosystem: Environmental > Aquatic > Freshwater > Lake > Sediment | place: USA: Wyoming | collected...
AGCGCGGCGCCCTCGCGCGTGTCTTCGATCTGAATGCCCCTGCCAAGAAGCGGCGTGACGCCGAAGATTTCCAGAAAGTCCTCGGAGACCTCGCCCACAACGAGGCGCTCTGCCTGCCCCGCTTCGACGACACGGGGAAGAAAGCCAGTGACCCGGCCCGCGCCGACATGAGAGAAGATGCGCCCGGACTCTCGCCAGGCGCGGACGTCGGCGATTGAAGGAGCGTACCAGCCCGCCCTCCCGAAGTGTGTCTCACGAATCGTCACGCCGACCAGTTCCTCGGGGTGCGGATATGGCAGCGGCCGCAGCAACGCCGCGTCGACCACGCTGAAGAGCGCCGTTGAGACGCCGATCCCTATAGCCAAGGTGAGGATCGCGACCACCGAGAACGCGCGGTGCTTGAGGAGGAGCCGCACGCCATACCGGACGTCCTGGAGAATGGTTTCCATCAGCCCGCCTCCCCGCACGTCGTAGCCGCGGTCTTGCATCAGCGCGAGATTGCCGAATCGTCTGGAGGCCGCGCGCCTGGCATCGTCAGCACGCAGCCCTTGCCGTTCGTACTCTTCGGCCCGCATCAGCAAGTGAAACTGCATCTCGTCACGGATCTCTCCCGCGACGGCATCACGTCTGACCAGCGCACGACACCTCGCGAGAGCATGGCGCAGGATTCGCATGGGGCCTCAACTGGCGAGCACGCTCTGCACCGCGGCAGTCAGCCGCGTCCAGCTCTCCGTTTCCGCTTCGAGCTGCGCACGCCCCTGGCGGGTCAGCTTGTAGAAGCGGGCGCGCCGGGCGGTTTCGGTCATGCCCCATTCGGACGACAGCCACCCGCGTGCCTCCATGCGATAGAGGGCGGGATAGAGCGAGCCCTCTTCGACCTTCAGGACCTCATTCGACAGGTGCTCAAGTCGGATGGCGATGGCATACCCGTGAAGCCGGCCGGTCTGGAGTGTCTTCAGCACGAGCATATCGAGCGTGCCGTGGAGCTGGTCGCTGTTGGTCTTTGGCATGTCATACCCAGTCGTTCGAAGCCTTAGACATTCTAGGCATAGCTGCCTGCCACACGCAAGCCGAACGAGAGGGCCGACCTTCCTGGGAGATCAAGAACCGGCAGTCGAAGGTCCAGAGACTGTGATGCGCCATGCGAGGGCCAGCCACTGTTCGGCCTCGTGACCGCCGCGGCCTGGTTGTACGGCGTGCTGTCACACTGGGTGAGCCAACGCACGCATCAGATTGGCGTCAGGGTGAAGCTCGGCGTCGATGCCCCGCGCACCCGACCAGCAGCCGCGGGACTGAGCGGTGACCCGCTCGAATCAGGCGATCAGAGCGTCTATGCCGGCGGGGTCTCCGGAAGGCACGAGTCGCAAGTGCCCTTTCCCCCGTCGTCGGGCGGACGATTGCTGGGATCGTGGCCATTCCGACAGCAGGGCCCTTGGCCAGTCCAGGTCGGACGACTCCGACGCGGGGACGCGCGACGCCGAACATGCGAAACCGTCCCCAGGAAACTACAGCGTCGAGAGCACCCGTTCGAGGTCCACGATCAGCCCCGGCAGCGTGGATGATGTGAATTGCCCGGTTCGCTGTCCAGAGGACGCAAGCTCGTACGTCCCATCCCGGAGCGCGAAGATCTCGAACGTCTCTTTGGCGGGATCAACAATCCAGTACTCCGCCACGCCATGCCGCGCGTACACGCCGTACTTCTTGATGCGATCCCACTTCGACGTTGAAGGCGAGAGGATTTCGACAACCAGATCCGGGGCGAAGCGGATCGGCTTGAGCATGTCCAGCAAGCGCGCGGTCTGCGCCGCCAGAAACGTGATATCCGGCTGAACGACTGTGTCTTCCTGGAAGATGATATCGAGCGGTGAGGCGAACACGACGCCCCCATGGATCTTGCGATACTCCTGCAGAATATCCAGGATGTTCGCCTGGACGAATTGATGGAGATTGCCTGGCGATGGAACCACACGCACCTCGCCGTCGTACAACTCGTACTGCTTGCCGTCGTCGGGCCAGCGTTCCAAGTCGGCGTACGTGACGTGCGAATGTGCCGCTTCCACGCTCGCCATTCTACCATCGTCTTTCTTCAAGATTCGGGCCAGCCGGCCGCCCCGGAAGGGCCCCAGAAATCACCAGAAATGATGCGGAATCGGGCCACCCGTTCGAGGACTGAAACCGCATTGCAGAATCTGCAATATCTGGCAGGAACTCGGTATGCAGAAGGCGACGACCGAGACTTCCGGTGCATCAGGGTGGAGTTCGGGCCCAACTCGAGGGCGGTGTTCAGTCAGCCCCCGAACGGAAGACATTCCTTGGAACCCTTGACCTCACCACAGCGACGTCGGAAGTTTGACTCGCTTCTGAACTTCCGAGTAGAGTTCCGAGATTATGGACCTCGTTGAGCTCCTCAAGCGGCCCGAGGGCAAGACCCTCGAGTTCAAGCGAGAGCTCTCCACGCCGGAGGGTGCCCTAAAGACGATCGTGGCGTTCGCCAACACAGCCGGCGGGACGTTGCTTCTGGGCGTGGAAGACGGGAGCCGTCACGTCCGAGGTGTACGCGACCCGCTGGATCTCGAGGAGCGCCTCACGAACCTCATCACCGACCTGATCGTCCCTCGGCTGATGCCGGAGATCGAGATCCTGCTCTGGCGTCGCGCGCAGGTACTGGCGGTGCAGGTTTACCCGAGCCCGAGTCGCCCGCATTTCATCAAACGAGAAGGGCTGGCCGGCGGCGTCTACGTACGGGTGGGTTCGACTAACCGTCGAGCCGACCCCGAGCTGGTCGAGGAACTCCGCCGCTTCGCGCGAGGGGAAGCGTTCGACGAGCAGCCGATGCCGGGTCTCGACTCGGAAGGCCTGGACTTCCTAGCGGCTTCCGAGTCCTTCGCGCCCGTCCGTGCGCTTGTCCGCCGAGACCTGGAGACGCTCCGTCTTGTCGCAGCCCACCAGGGGAGGAAGGTGTCCACAGTTGGCGGAATGCTGCTCTTCGGGAAGGAACGCGAACAGTACTTTCCGGATGCCTGGATTCAGGCGGGGCGTTTCGCGGGCACCGACAAGAGCCGCATCATCGACCGCGCCGAGATCCGCTCCTATCCCGTGCGCGCGGTCGAGGAGGCGATTGCCTTCGTGCAGAAGCATGCGCTGCACGGAGCCGACATCGGTGCGGTGCGGCGAAGTGAGCGCTGGAATCTGCCCCCCGTGGCGGTGCGCGAGGCGGTGATCAACGCGATGGCGCACTCGGACTATGCGCAACGCGGCGCACCCCTCCGCATCTCGATCTTCGACGACCGCCTTGAGGTCGAGAACCCTGGACTCCTGCCCTTTGGTCTCACGGTCGAAGACCTCTTGCACGGTGTCTCGAAGCTGCGCAATCGCGTCATCGGTCGCGTCTTCCACGCCCTCCGCCTGATCGAGCAGTGGGGCAGCGGCATCCAGCGCATGACCACCGCTTGCCGAGAGGCCGGGCTTGCGGCACCGGTGTTCGAGGAGATCGCCACGCGCTTCCGGGTTACGATTGCGACTGCGCGCATCGGCCGGCCGACGCTCGACGAAACGGACGAGGCCATCCTCGCGCGTCTCGCCGGCGGCAAGGGCCTGCTCACTAGCGAGATCGCAAAGACGATCGCCCTGACTCCGCGTGCCACGCGCACGCGGCTCGCCCGGCTCGTCGGTCGCGGACTCGTGCGCGAGATTGGCACGGGGCCGCAGGATCCGAAGCGACGCTACTTTCGGACGGATTGAGAGCGACGCATGAAGCTCACCCTCCAGCAACTCGAAGCACACCTGTGGGGCGCGGCGAACATCCTCCGCGGTAAGACCGCTGGGCAGGACTACAAGAACTACATCCTGTCGCTCATGTTCTACAAGTTGGCGGAGTCGTGGAACCCGCCCTACGCGCAACTCGGCTTTGATCCTGATGCCGAAGCACCGTCGTTCTTGAAGCCCGCGGTGACCGAACTCGCCAATTCGGATGACGTGGGCTGATGCGATGAAGGCTGCCGCGCAGCACCAGATCCGGCTCGGCGCCCGCCGAGTCGACTACCTGGTATTGCGCTCGATGGCCGCGCGGAAGCTGCGGATCCGAGTGGGGCCGAATGGGGTAGAGGTGGTGCAGCCGTCTACGCGCAGTCGAGAGGACGTGTCAGCCTTTCTGAGCCGTAATGAGGTATGGATTCTCGATCAACTCCAGCGCGTAGAGCGACTTCGCGGTCTGCGACCGCCCGCGCTGCGTCGGGCTGGCGAGATTCTGTTTCGTGGGGAGCCAACGCGACTCCGCATCGAAACGACGGGCGCGCGAGCGCGGGGAAACGCGATCGACTTCGCTAATGGTGAGATCGTGATTCAGCGAGGAAAAGGGTCACGCACGCCAGTGGCGCGGAGTCTGGAGAACTGGCTGCGGAAGCAGGCGCGCACGGAGATCGAGAAGCACCTCGCCGTTGTCACCGTGCGCCTTCGACAGCGCGCCCAGCGGATCTATGTGATGGGACAGCGCACCAAGTGGGGCAACTGCTCGGCTCGGAGAAACCTCTCGTTCAACTGGCGACTGATCCTCGCGCCGGACTTCGTCCTCCGCTACCTTGTCACCCACGAGACCGTTCATCTCGCGACCCCGGACCACTCGGCGAAGTTCTGGCTCACGGTGCAGAGCCTGTGCCGCGAGACGGAGAGAGCAAAGCAGTGGCTATGCAGTCATCAGACGCAATTGACGATCGATCTTGCCAGAGTCTTCGAGCCGGCGCCTCGGATCGGCGCCTGACGAGCGTACCCCGCCGGCGTTGCTGACGTCAGCTGTTCAGCAGTTTCTCGTTGGTGAATCGGAGAGCACACCCAACACCAGCGGGCGCTACCGAGGCATCAAGGCGGGGTGCAGCGCGCGGGCGAAGGCGGCAGCCGTCACGACGACGCGCGGACCGGGCAGCACCAGTTCCTCGCCGAACAGCAGCTCGACCCGGCCACGCTTCACGGCAGGCACGGCGGACAACAGACTCCAGGCCGCGCGCTCCTGATCGACGAGCGTGTGCGATGGCGCATCGGTGTAGTGCAGCTCCAGGATGACATCGGGCGCGCGGACCAGGATGGTCTCGGTCGACACAAGGATGGACTCCCGCTTCACGTCCCCGAAGACGTTGGCTCCGCCGGCCAGTTCCAGCAGGTCGTGCAGAAACCCGTACCCGCCGCTGACGTTGATCGCGCGCAGCGACCGCGGTTCGCGTGCGATCACCAGCAGCGTCTTTGGCCGAGCCTCGCTCTTCACCCGCGTCCGAATCCTGTCGAGATCCTGCTCGATGCCAGCCGCGACGCTCTCGGCCGTCGAAGCCATACCCAGTCGGCGTCCGAGTTCACGCAGCGTTGTCGTCACGTCGCCCAGCGAACCGTGGCGGTACCTGAACGTCGGCACGTTGGCTTTCGCGAGCTTGGCGGCGAGGTCGTTCTGACTGCCGTAGGTGATGACCAGATCCGGCCGCAGCGAGAGGATCTTCTCGAGGTCAGGATCGACCAGCGCACCCACTCGCGGCAGAAGATCGACCTCTGCTGGAAAGTGATCGAAACTGCTCACGGCAACGACCCGCGGGCCCGCGCCCATCACGAACAGCATCTCGGTCACTGACGGCGCGAGCGACACGATGCGCTGCGGGATGTGCTGAGCGCCGACGGGCATGGCCGGGCGTCCTGTGGCGAGCACTATCGCCAGGGCGCAAGCCGTCGCCGCAAAGATGCCGCACCGGTTTCGTCGTGTGTGCATCCCCGACCCCTAATCCCCAATCCCTATCTCTGCCTCACCAGGAGCCACAGAAAGTACGGTCCTCCGATGATTGCCGTGATGATGCCGACCGGCAGTTCAACCGGCGCCATCACCAGTCGCGCCAGCACGTCGCACACAATCAGGAACGCCGCGCCCAGCAGAGCGGCGGCCGGCAGGACGATCCGGTGATCGGCACCAACCATGAGGCGGACCAGATGCGGCACGATGATGCCGATAAATCCGATCGGTCCGCCGAGCGATACGGCCGCCCCCGTGACAAGTGAGGCGCTGAAGAAGGCGACCTGCTGCGTGCGAACCACGTTGACGCCGCGCGAGGCGGCCGCATCGGCGCCAAGACTCAGCAGGTTCATCGCCCGCGGCAACCACGCGAACGCGACGAAGGCCGCCAGCGTGAGCGGGAGCGCCGCGAGGATCGGGCCGTAGCCGGCCACGCCGAGATCTCCCATCAGCCAGCGAAGCGTCTGCACCGTCTCGGCCGGGTCGGCGATGTACTGCACAAACAGGATGAGCGCCGAGAAGAACGAGTTCAGCGTGACGCCGGCGAGCAGCAGCACGTTGGTGGAGAAGCCACGGTGGCGAGCCCGCGCAAGCGCGTACACGATGGCGACGGCACCGAGCGATCCGGCAAGACTCGCCCCGGTGACCGCCGAAACGCCCCAGAGCGTCAATTGCAGTTTGAGCGAGATGGCCAGGATGGCGCCCAGCGCCGCGCCGGCCGACACGCCGAGCGTGAACGGCGTGGCGAGCGGATTGCGCAGCAGTGCCTGGAACACCACGCCGGCCGCGGCCAGCGACGCACCCACCAGCGCCGCTGCCAGCACCCGCGGCAGCCTCGCGATGAAGAAGATCTGCGCATCCACGTTGTCGGCATACGGCAAGGCGGTGTCGAACGCGCGGGCGAGGTTGATCCGGGTCGACCCGATGAGCGGCGCGCCAACCGCCGCGGCCAGCGCCACCGACCCCAGAAGCACTGTCCATCCGACCAGCCGTCGTCGCACATCAGGCATGGCGGACCTTCTCGATGGGCACCACCGCCACCCGGCCCGCCCGCTCGTCGAACCACACGCTGGCCTCAACGTCGTAGAGCGCCCGGATGGCCGCGGCGTTCAACGTCCCGGCTGTTGGTCCAGCGACGAGTACTCTTCCGCCTCGCAGCAACACGAGCGACCGGCACAGCCCGGCGGCGAAGTTCAGGTCGTGCGTCGCGACCACGACAGTGAGGCCGCGTTCGCGGTTCAGTCGCGCAACCAGCGTCGAAATCTCCAATTGGTACCCGAGATCGAGCGATGCCGTGGGTTCGTCGAGCAACAGAATGTCAGCCTGCTGCGCCAGGGCGCTGGCGATCACGACTCGCTGTTTCTCGCCGCCAGAGAGAGTGGCAAAGGACCGATGTTCGAGATCGACGGTCCCGGTCGCCGCCAGCGCGTCGCGCGCAATGACCAGGTCGCGCGGGCCCTCAAGTTCGAATGGGCCCAGATGAGGATAGCGTCCCATCAGGGCCACTTCTCGCACCGAGTAGTCGAAGGCGAGATGCGTCTCCTGCGGCACCACCGCAATCCGGCGGGCAAGTGCCCGCCTGGCGAGCGTGCCGATGCCGGCGCCATCGAGCGTGACTCGACCTTCGCTGGGAGCGAGCATCCCGGCCAGCACCCGCAGCAGCGTCGTCTTGCCGGAGCCGTTGGGACCGAGCAGGCCAACCACGGCGCCGCGCTCGACCGCCAGCGAGACTCGCTGGACGCCGGGCAACACGTCATTCGCGTCCCCGGCGATGCCGCCGCGCCCGTGCGCCCCGTGGACGTAGGTGACGTTATCGGCCCTGAGCAAAGCGCACTCCGACAGCAAAGGATCGGCGCGGTGCGGGGTAGCCGAAGACCGCTTCGTACTGGCGGTCGAGGAGATTGTCGAAACGCGCGACGAGGTTGATGCCGCGTCCGACCGCGAGCGACACGCCGGCGTTGGCGACGGCAAACCCCGGGGCGTTGAACAACCCACCGTAGATCGCGCCCCAGGATGGCTCCACATCGAGCATGCCGCTCCGCCCCCAGACGCGCGCGTACGCCGTCACGGGCCCACGTGTCCAGACGACGTCCAGGCTGGCCTGGTGGCGGGGCCGGCGCACGAGCGGATCGCCGACGCTGAAGGGCGGCGGCGCCACCAGGGGCGATCGGTCGACGGCCAGAATGGCCGTGTCGAGCCAGCTGTAACTCGTGCGGACCTCGATCCCGCCGCGCGTGCGAAGGGCCGCCGAGGTCTCGACGCCCCTCGCCCGCGCGTTGGAGATGTTGTCGGTCCGAAAGCGACTGTAGTCCTGGAGCGATCGGCCCGTCGCGACAATCAGATCCTCGTAGCGATTGACGAAGAGGGTCGCGTCCACCACCAGCAGGCCGCCCAGCAGTGATTGTTCGAGACCGGCGTCCGCACTGCGATTGTGTTCGGGCCTGAGCCCGGGGTTATCAGTGAACGCGATCTCCAGCGCGTCGGGTGGCCTGATGCCGGTTCCCGCCGTGGCGTGCAGGCGCGTCCAATTGCCCCCGCTATCGCCGGACGTCCGCAGGTAGTAACTGGCCGCAATCCGCGGATTGACGGAGAGTACCCGGTCTTCTGGCAGCGCAGGCCGAGGCGTGTACGCGAGCGGATCGGGCTCGAGCGCGCGTCTGACGATGTCCTCGACACGCACGCCCGTGGTCACAAAGAGGCGAGACGCCGCCCGGAATCTGGCCTCGGCGAAGTAGCCGGCGACCTGCCGCCGCACGGGCACCATCTGGCCGGTGGTGCCGACGACGTACGTGCTGTCGCCACGCTCGCCAGTCAGATCAACGCCGACCGACGTAGCCACCTGTGACGAGAACGCATGATCCACCTGCGCGTGCGTGGTGAGCCGGCGCGTGCCGGACGACGAGTCGCCCCACGCGCTCGTGAAGTTGGCGCGCATGTCCGCATACGTGGCCTGGACCCTGAGCGTGCTCTGCGGCCCCCATGCGTGCGTAAACGCAATCGAGCCCAGGCCGTTGTGGTTGCGGCCTCGTGAGACGCGGTCGATGCCGGCAAACGCGCCAATCGGGTTCGAGCCGAACGGGCCAGGGTAACCGCGGTCGTCGGAACTGACGCGGCCGTCAACACGCAGCGTCGAGCGATCCGACAACGTCCAGCCTGTCGCCACTGCCACCGCCGTGGACGCATCATTGTCGTTGGTGACGCGATCGGTCGTGCCGGGTGCCATCCCCGTCCAGCCGTCGCTCGAGGAGCGTTCGACGTGCGCGCCCCAGCTGAAGAGTCCCTGCGAGCCCGTGCTGCCAAGCGCCAACCGATTCGTGCCGTAGTTGCCGGTTTCGAGCGCGCCTGAGGCGGCGGGTCTGCCGCCGATCTTCGAGCGAAGCTGAATCACACCGCCAATCGCATCGGCACCAAACACCGCGCTTTGCGGGCCGCGCACCACTTCCAGTTGTTCGAGCCCCGTCGTCTCGAGGTGGCCGAAATCAAACCCGCCGCCCATGCTGTTCAGGCGGACGCCATCGAGCAGCACCAGCGTGTAGTCCGAGTCGCCGCCGCGCGGGAACAGCGACGTGAGACTGCCTGCGCCGCCTGTTGGTGCGACCGAGAAGCCCGGAACCATCTGAAGGGCCTGCGCCACCGTGGTGAGTTGGCGTGACGCGAGGTCGGCGCCGGTGAGCGTGGTGACACTTCCGGGCGTCTCCGATAGCGGCGTGTCGACGTAGCCAGCCGAGATCACCACCGTCTCAGTGAGGCCAGACAGCAACAGCGTGATCTGAATGTCTGGTGGCGTGTGGTCCCCAACGACAACCTTCACCGGGTTGGTGCGAAATCCGTCGACCGGTGCCAGGACGTCGTACACGCCCGGCGCCACATCCGTGAACGCAAACGCGCCCTCGGCGTCGGTCTCCGCCTGACGCACGTGTCCGGCGGCCGATCGGATCAGCACGGTAACGTGAGCGACTGGACGGCCTGTCGGGTCCAGCACGTGGCCGTTGACGGCCTGCGGGCTCCCGGGACTGGCGGCGACGGCCGTCGGCCACACGCAGAGCGCCGCAATCATGATCAGGGAAGAAAACGAGCGGATCATCTCATCTCCTGTCGGTGTGACCTCGCACCGAACGGTTCCGCCAGCCATCCCGGTGGGCGGGAGGCTGCGGAGGAGTTACATCAGCCGTCGAATCGCCAGGTTTCCTGACTTGCGGATCGTCGCGCTCGCATCACGTCTTCCCGCGCTCGCTGGCGCCGTGACGGGCGGCCTGATCTCAGGCTGCCTCAGATGCGCGCGCTCCCCGCTTACAGTGGCGGGACCGTGTGGGTCTTACACCCAACTTCCCTGGTCGCTCGACCGGAGCACGATTTGTCAGTCGTGAGTATAGCATGGCAAGATCGATCTCATTCGGCATGAACGGCCGGCCGAACGCGCATGTGGCGGCGCCGGTCGTGATGGCGGCGAACACGCGCGGCACCCGTCAAAGCGAGCGCCATGGTGATGGGGCGGGACCGCGGCTGGAATGGCAACTGGGATGTTCGGCGAAGTAAGAGTCGCGCGCGCCGGGCTTGTCGACATCAAGGACAAGCTGGATGCCGGGCAGGCGCTCAGCCTGCAGGACGGGGTGCGCCTGTTCCAGTGCGAGGACATGTTCGCCCTTGGCTGGCTTGCCAATCGCGAGCGCGAGAAGCGGCACGGCAATACCACGTTCTACAACCACAACATCAAGCTCGAAGCCACCAACGTCTGCGTCGCCAACTGCCTGTTCTGCTCGTTCGCGCGCCGGATGCCTGGCGACAAGGATGCGTACACGCTGTCGCTCGATCAGGTGTGGGAGAAGCTCCGCCGCCGCGCCCACGAACCGATCACCGAAGTTCACGTGGTCAACGGCCTGCATCCGGATCTGCCGTTTGGCTACTACCTCGACCTGCTGCGCGGGCTGAAGCGCATTCGGCCCGACGTGCACCTGAAGTGCTTTACGGCGGTGGAGATTGCCTTTTTCGCGGACCTCTTCTCGATGACCGACGAGCGCGTCCTTCGCGAACTTGCGGCGGCGGGGCTCGATTCGCTGCCAGGCGGCGGGGCCGAGGTGTTCGCCGATCGCGTGCGGAAAAAGATCTGCGCCGACAAATGCGACGCCGATCGGTTTCTGGCCATCCACAGGCTGGCGCATCAGCTGGGCATGCGCTCCAACATCACGATGCTCTACGGGCACATCGAGACCGTCGAGGAGCGCGTGGACCACATGCTGCGCGTCAGGGCGCTGCAGGCGGAGACGGGCGGGATTCAGGCGTTTATTCCGCTGGCGTTCCATCCCGACAACAACCAGATGCGCAAGTTGCCGGCGCCGTCAGCCTCCGACACGCTGCGCGTGCACGCCGTCGGCCGGCTCATGCTCGACAACGTGCCGCACATCAAGGCGTTCTGGGTCGCCACAGGCGTCGAGGTGGCGCAGACATCGCTCTGGTTTGGCGTGGACGACATGGACGGCACCGTGCAGGAAGAGAAGATCTACAAGATGGCCGGCGCCACCACGCCGGACGGCATGACGCCGATGCAGATCCAGGCGGTGATCCGCGCCGCCGGCCGCGATCCGGTCGAGCGCGACACCCTCTACAACATCATCTCCCGGAATTAGCTGCCGTGTCCCGGCCGTATGCGCCGAAGAAGCGGCAACAGGGACGCGTAGGCCAGATCGGACAGGTTCCAGCCGGGGGCACTTTCCCGGCCGCTGTACGACCGATTGCTATCCACAAGGCCCATATGCTAGCGTTCGGCCAGTTTTCGTCGCGCGGCGGCGCCTGAGTGCGCGGCGCATCTCCGCGGAAAGCACCAGGAACGCAGGAGGAGATGGGAGCAGCAGATGGCGGTCCCGACAAAGGTGACTGGCGACGACCTCGTACTCTCCCCGCGCGAAGGGCTGGTCGCGGGCGGTCCTGCCGAAGAGTTCGAACGGCGCCTCCAGGACCTGTTCCAGGCCGGCTACCGCCGCCTGGTGACTGATCTGCACGGCGTCACGCAAATCGACAGCGCGGGCATCCGGGCGCTCGTCCGCGGTCTCACCACCGCCCAGCGGCTCGGTGGAAGCTTCAAGCTGGTTGCGCCGTCCCCCGAGGTCCTGACGGTCCTCCGGCTGGCGCGTCTCGACTCCGTCTTCACGATCTTCGATCGTCTCGAGTCGGCGCTGGTGAAGCGCTGGCCATGGCGAGACATCGCCATCGGCGCCGGGGCCACGCTGCTCGTCGCCATACTGGCCCTGAGCGGCGTCTGGACCACACTGCCTCTGCCGTCCGAGGTGCGCCAGTGGGTCGAAAGCGTTGACGCTGTGCGGGCGCCCGGCACTCCCTGGCAGCCGTTCGTCGAATTCGGCAAACTGGTGTTGTCGGCGATGATCGGGGTCACGGTGACCGCCGTACACCGCCGCTACCGTCGCGAGCGTCCGCAGACGCACTCGATGGAACAGGCGCAGGTGCTGCTGTGCGTGTCTGGTGCGATGATGATGATCGTCATCGGCGGCTCGGTGGCGCGTGCGTTCGGCATTGCGGGCGCCGCGAGCATCATCCGGTTCCGGACCCCGGTCGAGGATCCGAAGGACATCACCATCCTGTTTCTCCTGATGGGCCTCGGCATGGCGGCGGGTGTGGGCGAGGTGGGTGTGGCGGCGCTCGGGACGCTCTTCTTGTGCCTCCTCATCGCGGTGCTCGACCGCGTCGGCTCGCGCCGGCCGCGCGTGATGATGGCGGACGTGGAAGCCGACGGCCGGGAGTTCCCGACGGCCCACGTGCAGAGCGTGTTCGCGCGCAACCACGTGGTCTTCGAGCCACGCGAAGTGTCGCAGGGGAAGGAGATGTCCGTGCGCTACTACACGATGCTGGACGCCGATCAATCGCTCGAGGTCCTGAGCGAGCAGTTGATGGCGGACGGCCAGGCCCACGTCAAGTCGGTATCGTGGGAACTGCCCAGGAAGAGCGAGTGACGTGATGCCCGCCACACGCCGGCCTGGCCAGCGCGGCGCTGGCCCGCCAGCCGACGACGTCGTCGTGGCGCCGACAGAGCGGCGCGACGCGGTGCTGCGCGTCATCGGCGCCGCACAAACGCGGCTGATCCTGTCCATGTTCCGCTGCGACGTGATCGAGGTGCTCGATGCACTGGCAGGCGCGGTGCGCAGGAATGTCCGTGTCGAGATCCTGATTACGGGACGCGCCAAGGGCTGGCAGGAGCGGCTGCAGCGGCTGTGGGTGCTGCTCGGAGACATGGGGGCCACGCTCCACCGCTACCCCGATCCCGTCGTCAAGTACCACGCGAAGTACATCGTCGCCGACAAGGGGCCTGCCCTGGTCGCGTCGGTGAACCTTACGCGCAAGTGCTTCACCAGCACGGTCGATTTCGTCGTAACCACTCATGATCCGGGTGTGGTCTCCGGGTTGACCAGGTTGTTTGACGCGGACTGCGGACCGCCATCGGCGTCGCTGCCACGGGGGCTGAGCCGGCGCCTCATCATCGGCCCAGAGGGCGCACGGCGGCAGTTCACGGCCCTTATCCAGGGAGCCCGGCGCAGCATCTGCATCGTCGATCCCAAGGTGACCGACCCGGCGATCGTGGGGCTTCTCAAGGCCAAGGCGGCAGAAGGCGTATCGGTGTCCGTGCTGGATCGCGGCGGCCTCCGCGGCCTGACACCGCACGGCAAGCTGCTCATCGTCGACGGCTCAACCGCCGTGATCGGCAGCTTGTCGCTCTCTGCCCTCAGTCTGGATTTCAGGCGCGAGGTGGCGATCATCGTCAACGACTCCAGTTGCCTTGCGCGGTTGAATACGCTGTTCGGGCAGACCGGCAGCCGGAGCCGCGCTCGCGCGACTTCTTCGCGGACCAGGGCGACTTGATCCCGGAGATCGGTCGAGTTGACCACAGCGGGGTGTCAGGGCCGTTGCGCGGAGATCTCCCGCCTGGTCAGGCGACGATACCGGTTCTCGTCCTCCAAGCTCGCCAGGTGGGACACCATGTTACGAAGAAGCCCGGCACAGTCGGCCGGGGCGAGACCGACGGCGAGAATGGCCAGACAGAACTCGCCAAATCCGTCCAGTCGTTTTCCCTTCCTGCTTGAAGCGCTCCCCCCCTCCTTGATCCGGTAGCAGTCGTCGGGTGGCGGCGCGAAGCCGAACAGCGTGGTCAGCCACGGCTGCGGCAGACCGCTCGCGACGCCAAACGCCACGGCGGTTTCGACGTAGGGCGCCGCAACAACGATCTGGCCCTGTTCGAGCGCCGGGCGGATCTCCCAACGCAGCCGGAACACGAGATCCGTTGCGTAGAGAAGCACGAGCGTCCGCGGGGACAACGACAGGTGCTTTCGTTTCCCCACGCGCAACTCGCTGAAGATTCCGGAGGCGTCCCACCTGCTGAGTCCGCCGTGGGCCTTTCGGGCGCAAAGATGCCGCCACAACTCCGCCGCCGCCTGCCGGACCTCGCGCCCGCGCGTCCCCTCGACCGCGATCAGACGGCCCCTACCGGCGGCCCGACGCGCCATGGCGCACCTCCGCTGCCGCAGGACTCCAGGCCAGCCACTCGACGACGGCCTCCATGTTCCGTTCACTCCACGCCTGGGGTTGCCGCTCCTCGAAGACATGGCGCATCCCCCGGTGCTGTTCGAAGATTGGCTGTTCGCCGTCGATGGTCACGAACTGGAAGATGAGCGACAGCGCCTGGTATTCCTTGATCATGCGGTCGACAAAGCGCGTGTGGCTGGCAATCGGGTCGGCGATGTCCGTGACATCCTGCCCGGCGTCGTAGAACCTGGGCGCATGCGCCGCCGCGACACGCGTCGTCGAGGTCTTCGGCGACACGGCGAAGTAAAAGACCAGATCCGGCCAGAACAACGGCGCGTGCGCGAACAGCAGCCAGTCCAGATCGAGGCCGCGGGCCTGGGCGCGCGCCAGCGACGTAAACAGAAACCGGTCGGCGACCACGATCTTTCCCTGCCAGAGGGCCGGCAGGATCTGTGTCTCCAGGCGATGTCGGAAGTCGGCGGCCTGCAGCAGGCAGAGTTCCTCGGCGGAGAGGCTATGGATCCGCGAGCGAGTCTTCATCAGCGGCTTGATCGCCCGCGACGAATTCCACTTGGAGGCTACGACGTCGTGGCCTTGCTGCTCCAGCCAGACCTTGAAGAGCCGACGCTGAGTACTCGTGCCAGCGCCAGCTGGCCCTTCGAAGGCGATGAGGAGGCCGCGCTTCCCTTCCTGGGCGCGGACCAGGCTGGAGAAGTGCCGCTGCGGCGAAGATCCCCTGGGATCATGTGCAACAGACATCAGTGTCGAACCGGCACGCCCGGTGCGCCTCCATGGCCGTCAACGTGACGGGCTTGCTGGGCCTGAGCGGGCATTCTATTCGATAGTGCGGCCGCCACACGCATGCAACCGCAAGCGGGCAGCAGTCTGTCTTCACATCGTCGGCTGCTTCCGGCACTTGTCAACCAGTTCTCCCTTCAGCGCGTTCTTGCGGCCGAGCAGCGCAAAGAACTGCCCCAGGAACTCCGAGACCTCGCGGCGATCCCGCTGGTCGAGGCCCGGAATGGAGTCGACGAGCGCCATGATCTCGGGCTGTTTCGCCCGGAAGATGGCGAGCGACGGCTCGAACTCCTCCAGGGTGCGGCACGGCCCGCGATACAGCCGTTCGTGGATCGAGGCAATTCCCAGAATTGGCTGGGGAATCCCGTACGGCGGATCCACCAGTCCGCTGACGTCGAAGTCCCAGGTGATGGGATAGAACACCTTAGCCGGCGTCGTCACCATGGCGACGTTGTGCAGCGCGAAGATCGAGAAGTCGGTGTTCCCGATCAGGTACTGGAACAGCATCATCTGTGTGAGCGAGTCCTGCTCGAAGTCGTCGAACGTCATGCGGGGAAGCGACACCGCGCGCCCTTCCATCCGGCGTGCGACGTCGTCTTCGTCCTCGATGAAGACCGCGTTGCGGGTGGCGACGGTCTTGCCGCTCGGGGCGTCCACGTAGGTCGCGCGGCCGAGCCGCACGCGGAACGAATGTCGCGTCACCAGGTTGTGCAGCCGGTAGGCCAGGTACTCGCGCAACACTCGCTGGTCGGCCCGATCGTCGTTCTGGCAGTGCGTCACGAGTTTCAGCTTGCTCTGCCCGTCGAAAACGGTTCCGGCCGCCTCCTTCTGGACGAAGTTGACGGCCAGCGGGACGAAGCCGCAGGTGCGCGGGTTGAGGCGGAGGTTGCCGCGCGTGCGCAGCGTGACGTGCAACGGTGAGGACGTGCCCGCCTGGCCGGTCGTCGTCAACACCGCGGGAAACGTCCTGGTGCTGGCCGGATTGCGGTCCCGGTTCACGGCCTTGAAGTCGGCGGTGATGGTGAAGACCAGGGGGTCCGACTGCTGGAACAGCCGCCGCGCCTCGGCCTCCCGGCGCTGTTCGGCCATTTTCCCGGCGTCGGGCCACGGCTGGGCCAGCTTGGCCGATGGCGGTTTCTTCGGCTTCGGAGCCGGCTTCGTCTGCGCGCCCTGCTGGACGCCGGTGGTTTGCGGCGTCTCTGGGGCACCCGGCGCCACAGCCGAAGACAGCATGAGGATCGCGGCGGTCAGGATCACAGCACGTCGAAAGGACATTCGAATCTCCTGCGGCGTCGACTCCAGCGGTCCACGCGGAGAGCAACGCGACTGTTCTGCGTCTAGCGGCGCGCCGGCGCAATCCCGATGCGTCGGAGCAGGTCCTTGAAGCGCGGGTCCTCCCGTATCGGATCGTAGGCGGGCGTAGCGGGAACGTGCAGCAACTGCGGCAGTCGTGCCGCGAATGCCTTTTCGAGCCAGGGCATCGCCTTTGCGGCGTTACCCCCTTCGGCGTAGGCGGCAGCGATACCGAGGACGTTCTGATCGCCTGGTGCCCTGGCGGCAAGGTAATCACCCAGCGCCGTCCTCGCTGCAGCCGGGCCGCCACGCTGGTAACCAGCTTCGAAGACCCTCCATGCTTCGGCATCGGGTCCATATGACGCCTTGAACCCAGGCATGGCTTCGTCGAACTTGCGCTGTCGCCACAGCGCGCCGGCTACCATGCCCTCGACGGGGCGGCGGATCGTCGGGAAGATCTCCATCGCGCGCCGTCCTTCGGCGATGACGTCGTCGAATTTCCGCGCCACCATCGTGTGGAAGATCACGACCATCTCGGGAAGCGGCGACGACGGATCGAAGTCCCTCCCAAGTTTCACCTGCTCCAGGCTTTCGTCGACCCGTCCGGTCACCAGAAAGTAGTCGCCGTAGACGTGCCGCAGCATTGAATCGTGCGGGCTGAGGGTCACGGCGCGTTCGAGCATGGGCCGCGCGGCTTCGAAGTCCCAATCCCGATACAGCTTGAGGGCCCCAAGGACCGCGTGAGCGTCTCCGTCCCGGGCGTCGAGTGCCAGAGCCTTCGTCGCACTCTGTTGTGCCGCGAGCGCGGTCGTGGCGCGGACTTCGGAGCCCGCAATAAACTCGCGCAAGAGACTGGCCATGGCGATCCCGCTCCAGGCCCCGGCAAACCCGGGGTCGAGCGCGGCTGCCCGCTCGAAGTGCCCGAGGGCCACATTCGCCGACGTCGGCGAAACCGCCTGTCCGATTGCCTGACGTCCGCGCAGGTAGGCTTCGTAGGCTTCGGGCAGGACCTGCGGGATTCCTCCCGTGCCGACCGACGAGGTGGGCGCTGGCGATGCTCGTACGGGCGATGCGAGCTGAGGCGATGCGGACGCGAGGCTCTGCCCGAGTTTGGCGTCCACTTCGCCGGCAATTGCCCGCGAAACCTCGCTGAGCAGCCTGAGAACATCCTTGACGTCCCGGTCGTAGCTCTCTGCCCAGACGTGCTCATCCGTCTTGCCCAGGATCAACTGCGCGGTAATGCGGACCTGGGTGCCCGTGCGCAAGACGGAACCTTCAATCAGCGCGTCGACGCCGAGTTCGTGCGCCACGTCCTTGAGCTTCAGATTGGGGCCCTTGTAGCGCAGGACAGAGTTGCGCGAGGTCACGCGAACGCTTCCAAGCTTGGCGAGGTCCGTAATGATCGCTTCGTGGATGCCCTCGACGAAGAAGTCCTGCGAGGCGTCGTGGGTCATGTTTTCGAACGGCAGGACAGCCAGTGACGCAATGCGTTGCCCGGACCCCACTGTCGATCCGCCAGGTCTCGAGAGCTTGATGACCAGCGTGGTGCCGACCACGACCACCACGATCGCTGCAGTCGCGATCGCCGCGATCGTCCGGATCTTCAGCCGGCGCCAGGGCCTCTTCACCTCGGCCTTGGCGCTGGTCGGCGGCGCCTGCGTGGCCCCTGCCGGGCCCGACAGTGCCTCCCCGCTCCGAAGTTCGTCGGCGAGATCCTGCAGTTCATGGCGCAGGTCGATCGCGGACTGCACACGACGGCGGGGATCCTTCTCGAGGCACCGCTTCACGATCCGTGTCAGGCGCGGCGGGAGGTCCTGCCGCACGTCCTCGATCGGGTGAGGTTCTCCCTGGAGGATCGCCGTCATGGTATCCACGGGCGAATCTCCCCGGAACGGCCGCCGGCCTGCAGCCATCTCGTACAGGAGCGTGCCGAACGCGAAAACGTCCGTCCTGGCGTCCACGCGCTCGCCCCGGAGCTGTTCTGGCGCCATGTACGGAATGGTGCCGGCAATGCCCGCCTGCGTCGCGGTCGCGGTTGGCTCCGCAGTCTCACCGTCGGATGTGGCGGCGACCTGCGTCTTGGCGAGCCCGAAGTCGAGCACCTTCACCAGGCCCTCATCGGTCACCATGACGTTGGCTGGCTTCAGGTCGCGATGGACGATGCCCTTGTCGTGCGCCGCTGCGAGCGCGGAGGCGATCGCCACACCGATGTCGAGAATCCGCGCAACCGGGAGCCCGCCGGGGGGAATCACGTCGCCGAGCGGGCGGCCGGCGATGCGCTCCATGACAAGATACGGCACGCCATGCGCCTCTTCCACGGCGTGAAGCGTGACGATGTTGGGGTGATTGAGCGCAGCGACCGTTCTGGCTTCGCGCTGGAACCGCGCCAGCCGGTCAGGGTCGCCGGCCACCTCGGCCGGCAGCACCTTCAATGCCACCTCGCGCCCCAGCTTGGTGTCGCGTGCGAGGTACACCTCTCCCATGCCCCCGGCGCCGAGCGCGCGGATGACCTCGTATGTGCCAAATCTGGTGCCAGGAGTGAGTGCCATACCTGGAGACGGTTTCAAAACCTGCGCACGCGGCCCATTCCTGGCCGCCAGAACGGGTTTTGGAACCGGTTGTCAGAAGGTGACGTCATCTCGGCGGCCGGGCTTAGTATCCTGCCAGTTGGGAATTCAGTCAACGCGCAGGTGGCGCGCGGGTCGCGGTGTGAGGTTTCGCGTGCGTCGCTTCTCGGCGAAGCGGCCGCGCATCACCGAGCGGGTCCGGGCCGCGCCATCCATCCGAGGACGACGCGCAATTCGTACGACTCACGCTCGCTCGTGTTGCTGGTGACCATCAGGAACCTGGAGCCGTCTTCGCTGATGTCGTATGCAGGGCGCGATGCCGCACCGGCATCGAAGGTGCCCCGGAACAGGACGCGGGCCGGCTGGAGGGCCAGGGCCGGCGCAAAGGTCACCGCGGCAGCCATCATCTTGTTGCCCGAACGGAAATACAGTTCCTTGCCATCGCGCCGCCAGACCGGTTCCGAACCACCGTCTGCCGATACTGGGCCCAGCCGCTTCGAACCGGTGATGGCGGCGACATACACCTCGTTGCGGCCCGATTGGTCCGACACAAACGCCATCCACTGGCCGTCGGGCGAGAACGCACCGGCTGATTCGTTGGCTGCCGAGTTGAGGAATCGCCTCGTTGTCCGGTCGACCGTGTCAAACAGCACGATGTCACGCGCATGGTCCGGGTCGGTCTCGACAAACGCCACAGTCCGCCGGTCGGCTGATGACGATGACGTCGGGATATCCGTGCGGGGACTGCTGGTCAGCCTCTCGTCGGCGCTGGCGGCGCCGGCTGTCTTCCAGAACAGGTTTGGCTGCCCGCCGCGGCTCGCGCTGAAGATGATCCGCTCCCCATCGCTCGACCACACCGGCGAACTGCCGCCTTCGAACGTAATCTGAGTCAGCGCATTTCGTGCGATGTCGTAGGTCCAGACGTCTTCCTGAATCGATCCGGCGATCGCCACGGCGAGCCTGCGTCCGTCTGGCGATACTCGCGGCGACACGTACGCCTGCTTGCGAGATGCGAGCGGCTGAACGTTGCCCTTCGTGTCCACCCACACGAGCGTTCGGGCGGCGCCCCTGACGTCACCGGCGATGTAGGCGATGCTCCCGTTGCGCGAGGCGCTCAGCTGCATCGCGCCGTCACTCGACTCGAGCACGCCGGACAGAACCTGGATCGCGCCCCCGGTCGCGCGAAGCGTTTTCAAATCGAACGCCTCCGCCATCACCGACCCTCCACGGGCGAAGAGGAGCGTGCCGTTGGACAGGTACTTCGGACTGGTGCCGCCCTGCACGACTGTGTGCCGCTCTCCGGTCTTGAGCGACTGCACGACGACCGCGGCATCGTCCCAGCTTCCCTCGATGCCGACGGTGTAGAGGATGGCGCCGGCGTCGGGCAGCAGTTCGGGCCACCGGTGGCTGAACTCGCCGCGCGCCGTATCGAGTTTCGTGATGGCTCGAGGAGCGCCTCCGTCGGCCGAGACCTCCCAGATCGCAGAGCCGTTGTCGGGGGCGTAGATGATCGTGTTCCTGCCCGTCCAGACGCCTCCGAATCCGATCGGAGCGTCCCAGATCGTCAGCACGGGACCGCCGGATACCTGCACCTTCTTCAGTTTGCCGCCGGCAAAGAACCCGATCCATTGGCCATCCGGTGAGAAAAACAGACCGAGCGCGCCCTCGGTTCCGGCGATCGGCTGCGCCTCCAGCCCCGCGAGCGCCCGAACGAAGACCTGCGACGATCCTCCACCCGACGCGATGTAGGCGACGTGCGTCTCGCCGGGCGACACGGCAACGGCCGGAAAATCGAGGCCGTCGAGGTGATGGCCGTCAGGCAGCGGCAGGGCGAACTGAACAGTCGAGCGCTCGGCCGTCTGGCGCGTCGGCTTCGCGAACCATCCCGCCGCGGCCGCGACCGCTGCGACGACGATGATGCCTGCCGCGAGCAACCGCCGGTTGAGGCGGGCTCTCGGACCGATCACCCGCACTCCGGAAGTTGCCATGTCGGCGTCGGACGGGGCGGTGAGCACCTCCTCGATTTCGATGCGCGCGTCTCCGATGTCGCGGAGCCGGTGTTGCGAGTTCTTTACGAGTGCGCGGCGGAGCAGGCATCGTATCAGCGGCGGGACATTGGCAGGCAGCGACGACCAGTCAGGATCGCGCGTCAGGACGGCGGCAATCGTGTCGAACGACGTCGTCCCTTTGAACGCCGGCGTACCGGTGAGCATGTCGTACAGCACGCAGCCGAATGCCCAGATGTCGGTTCGCGTGTCCACCTGTTCGCCGCGCGCTTGTTCGGGGCTCATGTAGGCCGCGGTGCCGAGGACCACTCCCAGCGCGGTGCGTGAGGCACCGACAGTGGGCGCTTCCGGCCGAACGTGTTCAGGCGGATCGGGTGAGAGCGCTTTGGCGAGTCCGAAGTCCAGCACCTTCACGCTGCCGTCCGGTGTGACCTTGATGTTGCCGGGCTTCAGGTCGCGATGAATGATGCCCTGGGCGTGGGCCGCTTCGACGGCCGCGGCGATCTGCGCCGCCAGGACCAGGCTTTCTCGAATCGGCAGGGGACCGTGCGCGAGCCGTTCGGCCAGCGTTACCCCCGGGACCAGTTCGAGGACCAGGAAGGGCTCGCCCTCCGACTCTTCGATGCCATGAATCGTGGCAATGTGCGGATGGTTGAGGGAGGCGAGCAGCCGAGCCTCGCGGGTAAACCGCGCCATGCTGGCCGCATCTTCGGTAAATTCCCGCCGGATCACCTTGAGCGCAACCTGGCGGCCGAGGCGCGTGTCGTTGGCCCGATAGACCGAGCCCATGCCGCCCTCGCCGATCAGTTCGACGACTTCGTAGATACCGCAGCGGGAGCCAGGATGCATTGTCATCTGGGTGCCGGCATTATACGGTAGAATAGGGCACACTCAGTCGTTTCCAGGTCACCTCCACGTCACCTCGCAGGGAGAGCACTATGCGGTTGTCGATTGCACTGGCGGCCATGTTGATCGTGGGTCTGCCACCTGTCTGGGCCGATGGACCGACGGGCCCATCGGCGGCCGCGCCGGCCTCCCTGGCGCCCGGGGATGCCGCTCCAGTGTTTACGCTCAAAGGCTCGGACGGACGCACCTACCGGCTGGCGGACTTTCGCGGCAAACAGGCGGTCGTGCTGGCATGGTTCGCGAAGCCGTTCTCCGGGGGTTGAACGGCCGAATGTCAGTCGCTCCGTGCGAGCGGCGATGCGATCCGGGTGTTTGACGTCGAGTACTTTGCGGCGAGCGTCGACACGGTCGAGAACAACCGAAAATTCGCCGAGAAGCTCGGCGTCGATTTTCCAATTCTGGCGGATCCGAGCCGGGAGGCTGCCCTCGCCTACGGTGTGGTTCGAGACGCGCAGTCGTTTGCGGCGCGCATCACGTTCTACATCGGCGTCAACGGGAAGATCCTGTATATCGACAAGGCGGTCAGCCCCGCTAATGCTGGCGAGGAAGTCGTCCGCCGGCTCACCGAGTTCGGCGTGGCGCGCCGAGTCGCGCGCAAGTAACGCGGGCGGCCCCGGCACGTCCACGCGCACCGGCCCACTGCGACGCCCTGCGTCCTGTCAATGGCGCAGTGAATCTATCTGAGCGGTTACGTGTCTCGAGCATTTGTTGCAGTTCTTGCAACATCCTCAGCTGACGCCGGCAGGCGCTGACCGCGGAGAAGGACAGGCGCCCAGCCGGTAACGGGGTCAGGCCCCTTTGTTGGCTGGGTCGCCCTCCCGATCCCCAACCCCACTTGTCACCAATTGCTGAAATCTACGTCTTATTGAATGGCGATTATTCCGGTCGGGTATGCCAGGTCCCTGATAATATTGGAGATCTCAGCACCGATCAGCTTGTTTTCTGTCAGGAGGAAGACCGAAATGGCTCACGAACTGGCTCCGCTGCCCTACGCGTACGATGCCCTCGAACCGTTCATCGACACGATGACGATGCAGATTCACCATGGCAAGCACCATGCGACGTACGTATCGAATCTCAACGCGACTCTCGAGAAGTTCCCGGAACTGCGGGCCAAGAGTGTGGACGACCTGCTTCGCGGGTTGTCGAGCGTGCCCGAGGCGATCAGAACCGCTGTCCGCAATAACGGCGGCGGAGTTGCCAACCACAACATGTTCTGGAGTGTCATGGCGCCCAAATCCGGGGGCGAGCCGTCGGGCCCGTTGGCGGATGCCGTGAAGGCCGCGTTCGGCACCTTCGAGGCGTTCAAGGGCGAGTTCAGGAAGGCGTCGCTCGGGCGGTTTGGCAGTGGCTGGGCCTGGCTCATCAACACCGGCGGCAGACTGACCATCGAGAGTTCGGCCAATCAGGATTCGCCGTTGTCGGACGGGAAGAACCCCATCCTGCTGCTCGACGTCTGGGAGCACGCATACTATCTGAAGTTCCAGAATCGTCGGGCCGACTACGTGGATGCGTGGTGGAGCGTGGTGAACTGGAGCGAAGTCGCGAAGCGGTATTCGCGGTAACGGGGCGCGTTGCCGGGCGCGGACACGACCTTCTTTCCGTAGGGGCAACCCCCCGTGGTTGCCCCGGTGTCAGGGCGGGCACGGCCGCCTTCGCCTGCGGCGTGCCAAGGGGGCCCGCCCGTACGGCATGTACCTGTCTGACTTCTACCGACTACCGAATACTTCTCGTCCCGATCTTCCCAATCTCGCTCACAACGACCGCGTGCTCCGGGAACTCCGTCTGCCAGTTCGCCACGAACACGTAGCGGATCGCACCGTCGCTGGCGATGAGGAAGAGGGCAGGGCGACTGATGTTCCACGCGTCGAAACCGACGCTGTGCCAGACGCCGTACGCCTTGATAGTCTCCCGCCGCTCGTCGACGAGGATGTCGAACGGCAGCCCCGTGTCCTCGACGTAGCGCTTCACCTTTTCGGACGGCTGAGCCACGATGGCGACGACGCTGGCGCCGAGCGACGCGTATTCAGCTGAGTGAAGGGCCAGGTCGCCGAACCGGCGACGGCAGTTCGGTCACCACGTGCCCCGGTGGAAACCCAGCAGCACCGGGCCCCTGGCGAGGTACTCAGTAAGCGTGCGAGGGTGGCCCTTCTGATTCGGCAGCGTAAAGAGCGGGGCCTGATCGCCGAGCGTGAGCGTCGTGCTGTCCATCTTCCCCTCAACAAGAGTTGTGTTGCGCCCCTCCGTCCCACTTCGCACTCGCGAACCGACGGCCCGACGATCGGCCGCCAGTCGTCACCTGAGTTGAGCTCAGGGCTCAGAACAGTTTGACTTCGACCATCTGGCCCTTCTCGACGATGTCAATCTGCGGGGGAATCTCAATATAGCCGTCCGCGTGCGACATGCTCGTGATGTCGCCCGACGCCTTGAAGGCGGGCATGGCCTG
>Ga0315286_10001084_pt1 | contig 24294 bp, 19 predicted proteins | sample YL17G10_0_MG_FD_205038 | JGI IMG/M metagenome (GOLD analysis project Ga0315286, IMG submission 205038) | Sediment microbial communities from Yellowstone Lake, YNP, Wyoming, USA - YL17G10_0 | ecosystem: Environmental > Aquatic > Freshwater > Lake > Sediment | place: USA: Wyoming | collected...
GCGCACCTGCTACCCGATGTGGAGCGACGAACTGGAGGGCCTGCCCGAGCGCATCGGCGCGAAGGATGCAGGCTTCTACGTGGCGAGTTTCAACTGGTTCGCCGACACGGTGGTCACGCCGCTCGCGGTGGTGTTCGGCTCGGTCCGCCGCGGCCTCGGCGCGAGGCCCCTCGCGCGGCTGCTGGCCTTCAGCGTCCGCCGCTTCGGCCGCCCGCCCTTCGCGATCGTCCTGGCGGCCGAAGCCACGGGCGAGCGGGACGGAACACGCCGCACCGCGCGCGTCGTCGTGCGCAGCGACGACGACGACGGCTACCGGCTCACCGCCGGCCCGGCCGTGGCGTGCGTGAAGCAACTCCTCGACGGCGCCGTTGCGCGGCCGGGCGTGCACCTGATGGGGCACCTGGTCGAGCCCGAGCGCCTGGCCGGGGACATGAAGCGGATGGGCATCGGGGTCGAGGTGGCCATCGGGCCCTAGCGCACGGCGCCGGCCCGGCTCCGCGCGCGGCCCCCACACCCGGTCTCGTTCACCCGGCCCCGCCCCGACCCCGGCTAGACCGCTCGCGCCTGCAGCGGCTAGACTCATGGTGCGTTTGCTGCCTGGTCCGGGCGGCGCCGGGCCTGCACCTCTCCTGTTCGGAGTTCGCCATGCGCCTTGGTCGCCTGCTCATCATCCCCGCCGCCCTGCTCTGCCTTGCCGTCCTCGCCGACCGGCACACCCCACGGCCCGGCCCCGGGGTGGAGTCATCCCGCGAAGAAGAGGGCGGGCGGCGGCCGAGCGAGTGGTGGGAGAACCAGCGCGCCTTCCCGGGCACGAGCGTGAACCAGGCGGCCTTCGCCGCCGCGCGCGAGCAGGCCCAGTTCGATCGCGCTCGGGCCGCCCTCACGACCAGCGCGGAGGGGCTCACCTGGACCCAGCTCGGGCCCTACAACATCGGCGGGCGGGTCACCGCGCTCGCCGTGGCCCCGGGCGGGACCACGATCTACCTGGGTGCGGCCAACGGCGGCGTGTTCAAGTCCACCAACTCGGGCGTGAACTGGACGCCGGTGATGGACGGCTGGGGCTGGGAGTTGTTCTCGATCGGCGCGCTCGCCCTCGATCCCACCGACTCGAACGTGGTCTACGCCGGCACCGGCGAGGCCAACAACTCGGTGGACTCCTACGACGGGAACGGGCTGCTGCGCAGCGCCGACGGCGGGCAGACCTGGCAGTCACTCGGCCTGCAGGCGACCGCGCGCATCGCCCGCGTCGCGGTGGACCCTTCGAACCCGGATCGCATCTTCGTGGCCGCAATGGGAACCCAGTTCTCGACCGGGCCCGAACGGGGCCTCTACCGCAGCGAGGATGGCGGGCAGAGCTGGAGCAACGTGCTGTTCGTGAGCGACTCGACCGGCGCCAGCGACGTGCTCATCAACCCCGCGCACCCGGAGACGGTCTACTGCGCCACGCTCGAACGCGTGCGCCGCTACACCTACCGGCGCGCGCACGGGCCCGAGTGCGGCATCTGGCGCAGCGCGGACCACGGCTCGACCTGGACGCGCCTGACGAGCGGGCTGCCGACGCCCACGGACAGCGTGGGCCGCATCGCGCTCGCGCTGTGCGCCACGAAGCCCTCCATCGTCTACGCGCAGATCGGCTCGGGCCCGGGACTCGGCTGGGCCGGACTCGGCATGTACCGCAGCCTGGACGGTGGACAGACCTGGTCGAAACGCGACACGGACACCAGCTTCGGGAGCGCCTTCGGCGACTTCTGCTGGTACTTCGGCGACGTGGCCGTGGACCCGAACGACGAGAACGTCGTGTACGCGCAGGGCGTGAGCCTGATGCGTTCGACCGACGGCGGCCAGACGTCCAGCGCCGTCACGGGATCCGCCCACGTGGACCAGCACGGCCTGTGGATCGATCCCGCGAACTCGAACCACCTCTACCTGGGGAACGACGGCGGCTTCTTCTCGTCCCTCAACGGGGCCTCGACCTGGCTCAAGTCGGTGGACCTGCCGATCACGCAGTTCTACGCCGGCTGCGTGGATCCCTCGAACGCGAGCCGCGTGGGCGGCGGTACCCAGGACAATGGCAGCATGCTGACGGCGGGCTCGCCGGCGGGCTGGTACGAGATCGCGCCGGGCGGCGACGGGTTCTACGTGCTCATCGACCCGACGAACCCGAGCATCGTGTTCTCGGAGTGGCAGAACGGCAGCGACGGCGCCGGACCCCTCCGCTCCACCGACGGGGGCGGCAGCGGCGCGTTCGGCACGGGCATCACGGCGGACGACCGCTTCAACTGGTCGGCGCCCTTCGTCATGGACCCGGCCGACCACCGCGTCCTGCTGTGCGCGAGTCACCGCGTCTACAAGAGCACCAACAACGGCCTGTCCTGGACGGCGGTGAGCGGGGACCTCACCTCGTACCCGAACCCGGCTTCGTCCCTGTCCTACCACACCATCACCACCCTTGACATCTCCCCGGCCGACCCGCAGCACTACTACGCGGGCACGGACGACGGCCGGGTCTGGCGCTCGACCGACGCGGGGGTCTCCTGGACGGACATCTCCGCCGGGCTCCCGCTCTACTACGTCACCCGGGTGACCGCCGACCCGGTCGCCCCGGACGTCGTCTATGCCTGCCTGTCGGGCTTCGGTCAGGACCAGCACTCCCCCCACGTCTTCCGGAGCGCCGACCAGGGCACCACCTGGACCCCGATCGCCGGCAACCTGCCGGACGCCCCGGCGAACGACCTGGTCGTGGACCCTGGCGACCCGAACAGGCTGTTCCTGGCGACGGACGTCGGGGTCTATATCACCGGCAACCTGGGCGGTGAATGGAACGTGCTGGGCCAGGGGATGCCGCTCCAGGCGATCTTCGACCTGACGCTCCACCAGCCCTCGCGCACACTGGTTGCCGCCACGCACGGACGCTCACAGTGGAAGCTCAACGTCGGCGCGCTACCCGTTGCGGCGGGCCGCACTGCGACACCCGAGCCCATCGCGCTGAGCGCGCCGGCGCCCAACCCGAGCCGGGACGCGGCGCGCTTCGAGTTGACGCTTTCGGCTGCTGGGACCGCTGAAGTCACGGTCTTCGACGCGGCGGGGCGACGGGTCCGGGCCCTGTTCTTGGGGGCCGCCGGACGCGGCTCCCTGCCGCTCGCCTGGGACGGCCTCGACGCTCATGGCCATCGCGCAGGTGCCGGCATCTACTTCGTCCGCGCGAGCGCGTCGGGCTCCACGGTGACGCGGAGACTCGTGCGAGTGGACTGACTCGCGCACGCGATGGGCGCGCGAGGTGGATCGAGCCCGGGGCATTCGTCCCGGGCTCGACTTGATTCCGACCGCTCAGGGCGGGGCCCGGAATATGCTTGTCGGTTACGACCGCGTCAGCCGCGGGCAGAATCGGCACGGGAACGAAAAAGGGCTTTGAAAATGCGGGGTATCCTGTTATACCAGCACCCGGCTAGGGCACAACGAAGTGCCCGTCCGTTCCGCTACTCGTACCTTCCCAAGGAAAGGATGGAACCATGGCGAAGATGATGACCAAGTCCCAGGTCTCCGCCCACATCGCCGACAAGTTCGAGCTCACGAAGAAGATGGGCACGGCGATTCTCGAAGAACTGGCGACGCTCGCCGGCAAGGAAGCCAAGAAGAACGGCTTCGTGTTCCCCGGCGTGGGCAAGCTGGTCGTGGTGAATCGCAAGGCACGCATGGGCCGCAACCCGCAGACGGGCCAGCCCATCAAGATCCCGGCAAAGCGCGTGCTGAAGTTCCGGATCGCGAAGGCCATGAAGGAGCTCGCGCTCAAGGCGCGGTAGTTCCCCGGCAGACTTTGCGAAGGCCCCGGGCTCCCGAGACCGGGGCCTTTCGCTTGGCCGCCGGGGGTGTGCAGGAGCGCTACGCGGCTTCGCTGAGCGGCGGCCCCGGCGACGGCACAGGCGCCACCTCGAGGCTCGGCAGGCGGACCGAGATGGTGGTGCCCGCCCCAGGATCGGAGCACACGACCATGTCCCCGCCGAACCGGTGCGCGATGTCCTGCGTGAGCGGCACGCCGAGCCTGGCTTCGGGACCATCTTCGCGCCCGGCCAGGAGCGAATCGAGGAGACGCGCGTGCGCGCGCTCGTCCAGTCCGGGACCGGCGGCGCGCACCGCGAGCGTGACGTAGGGTCCCGGCGGCAGGTCGCGCCGCCCGGCGCTCTGCGCCTCGAGCTCGACCGCGCCGCGCTCGATCGTGATCCGCCCGCCGCGCGGCAGCGCTTCACGCGCATTGGCCACAAGGTTCACGAGCGCCTGCTCGAGCTGCGCCCGGTCGGCCGCGACGAGAGCCGGACGCGATCCCGGCACGGTGACCAGCTCCACGTCGCTGCCGACGAGCCGGCGCAGCAGGCCCCCCATCTCGCTCAGCAGGACATCGGGGTCGAGCGGCCGCGGCGTCGAGGCCACGCGTCGGCTGAGGGTCAGCAACTGCTGGACGAGCAGCGCCCCCCGCGCGCCCGAACGTCGAACTTCCTCGGCGGCGCCCCGGAGCGGGTGACCAGGCTGCAGCCGGCCCAGGATCAGCTCGGTGTTGCCCATGATGACGCTGAGCAGATCACCGAATTCGTCGGCCGCGTTGGCGGCGAGCCGCCCGAGCGCCCCCAGGCGCTGCGATTCCGACAACTGCGTCTCGAGCCGGCGGCGTTCCGAGACGTCGGTGGCCACACCGATCACCCCGATGACCTCCCCCGCTCCGCTCCGCCGCGGAGTGAAGCGCGTCTCGAAGACCACGTCGCCGACTTCGACCAGCTCCGTGAAGTCCTCACCCGCCAGCGCGCGCCGGAGGGCCGCCACGATCTGCGGATGGTCGCGGTAGAACTCGAAGGCCGACACGCCCACCACCTGCCCGGGCGCGAGTCCGAGGCTTGCGAGGGCTCGTCCTTCGGAGAGCCGGAAGATCCCCTCGCGGTCCACGGCGAAGAGTACGACCGGCGCATTCGACACCACCGCTTCCAGGCCTTCCTCCATGTGGCGCACCGACTGGAGTCCACCGAGGTCCTGCGCGACGACGAGGACCTCCTGGATCCTGCCCTCGGGGTCGCGAATCGGGAGGGCGGTGACATAGAGGCCGCGGCCCGGCCCGGAACCGTCAGGAAGGAACTCCTGGTGAGCAGGCAGCCCGAAGGCGAGCGCGCGGGTGACCGGGCAGCGCGGATCCGGAGCGGCATCCGCCCGCCGGCCGAAGCGGGCCCACACCTCCCCGCAGTCCCGCCCGATCCAGCCCGGGCCGCCTTCCAGCGGGAAGCGTGACGCCATGGCTCGACTCACCCAGCGCACGACGTGCGTGGGGTCCGTGGTGAAGACATAGGTATCCGCCTGGTTCACGACCGCTGCGAACTTCTGGCGCTCCCGTTCGAGCACGCGCATCTGCTGGTCGAACTGACGGAACCAGCGCTCATAGCGGCCCTTCGCCGCGTGCGACTGCGCCACCTCCCGGTGCTGCACGAGCTGCCGCGCGACGAGCACGCACGCGCCCGCGCAGCGCGCAGCCGCGTCCGGCCCTCCGGCGAAGCAGACCAGCGCGAGGGTGTGGCCGCGGTCCACGAGTGGCAGGACCGACGGCTCGAGCCCGTTCGCCAGCTCGAGGGGAAAAGGGATCGTGACCGGCGTGCCCTGAACGAGGGATTCGAGCGCGAGGCCGCGGAAGTGCGGTCGGAAGCGCAGGCGGATGGTCTCATCTGCGGGAACCCAGAACTCCCCTCCCGTGTCCTTCCCGTTGACCAGGAAGAGCGCGACCGCCTCCGCTCCGGACAGCGCGGCGAAGAGCCGGGTCACGTGGGCGGCGACCTCCTCGAGTGAGTCGGACGCCAGAATCGGCCCCAGCAGTTCGAGCGCCCGCTCGAGCTCCCCGGCCCCGTGGCGTGGGGTGGTCATGGCGTTCCTTCAGGCCCCTGGACGCGCATCGTAGTAGCGAGCCAGCCAGTCGGCCACGACCTCGACCTCGAGCACGGCCTTGTCGTCGAAGGCAGCGAGCTCGTGGCTGTCGATGTCGATCTGCGCGTGGATCACGTCGCCCGAGCGGATCAGCACCACAAGCTCTGAGCGGGTCTGCGTACTGCAGGCGAGATAGTTGTCGACCCTGCTCACATCCGGGATGTTGAGGTTGCGTCGCTCCGCGACGGCCGTGCCGCAGATCCCCTGGCCATAGCCGATGAAGACGTGCTCCGTGGGCGCGCCGATGAACGGCCCGAGGCGCAGAGTGTTGTCCTCGAACAGCTCGTAGATGCCAGTCCAGTGGAAGCGCGGATCCATCTGGTGCACGCCGGCCACGGCGGCCGCGAGCACGTCATTGAACGGCGCGCCACTGGCGGCCAGCACTTCCAGCCGGGCAAGCAGGGGTTCGACCGTCATGGTGGGCCCCGTGAGGCCAGGGGTGGGCGCGCCAAAGGACGAGGGGGCCTCGACGACACTGGTGTGGGTTATCGGCCGGCCGCAGCCCCTACTTGAGTCACGAGAACCCCCTCGATGACACACTCCTGGAGCACCTCATCCCTCCTTCTGACACATACACGGGTACATGCCCCCCGGCCGGCGCGCCTTTGCGCCACCCCCCCGCCTCTGTCAACATGCCGCCCACTTCCATGGACGGCATCCGCATCGAATCCCTGACCAAGACCTACCGCGCCGGACAGGTGCGCGCGCTCGACGGCGTCTCGCTCGAGATCGCGCCCGGCGAGGTGTTCGGCATCATCGGCCCCAACGGCGCCGGCAAGACCACCCTGCTCGGCTGCCTGCTCGGTTTCCTGCGGCCCGACTCGGGACGCGTCAGCATCGCCGGGCGCGAACCCGACGACCTCGCCATCCGCGCGGTGACCGGCTACCTGCCCGAGCGCCTCACGCTCGACCGCTGGATGACCGGGCTCGACTTCCTGGCCTATCACCACGCGCTCGCCCGTCTGCCCGCCACCGGACGCGCGGCCGAGGCACAGGCCGCGCTCGCGCGCGTCGGCCTCGACCCCGACGCCGGGCGCCGCTCTATCCGCCGCTACTCTCGCGGCATGCTCCAGCGCCTCGGCCTCGCGCAGGCGCTGCTCGGCAGGCCACGCTACCTGTTCCTCGACGAGCCCGCCTCGGGTGTGGACCCGGCGGGCGTCGTGCTCTTCCGCCGCCTGCTCGATTATGTGAGAGCCGGCGGCACGACCGTGGTGCTCAGCTCGCACCAGTTGGACCAGGTTGAACGCGTGTGCGGCCGCGTGGCGTTCGTCAAGCAGGGGCGCATCGAGGCCCTGGAGACCCTGCACGCCGGCGCGACCCTGGCGCGCGTGCTGCGCGTGCGCGGCCCGGCCGGCACCATCGGCGAGGCCGTGCCGCGCGCCGCGCTCGAGCAGGCGGCGCAGCGCGCGGGCGCCGAGCTGCGCGAGGTGTCGCCGCCACTCGCGCGCTTCGCGGTGCCCGACGACGCCGGCGCCGTGCGCCTCGTACAGGCGCTGGTCGCGGCCGGCGTGCCCGTGGCCGAAGTCGCGCCCGAAGAGGGCCGGCTCGAGCGCCTGTTCCTCGAGGATGGACCGCCGGGAGGACCGGCGTGAACCTCACCCTCGTCCTCGCCACGCTGCGGCAGCGCTTCACCAGCCCCCTCCGGCTCTTCATCGTGCTGCTGTTCGGCTGGATGCCGATGCTCCCGCTCCTGCTGGCGCCGCGCACCGGGTTCGCCGCACTTGGCGACTGCTACTTCCTCGCGCTGGCGCTGGCCGCGGGCATGATCGGACAGGATCTCTCCTCGGGCACCCTTCAGCTGCTGCTGGCGCGTCCCGTGACGCGGGCGCAGTACGTCTTCAGCCGGTGGGGCGCGGTCGCCGCCGGGACCTTCCTGATCACCGTGCTGCAGACGCTCGTGGCGGCGCTCATCATGGCGCTGCGCGGCGTCCCCGTGCCCTGGGGCGAGGCGGCGCTGTTCCTCGCGAACGGCGCCCTGCTCGCCCTCGGCACCGCGTCCGTCATGGCGCTGCTCTCGTCGCTGGCCGCGGGGATCGGCGACCTGGGACTGCTCTTCCTGGTCTTCATCTCGGCCCAGGTGCTGGAGAAGGTGGGCATGTTCAAGTCGTGGGACTGGCTCGCGCGCGGCGCCGGGGAGCTGTCGGGCGCGCTCAAGCCGGAACTCGACCTCGCGCCCCTCCTCCACGGCGGCCCGGTCGCCTGGTTCGCGGTGGTCTCCTATCTCTCGACCGTCACGCTCTGCCTCGGGCTCGCCGTGGTGGTGATGAACCGCAGGGAGCTGTCCTATGCCTCCTCCGGCAACTGACGTGCCCGACGGCGTTCCTCTGCACCGCGCGGACTCGCCCCGCCGCGACCCGGTGCCGCTGCTGGCCGTCGCCGCGCTGCTGCTGGTGCTGCGCGTGGTCCTCGGCTTCCACGAGGTGCGCCCACAGGCGGCCACGTCTTCAGGCGCGCCTGCGGGCGCCGACCTCGTGCAGTGGCGCACGCTCGAGGCGGGTCTCGCCGAGGCCCGCGCGACGAAACGGCCCATCCTCTACGACTTCACCGCCGATTGGTGCCCGCCGTGCCGGTCGCTGCAGCGCCAGGTCTTCGCGGACGCGCGGGCCGCGGCGGAGCTCGAGAGCCGCTTCGTGCCGGTGCGCGTGCTCGACCGCCAGCGAGAGGAGGGGCGCAACGCGCGCTGGGTGGACTCCCTCCAGGCGCGCTACCGGGTGAACTCGTTCCCGACGCTGATCGTGGCCGGCGTGGACGGCCGCGAGTCCACGCGCATCGAGGGCTTCCTGGGGCGCGATGCCACGCTCGGGCGACTCCGCGGCACGGGCGTGAGCCTGCGCTGGGGCGTGACGGGGCAGGCGCCAACCGACCGCCGCTGACGTTCGTCCGCCGGGGCGCACGGCCGTCGCCGCGCGCCCCCCGCGCATCGACAGCGGACGATCAGCGGGGACCGGCGCCCCCGGCCCCGCCCAGCTGCTTCCAAAGGAACGTGTAGGCCAGCGCCGCCATGAACGCGCGCTGGCGGTTGTTCGCCGCGCCCGCGTGCCCGCCCTCGACGTTCTCGTAGTAGAGCAGGTCGTGCCCCTGCTCCTTCATCCGGGCCACCATCTTGCGCGCGTGGCCCGGGTGCACCCGGTCGTCGCGCGTGGAGCTGGTGAAGAGCGTGCGCGGGTACTTCGCGTCCTTCCTGACGTTCTGGTACGGCGACCAGGTGCGGATGAACTCCCACTGCTTCGGGTCGTCGGGATCCCCGTACTCGCCCATCCACGACGCCCCGGCCAGCAGCTGGTGGTAGCGCTTCATGTCGAGCAGGGGCGCCTGGCAGACGATCGCTCCGAACAGGTCGGGACGCATGGTCAGCATGTTGCCGACCAGGAGCCCGCCGTTGGAGCCGCCAAGGCAGCCCAGACGCTTCGGAGTGGTGACCCCGCGCCGGATCAGGTCCTCGGCCACCGCGATGAAGTCCTCGTAGACCCGGTGGCGGCCGGCCTTCACGCCGGCCTGGTGCCACTTCGGGCCGAACTCGCCGCCGCCGCGGATGTTCGCCACCACCAGCACGCCACCGCGCTCGAGCCAGCCGGCGCCCCGCGTGCCGTTGTAGGCCGGCAGTTCGGGGACCTCGAAACCGCCGTACCCGGTGAGCAGTGTCGGCGCCTTCCCCTTCGCACGCGGGTCCCTGGGCCCGACCTCGAAGTACGGGATGCGGGCGCCGTCCTTCGAGACCACCTCGTGCTGGCTCACCGTGTCATGGCTGGCGTCGAAGAACGCCGGAGTCTGCTTGAGCTTCTCGGCCGTTCCGCCGCCGACGGTGCCCAGCGACAGGCTGGTCGGCGTGAGGAAGTCGGTGATGTTGAGCCAGAAGTCGTCGGACTGCCGGTAGTCCACCGGCGAAGCGCTGATCCTGCCGAACTCCGGGAGCCCCGGCACCGCCGGGCGCGTCCAGGCCCCGTCCGCGTGGCGCACCACGTACAGCCGGCTGCGGACGTTGTCGAGCACCCCGAGCAGGATGGCGTCCCGCGTGGCGGACCAGCCCTCGAGCGAGCTGCGCTCGGTGGGCTCGAACAGGACGTCGAAATCGCGCCCGCCGCCGAGGAAGTCCTCGAACCGCGTCGCGATCAGCGCGCCCGCGGGGTAGGTCCGGCCCCCGACGCTCCACTCGGTGCGCAACTGGAGCACCAGCCACTCCCGGAAGGTTCCCGCCTCGGCGTCGTCCGGCTTCTCGATCCGGATCAGCCGCCCGTCGCGACGCAGGAACCGTTCGTTCGAGTAGGTGGTGATGCCACGGAGGACGAAGTCCCGCTCGAACCCGGGCGTGTCGTCGTGCCAGGCGCTCACGCCCACGTCGCCGGGCCGGCCCTCGTACACCGGGGTCGCGGCCGAGAGCGGGGTGCCGCGCCGCCACTCCTTCACGATCCGCGCGTAGCCCGACGTCGTCATGGTGGACGAGTCGAAGGCGAAGCCGACGTAGAGCCGGTCCTGGTCGATCCACGAGGCATCGCTCTTGGACTCGGGGAGCGTGAAGCCGTCCGGAACGAAGGAGCGGGTCACGAGGTCGAACTCCCGGACCGCGGTGGCATCGGCGCCGCCGCGCGACAGGCGGACCAGGCAGCGGCGGTACTCGGGTGCCAGGGCCGAGGCGCCCTCCCAGACCCAGTTCTGGTCCTCGGCCTTCGCCAGGGAGTCCACGTCGAACACGGTCTCCCAAGCCGGCGCAGCCTTGCGGTACTCGTCGAGCGTGGTGCGGCGCCAGATGCCGCGCTCGTGCTTCGAGTCGCGCCAGAAGTTGTAGTAACGGTCGCCGATCTTCTCGACGCCCGGGATACGGGCGTCGGAGTTCAGGATGTCCATGAAGCGCGCATCGAGGGCCTTGAACTCCGCGGAGCCGGCCAACTCCCGCGTGCTCTCCTGGTTCTGGCGGGCCACCCAGTCGAGCGCCTTCTTCCCGGTCACCTCTTCGAGCCAGAGTCCGGGATCGACGGCCAGCGCCGCAAGCGCCGCCCCGAAAGGCAGCAACGAGACCAGCAGGCACAACCTCACGAGCTTCCGTACCATGGGTTCCTCCGTTCGGGACTCGATTCGCGACCGCGATACCCGGCTCTGAGTGATGGTGACCGCACGCACCGGACCAACTCGGCCGGGATGCCGGCCGGGCCGCCGCCGCAGCCGTCCACGTCAGCGCGTCGCCGGTTCCGACGTCGCGGCGGGCATCGCCGCGGGCGCGGAGAGCGCGCCGGGCATGTCCGCCAGCACGTAGACCAGCACGGCCAGCGCCGCGACGTTCTTCCGCAGTTCGACCGGGTCCACCTTGTCAAGCACGTCCGCCGGCGAGTGGTGCCAGTCGAAGTAGTGCTCGCCCGCGGTGCGGTGTCCGACGCCCGGTACGCCCCGCTTCACCAGCGGATCGATGTCGGTCCCGCCTCCGCCGGCGCGGATACGGTCCGCGCCCAACCCGGCCAGCAGGCGGGCGATCTCCTGCGCGCGCGCCACGGCCGCGGCCGTCCGCACGCTGTCCAGCACGCCGGTGCCCGGGCGGTACACGCCCACGTCGAACCCCACGGGCCGCTCCAGGCCACTGTCCGACTCGATGGCCACGACGTGACTCGAGAGCCGCCCGCCGAGGGAATCCGCGTAGGCGAGCCCGCCCCGCGTGCCGTTCTCCTCGTTCACCCACAGCACGCAGCGCACGGTGCGGCGGGGACGCAGCCCGAGCGCGCGGATCAGCCTCACCGCCTCCATGCTGATCACGCAGCCGCCGCCGTCGTCCATCGCGCCCGAGCCCACGTCCCACGAGTCGCTGTGCCCGCCCACGACCACGACCTCGTCGGGACGCTCGCGCCCGCTCAGCTCGCCGATGACATTGGCCGAGAGCGTGTCGGGCAGGGTGCGCGCTCCCAGCTCGAGATGCACGCGCACCCGTTCGCCGCGCGCCAGCAGCCGGTGCATCATGGTGGCGTCCTCGATCGTAACCGCGGCGCCCGGGATCCTCGGCAGGCTGTCCACGTAGGCGGACATGACGCCGGTGTGCGGCGTCTGCAGGCTCACCGGCGACACCGAGCGCACCAGTACCGCCACCGCCCCCCGCGCGGCGGCGCGGTTCGCGCCCTGCATGCGGTATCGCACGGTCGCTCCGTAGCCCGTGAACGGCACGTCGTAGAGGACGATCTTCCCGTGCACCCGGTCGTCCGGCAGGGAGTCCAGTTCCGCGAAGCTCGCCACCGCCACGACCTCGGAGGTGATCCCGCCCGCGGACGTCCCGACGCTCTGGCCCAGCCCCAGCACGTGGAGCGGCTGTGGGCCGGGCTCGATCATCACGGCGCGCTCTTCGCCGCGCACCCAGTGCGGGACCATCACGGGTTGCAGCCGCACGTCCTCGAGCCCGTCCTCGCGCATCGCCGCGGCCGCCCAGTCGAGCGCACGGGCGAGTTGGGGCGAGCCCGAGAGCCGGGCACCGATGCCATCGCAGAGCTGCGACAGCCGGACGTAGGCGTGGTCGCTGGCGAGCGCGGCGCCGATGAGCCGCTCGGCCGCGCCGCGGTAAGCGACGTCGAGCGCGACCACGGGCTGGCTACCCATGGTCCCGGCCCGGACCCGCGCGGTCGGGAGCACAAGGCACGCGGCCACGCCGATCAGCACCCCCGTCACCGACTTGAACCGGTCTCTCGCGCGCATGCGGCCTCCTCGCGCACGCACGATAGCAGCCCGTTCCGCGCATCGCCAAAGGAGACAGGAGTCCGGACCGTCGTGACTGTCGGACCGCGCGTCGCGGAGTTGGAGCGCCAGGGTGGCCGAGCGCATGGTGCCCCTGCCCGGCCACCCTTGTGTTCCGGCCCGGCGGAATACCCGGAGGCCTCCTAGCCCGGCGGCATGGCCAGCACCACGGGCCCGCCATCGGGCGCATCGGCGAAGCGGCCGATGAGGCGGGCGAGTTCGTCCGGGCGGTCGAGCATCACGAAGTGTCCGCAGCTGTCCACGCGCACCGCGCGCACCCTGGGCACCGCCCCGAACCCGAGCGCAGCCGCGGTCTCCACCCAGGGCTCGCCCTTCGGCCAGGAGCGCGGCGCGAGCACCACGAGCAACGGGCACTGCAGCCGCGCCACGCGCGTCGAGAGGTCGGTCGCGAACGCGAGCCGGATCCACGGCTTGACGACCGCGGGATCCAGCGCCGCCACCTCGCGGTAGAGCGCTTCGCCCTGCGCGGAGTCCCGACCGAGCGCGGCATAGACCTGGCGCAACGTGCCCGCGTAGTCGCGATCGAGCGCAGCCCGGCGCTCCATCCATGTGGCCTGCGGTCGCAGCGCCGTCTCGATCAACGCCAGCGCGCGCACGCGACCGGGGTGGGCGCAGGCCTCAGCCGCGGCGACCAGCCCGCCGAGCGAGTGACCCACGAGCACGACCGGCTCCCGCGACGCTCGGGCGAGCGCCACGTCGAGCACCCGGGTCGCGCGAGCGAGCGAGAACGGCTCGGGCATCGCACTGACGCCGTGGCCCGGCAGGTCCACGAACACGACGCGGTGCCGCCGGGCGAGGATCCGCGCGGTGGGCAGCCAGCACCCGGTGCCATCGTCGAGCCCGCGCACGAGGAAGATGGCCGGACCCTGGCCGAAAGCGGCCGCCAGCGGCGCCGGCTGCGGGGGGAACGTGCGGGCGCCGAACGGGACCAGCGCGAGCGCGGCAAAGGCGAGGACGGTGGCTCGAAGGGACAAGCGTCTCCGGAGCTCCCCGGGGTTGGGCGGGGCACTCCGGAGTTATCGGCCCGCGACGGACCTGGCTGAAGGCTGGCGGCGGACCTCGATATCAAGTTCCGAGAACGTCCGATGCCCCGGGCGTAGCTGTGGTAGAAGGAGGGCCAGATGTTCGACGACGACACCTGCTATCGCGCGTTCACGAGTCGCGACCGCCGTTTCGACGGCCGCTTCGTGACGGCCGTGCTCACGACCGGCATCTACTGTCGTCCGGGCTGCCCGGCGCGCCGGCCCGCGCGGCGGAACGTGCGCTTCTTCGCCTGCCCGGCGGCGGCCGAGAGCGCCGGCTTCCGGCCCTGCCTGCGCTGCCGGCCGGAGACCGCGCCGGGCAGCCCGGCAGGGTCCGGCACGTCGGCGACCGTGGCGCGCGCGCTGCGGCTGATCGACGAGGGGGCGCTGGACGAGATGCGCGTCGAGGGCCTCGCCGCACGCCTCGGCGTGACCGCGCGCTGGCTGCGCCGGCTGTTCGCCGGGCAACTCGGCGCCTCGCCGCTCGCGGTGGCCCGGACGCGCCGCGTGCACTTCGCGCGGCGCCTGCTCGACGAGACCGATCTGCCCATCGCGGACGTGGCGCTGGCGTCCGGCTTCGGCAGTGCGCGGCGCCTGCGCGCCGCGATCCGCGCCACGTTCCGCCGCGCGCCGCGCGAGTTGCGCCGCCGTCCGGCGGGACCACGCGCGGGCAGGAACGGTGTGGAGCGCGCGCGCGTCGCATCCGCCGCGGCACGCCCCGTCCCGGGGGGCGATGCGCTCGAGTTGAGACTGCCGGCCCGGGCGCCGTTCGACGCCGGGCCGCTGCTGCGCTTCTTCGCGGCACGGGCGCTGCCCGGCGTCGAGGAGGTCACGGACGGCGTCTACCGCCGCAGCGTGCGGCTCGGGGACGAGTCCGGCGTGGTCGAGATCCGCGCCGTGCCCGGCGAGGCGGGCGTGCGCGTGCTCTGGCCCGCATCGTCGCCCCGCTCGCTGCTCGCCCTGGCGAGCCGCGCGGGCCGCCTGTTCGACCTCGGGGCCGATGTCGGCGTCATCCGCGCGCACCTGCGGCGCGATCCGGCGCTCGCGGTCGCGATCCCGCCGGCCGGGATCCGCGTGCCCGGCGCCTGGGACCCGTTCGAGCTCGGCGTGCGCGCCCTGCTCGGCCAGCAGGTCTCGGTCGCGGCGGCGCGCACGCTCGCGACCCGCCTCGTCCAGCTGTGCGGGGCGCCGCTGCCCGGCAGGCCGGGCGGGTCCCTTACGCACCTGTTCCCCGCGCCGGCGGCCGTCGCGGGCGCGGACCTGTCGCGCGTCGGGCTGACGCGTGCGCGCACCGCGGCGCTGCGGACGTTCGCCACCGCGGTCGCCAGCGGCGAGCTCGACCTCACCGTCGCCGCGAGCCTCGACCAGCAGGTCGCGCGGCTCACCGCGCTCCCTGGCATCGGGGAGTGGACGGCGCACTACCTCGCGATGCGCGCACTCGGCGACCCGGACGCGTTCCCGGCCGGCGATCTGGGCCTGCGGCGTGCGCTCGGGCGCCGCGGCCGGCTCGCGACGCCCGGCGAGGTCGTGGAGCGTGCCGAACGCTGGCGGCCCTGGCGCTCCTACGCCGTGATCGCCCTGTGGATGAAGGACGCCGCGGAACCCATACCCAGGAGGAAACGATGACGATCGAGACGGCCGTCGTGCAGACCCCGCTCGGACCGGTGACGCTCTACGCGAAGGGCGGCGCCCTGGTCGGCCTGGAGTTCACCGACCGCGCCGCGCGCCGCGCCGCGCTGGAACGGCAACTGCAGCGCCACCTCGGCAGGTTCGAGACGCGCGAAGTCCGCGACCCCGCCGGGGCCCGCCACCGGCTCGAAGCCTACTTCGCGGGCAAGCGGCACGCGCTCTCCGGCCAGAAGGTGGAATTGCACGGCACGCCATTCCAGCTCGCCGTGTGGCGCGAGCTGCGCCGCATCCCGCCCGGCCGCACGCTCAGCTACGCGGCGCTCGCCGCCCGCATCGCGCGGCCGCGCGCCGTCCGCGCCGTGGGACGGGCAAACGGGAGCAACCCGGTCTCGTTGTTCGTGCCGTGCCATCGCGTGATCGCCGCGGATGGCGGTCTCGGCGGCTACGGTGGCGGTCTCGAGCGCAAGCGCAGGCTGCTCAAGCTCGAAGGGCTGACCGTGGCGTGACGCCAGCCGCCCCGGGCGGGATCCCGCGCGCATCACGGGGCCGCCACGGGACAGCGTGGAGCCCCTGCGAAGGAGCAGGGGGACCGGCGCGGCGGCTCGCCTATTTCCTCTTCGCCGCCAGCGCCCGGGCCGTGAAGTCCGCGATGACCGCAGCCAGCGTATCGGGCTGGTCCTGCATCACCAGGTAGCCCGCGTCGGCGATGCGCCGCACCGGGACCGAGGTCGTGTCCTCGTAGCCGAGAGCCCGGAGCGCGGTTCCAGGGCTCTTCCCGTCCTTTAGGAGACGGTCGGTCGCGACGAAGAGGAACGGCACCTGCAGCGACTTCAGCGCCAGCGTGGCGTCTCCGGTGAGCGAGGCGCCGATGTAGGCCTTGATGGTCTGCGGTGGCGTCTGGGCGGCCGTCGCGTGGATGGCGACGCCCTGCACCGAGTCCTTGCCGGCCTTGCTGAAGATCATCTTGAGGATCTGGTCGTAGTTCGAGTCCAGCATGCTCAGGAAGCCCTTGATCTCCTGGTCATCGATCTTGAGCGGTGATTTCAGTGCCGTTTCGATGACCACGATGCCGCGCACCCGCCCGGGATGCGCCTTGAGATCGAGCAGCGCCAGCATCCCGCCGACGCCCTTGCCCACCAGCACCGTGCTGTCGGGGTTCTGCTTCGCCAGCACCAGATCGAGCGCCTCCGCCGCGGCTTCGAGCGTGAACGGGTCGGGCGCGGGGCTCTCGCCGTGGCCCGGCAGGTCCACGATCACGACACGGTGGTTGCCGAGGAGCTTGCGGACGGTCGGCATCCAGACCGAGCGGTTCCCGCCCAGGTCGTGGACGAGCACGATCGTGGGGCCCCTGCCCAACTCGAGGGTCTTGGGCGCGGCGGGTGGAGCGGCCGCCCCCGGCGGGACGACGGACAGCAGGAGCGCGAACGCGAACGGCACGGCCAGCGCCAGGATCCAGATGGTTCTCGGGGTCTTGGTCACGGGGGTCTCCCTCGGTGCGTGACTGCGGGTCCCATCGGCCGCCTCCCTGGCGCCCGACCCGCGCGAAAGCGCGCGCAGTGTAACCCGTGAGACGCTCCGAGGCATCCGGGCTTCATGGACCGGGCTTCTCGGACCCCGCGTGGTCGCGGGCACCGAGCGGGTCCGAAGGCCCACGAAGGCCCTCTCTTGACGACTGCACATTTGTGCAGTAATGTCCCCCTCGCCAGGTCAATCATGAGACAGGAACCCATCGACGAGCCCGTTGCCGTGCGCGCCGACTTCCGGGGCGGCGCGGTCACGCCCATCGCCTTCCGCCTGCGCGGGCGGGAGCACCGCGTGGTGCGCGTGAACGCACGCTGGGTGGACCGCGTGCCGCGGCATCCGCACTTCTACTTCTCGGTCACGGCCGAGAGCGGCGACGTCTACCAGCTCCAGCTCCAGGCCGCCGACCTCGTCTGGTGGCTGGATTCGGTGACGCTGGAGGGCTGATGGCGGATCGCGCCGCGCCGCCCGGCCCTTGCACCGAGCCCGTCCTCCTCCACGTGGACATCGACGCCTTCTTCGCAAACATCGAGCAGCGCCGCGACCCGCGGTTGCGGGGCCGGCCGGTCATCGTGGGCGCGGGGGTGATCGCCTCGTGCTCGTATGAGGCACGGCGTTTCGGCCTCAAGGCCGGGATGACGCTCTCGGAGGCAAAGCGCCTCTGCCCGCAGGCCGTCGTCATCAGGGGCCACGCGCAGACCTACCGCTGCTTCGCCGGGGAAGTCTTCGCGCGCTGCCGCGATGTCGCACCCGCGGTCGAGACCTTCCTCGACGAGGCCTACTGCGACCTGACCGGCACCGAGCGGCTGCACGGCGACCTGCTCGAGGCCGCGCGCCGGCTCAAGCGCGCGATCCTGGAGTCCACCGGCCTGACCGTGACCTGCGGGCTCGGCCCCAATCGCATGCTGGCGAAGCTCGCGGGCAAAGCCGTGAAGCCCGACGGGCTCGCGCGCGTCACCGCCGCCGAGGCCGAGACCTTCATGCGCGACCTGCCGGTCGAGCAGGTCGCGGGCGTGGGCCACGCGCGCGCGAAGACGCTGCGCTCGATGAACGTGCGCACCGCTGGCGAGCTGCGCGTGCTGCCGGTCGAGACGCTCGAGCGCCTGTTCGGCGCGCCCGGGCGACTGCTCCACGAGCGCTGCCGCGGACGCGACACCGCCGTGGTGAGCGAGCGCGAGGTCCCGCTCTCGATCTCGCGCGAGACTTCGTTCCACCACGACACTGCCGACCCCCGCGAGATCGAGGGCATGTTCGAGTACCTCGCCGGGCGGGCCTGCCGCACCGTGCGCGACCTGGGCATCCGGCCGCGCACCGTCGCGGTGCGCCTGCGCTACGCCGACGGCGAGTCCGCGGAGCGCGCGCGGTCCCTGCCGCAGCCCTCGGACACCGACCCGGTCGTGCTGGCGCTGGCGCTCGACACGCTGGCGCGCCTGTTCACGCGGCGCGTGGCGCTCCACCAGGTCGGCCTCGCGCTCTCGAACTTCGTGCGCGCGGGCGCCGAGCAGGGCGCGCTCTTCGAGGAGCGCGAGGCCGGGCGGCGGACCGCGCTCTACCGCGCCTTCGACGGCGTGCGCGACTCCTTCGGCCACGGCGTGATCGTCTCGGGCCGCGCCCTTCACCTGAAGGGCCGGCTCGAGGAGGACGAGCATGGCTTCGTGCTGCGCACGCCCTCGCTCACGAAATAGCGGAGGAACCGATGCCCCGCTCCGTCCCCGGTGCGACGTTCGTCCCGCTGCGGGTCCGCTCGCACGGCTCGCTCCTCGACGGCACCGCGTCGCCGCGGGCACTGGTCCAACGGGCGCTGACGCTTGGCTACGATGCGCTGGCGCTCACGGACCGCGACAATCTCTACCTCGCCCTGACGTTCTACCGCGCGGCTCGCGCCGAGGGGCTCGTGCCGCTGCTTGGCGCGGAGGTGACGCTGCGCGAGGCGGCGGGCGCCGCGGTACGCGCGGCACGGACCGCTTCCCCGCGACCGCCCCCCGGCGCCCTGCTCATCGCCCTCGACCGGCGCGGCTACGCCAACCTCTGCGCCGTGCTCACGGCGCGGCAACTCGACGCCGACTTCGATCTCGTGCGCGCGCTCGCCACGGGGCACGCCGGACTGCACGTCGTGGTCGAGTCGCCAGGACTCGCCGCAGCGCTGCTGGCGGCCGGAGTGCCGGCCGCCACCGGCCTGCACCCTGGCCCGGCGCAGCGCCGCGGGAGCACGGGCGGGCTGTGGCTGGGCGTGCGCGGGATCGCCGCCGAGCGCGGGTCCGTGGGTGGGTGCCCCCTGCGCGAGCGCGTCGCGACCGCGCGGCGGCTGCGCGTGCCGCTGGTCGCGACCGGCGACATCGTGATGCTCGAGCCGCGCGACTGGGACGTGCACCGCATCGCCGTGACCGCGGCCGCGGGCGAGTTGCTCGAGCGCATGCCGCCCGCCGCCTTCGCCGCGCGTGAGGCCTGGCTCGCGGGCCCCGACGAGTGGACGCGACGCGTGCGCGCGACCTGTGGCGCCGCAGGCGTGCCCGAAGCGGCCGACGAGGCGCTCGCCAACAACGCCGCGCTCCCCGCCCGCTGCCACCTGGAGCTCGAGTTGGGCGTGCCCATCTTCCCGATGGTGCCGCCGCCCGCGGCACCCGCCGGGGCACCCGCCGAAGGTGGGTCTGGGTCCGGGTCCGGGTCGGAGTCCGGCCCCGGGTGGCTGCGGCGTCAGGCCGAGACCGGGCTCGCGCGGCGCTACGGCCGCGACGGCGTCCGCCCGGCCCGCGCCCGGCTCGACGAGGAACTGGCGATCATCGAGCGTCTCGGCTTCACCGGCTACTTCCTCGTGGTCGCCGAGATCGTCGCGTTCGCCCGCGCGCAGGGCATCCCCACCGTTGGCCGCGGCTCGGGCGCCTCTTCGATCGTCTCGTACGTGCTCGGCATCACGAACGTGGACCCGTTGCGCCACGGGCTCTGCTTCGAGCGCTTCCTGCACCCGCAGCGGCGCGACTGCCCCGATCTCGACATCGACCTGTGCTGGCAGCGGCGCGACGAAGTCATCACGCACGTCTACGAGACCTACGGTCGCGACCGCGTCGCCATGATCTCGACCCACGCCACGCTCGGCGCACGCTCGGCCTTCCGCGAGACGGCGAAGGCCCTGGGCCTGGCGAACGCCCGCGTCAACGCGCTGACGAAGCGCATCCCCCGCGCGCTCGAGGCACCCTACCTGGACCGGCTCCTCGCGCTGCCAGATGCGAGCGGCGTCGACTGGCGCGAGCCACCGCTTGCTGAGGCGCTGCGCCTGGCGGAGCGCCTCGACGGCGCACCGCGGCACCTGTCGGTCCATTGCGGCGGCATCGTCATCGCCGACCGGCCGCTCACCTGGTACGTCCCGCTCGAGCGCGCCCGGGGCACCCGGCGGTCAGGGACCAACGGGCCGGACGTGGTCGTGACGCAGTTCGAGATGCGCGCCATCGAGCAGATCGGGCTCGTCAAGCTGGACCTGCTCGGCAATCGCGCGCTCAGCGCCATCCACGAGTGCGTGACGCTGGCAGGGCGGGGCCGACCGCCGGGAGCGCCGCCCGCTGGGCTCGACCCGGATCTCGTCCCCGAGGACGACCCCGCGACCGCCGCGCGCGTCGCGGCCGGCGAAACGCTCAATTGCTTCCAGCTCGAGTCGCCCGCGATGCGCCACCTGCTGCGCATGCTCCGTGCGCACACGCTCGAGGAGACCATCGCCGCTGTGGCGCTGGTGCGCCCGGGGCCCGCGGAGTCCGGCATGAAGGAGGCGTTCTGCCGCCGCCAGCGCGGGCTCGAGCCCCCCGCCTTCCACCATCCGGACCTCGTCCCCGTGCTGGATGCCACGCATGGCGTGATGCTCTACGAGGAGGACGTGATGCGCGCGGCCGCTGCGCTCGCCGGGCTCTCGCTCGCCGAGGGCGACGACCTGCGCCGCGCGCTGGCCGCCGCGCGGGACGACGAGGAGTTCCGCTCGCTCGAGCGGGGCTTCGTCGCGGCCTGCGCGAGCCACGGCGTGGAAGTCGAGGCCGCATGTGCCGTCTGGCGCGACCTCGCCCGCTTCGCCGCCTACGCCTTCTGCAAGGCGCACGCCGCCGGCTACGGCGCGCTGGGCTGGCAGAGCGCCTACTTCAAGACGCACTTCCCGACCGAGTGGGCGGTCGGGATCATGAACCACCACGCCGGCATGTACGCCACCTGGGTGCACGTCGAGGACCTGCGGCGCGGTGGCGTGCGATTCCTCGCACCGTGTCTGAACCACTCGGCCTGGGCAACGACGCTGGAGGTGGATCCGGGGCAGGGTCCAGGGAATCGAACACCGCCGGGTTCCGGGCCGGGAGGGTTCCGCGAGGCCGCCCGGAGGCGCACGCAGCCAGGATGGCGGAGTGCGCCGAGGAAGAGCGAGCCGGAGCGGGATCGCGCAGGCGAGCGTGCCCGCGGAGCCCTCCCGGCCCGGAACCCGGCGGCGCCACATTCCGGCGACATCCACAGCGCCTGCCCAACTCCGGCTCCCGGCACACCCGCCGCCGTCCGCGTCGGCCTCGGACGCGTGTTCGGGCTCGCCGTCACGACCGGCGAACGCATCGTGGCCGCGCGGGCCGCGCGCCCGTTCCGCACGCTCGCCGACTTCGCGGACCGCGTGCGCCCCACGCTGCCGGAACTGGAATCGCTCGTGTTCGCTGGGGCACTCGACTTCACCGGGCGCACGCGGCCCTCGCTGCTGCTCGAGGCCCGCGTCGGGGCCTCCCCCCTGCGCCGGTCACGGCCCGCGCTCCGCGCCCCGGCGCTCGTCTCGCCCGACGGCGCGGACCTCGCGCCCGAGCCGGTCTCCCCGGTCGCTGCACCCGACCTGCCCGAGTTCGACCCCGCCGAGCGCGTGCGCGGCGAGTGCCGCGTGACCGGCCTCTGGTTCAGCGCGCACCCGCTCGAGGTGTTCGTGGAAACCGGCCTGCGGGGCACCGTGTCCGCCGCGCAGGTCCCCGCACACGCGGGTCAGCGCATCGCGCTCGCGGGGCTGCCGTGCGCCTGGCGCCGCGTCGAGACGAGGAGCGGCGGCATGATGCTGTTCCTGACCCTCGCGGACCGGAGCGGGCTCGCCGAATGCGCGTTCTTCCCCGACGCGTTCCACCGGTACGCGCGGGAGGCCCGCGCCCGGATCGTGCGTGTCGAGGGTCGCGTGGACGAGACGCTGGACGCGGTCACGCTCGTGGTGGAGCGCGCCGCCGCGCTGGCGTAAGCTCCCGACGAGGCGCCGCACAGTCGACGCGCCCGGGAGCAGACCATGAAAGCCATCCGCATCCACGCCTTCGGAGGTCCCGAGGTCTACCGGTACGAGGAGGTCCCCGACCCGGCGCCCGGCGCGGGACAGGCGCTGATCGCGATCGAGGCGGTCGGCGTGAACTTCATCGAGGTCTATCAGCGCACGGGGCTCTATCCCGTCGCGCTGCCCGCCACGCCCGGCTCCGAGGCCGCGGGCACGGTCGTCGCCGTCGGCCCCGGCGCAACGGAGTTCCGCGCGGGCGACCGCGTCGCCTGGCAGGGTGGATCCGGCGCCTACGCCGAGCGCGCCACCGTGCCGGCGGAGCGGATCGTGCGCCTGCCGGAAGACGTGAGCACGAAGCAGGGCGCCGCCGTGATGCTCCAGGGCATGACCGCGCACTACCTCGCCTGCTCGACGTATTCCCTCGAGCCCGGCGACGCCTGCCTGGTGCACGCGGCGGCGGGCGGTGTGGGGCTGCTGCTCTGCCAGATCGCGAAGCGTCGCGGCGCGCGTGTGATCGGCACGGTGTCCACGCCGCAGAAGGCCGCGCTCGCGCGCGAGGCGGGCGCGGACGAGGCGATCCTCTACCTCGAGCGGGATTTCGAGACCGAGGTGAAGCGCCTCACCGGCGGCGCCGGCGTGCAGGTGGTCTACGACTCGGTGGGCCGCGCCACTTTCGAGCAGAGCCTGCGCTGCCTCGCCCCGCGCGGGATGATGGTGCTGTTCGGGCAGTCGAGCGGGCCGGTCGGAGCCTTCGACCCGCAGGTCCTCAACCAGCGCGGCTCGATCTTCCTCACGCGGCCCATGCTGGGGCACTACACGGCGACGCGCACCGAATTGCTCGCGCGCGCGAACGAGGTGCTCGGCTGGGTGCGCGATGGCACGCTGCGGCTGCGCATCGAGCGGGAGTTCCCGCTCTCACAGGCGGCCGAGGCGCACCGCCAGCTGCAGGGCCGCGCGACCACGGGCAAGCTGCTGCTGATCCCGGGGGCGTAGCGCGCGGTCTCGCCTCTTCCGCCCGGACGATCCACGGGGCGCTCCCGCGGCAGCGCATCACGAACGTCCCGGCTAGACTCCGATACCCACGTGGAATCCCCAGAAGCCATCCCGGTCGCCGTCGTCGCCAGAGACCGGCTGGTAGTAGCCCGTCCCCACGTTGACGACACCCGTGAGACTGGTGCGGACCTCGGCCCCGACGAACGTGCGATCCAAGCCGGTCACGAGCGGACGCCCCCAGGTGCGCAGGAGCACGACGCGGGCCTCGCTGAGGAGGGCCAGGCGGCTGAACACGTTCTGGTAGCCGATTCCGAGGCGCCCGCCGGAGGTGCCGGGAATGGCCGTGACCGTGAGGTTGTGCAGCCAGAGCTTGTGATCCCGCACCGCCTTCGGATCGAACATGTGGACGTAACGGGACGTGAAGGACCAGCGGTCCGGCGCGCCCCATTCGATCGACGACACCGAGAGGACGATGTCGTGCTCGCCCTGGTGGAGGAGGAGCAGTCGCCTCAGCATCGGTCCGTCCCGGTCCGCGGTGCGCGTCCAGCACCACGCCGGTGCGGAGAGGAGCAGGGCAATCAGGACGCCCCCGGCGATCCCTGCCAGTCGTGAATGGCCCATGAGCTCTCCCTCGTTCCGGGCGGCGGGACCGGTGGATCGGCCACCGCCCACGATCGACGTCAACCCGTCGGAGCCGCCGGACGCCGTGCAACGGCGCCGGGCATCCCTTCGTCAGCCGATCGTCGCCGGGACTTGGCCGGAGCCAGTGCCCGGGGCACTCTCCGTCCCGGAGCCGGGCTCCTCCCGGTGTGACCGGAGCAGCGCCACGCCGCTGGCGAGCAGCGGCCCGATGAACAGCACGGCGACGCCCAGCTTCACGAGCAGCAGCAGGTTCGCGAAATGCCCCGGGTAGAAGTAGTACCCGAGGAAGAACAGGGAGAGGGCGACCAGGAACGCGCCGGCGACGCGCGGCCAGCGTCGCGATACGTAGGCCAGCACGAAGAAGGGCGCGGTCGTGACCAGCAGCTGCATGATCATGCCGAGAGCGTCCCTGAGGTTCCCGAGGATGTTGAACGCGCCCCACACGCAGCCAAAGATGATCAGGATCCGGAACGCGGTCCTCTGCGGGCCCCAGTAGGAGAAGAGCGAGCTGAACATCCACGTGAACCAGAGGAGGGCCAGGTAGACCATGGAGAGCTCCTC
>Ga0315286_10001085_pt1 | contig 24287 bp, 37 predicted proteins | sample YL17G10_0_MG_FD_205038 | JGI IMG/M metagenome (GOLD analysis project Ga0315286, IMG submission 205038) | Sediment microbial communities from Yellowstone Lake, YNP, Wyoming, USA - YL17G10_0 | ecosystem: Environmental > Aquatic > Freshwater > Lake > Sediment | place: USA: Wyoming | collected...
GGTGTCCTGCGTGCAAGTGGGTCGGCACGGACATGGCCTACTGCCGCGACAGCCGGGACGCCTGTACCGGCCATTGCCCGGTCTGCCGTGATCAGGACATCATCCTCCCGCTTGTCACCGAATTGGAGGCGGCGGTCTGGCGCGGACAGCAAGAGGAGGGTAAACTGAAGTAGCGGAGAGATCAGGGGGGAGTATGGGCGACAGGTACTGCGACGTCTGCACAATCAACGCGGCGATGGTCCATGAGATCCGCGAGTTCCGAAATCTGAAGAACGCCCCGGAAGCACGCGAGTTCCTGGTGTGCAACAAGTGCAGCCGACTCAACAACTTCTGGTTTGACCGAATCCTCCGGGCCAAGAACAAGCAGGAAGCCCTCGAAGAACTGCTTGAGGGGACTTGGGACCGGTGGACCACAAACGAGAATCCGAAGAACGGCGGCGACGCGGCGCCTTGACAAATCAGTCCGCTGGTTTATACTCCAAGCATTACCTGTCCTTTCCCTCTCTCGGCGGCCCGGGTGCGCCCATATGGACACCCGGCCGCTTTCTTTAAAGAAAATAAAAAGAAGCGGCTTATTTTCTTTTTCGTTGACAAAGAAGGTTCTGCAACGTATTAATTGTCAGTAGCTCCCACCTGGGTGTTGGACCATTCAGGAGGGAGGCGGTGATAGGGTACTGGGAGATCGAGTGTTTGAACTGCGGCATACTGTCTGCGCACCTCAACCCCTTGTAGAGGGTGTTGGGCGTCTGTGGGATGGTCGGTTCCAAAAAGATCCGGTCAGGCCGAAAAGCCGACCGGGCCTCCTGGTACCCTCCGACCTGCCACGTCCAACGTCCAACGCCCCCTACAAGGGGTTTTTCGTTTTTACGGCGCCTTCAACTGCACAGTATGCAGTCGGTGGCGGCCGGTGAAGTACAAGCTCATTCTTTTGAGCGCCGACGACGAGCAGGAGCATTTCTACTGCCGTACGCTTCAGAGCGCACTTCGGAAAGCACTCCGCGCCAACACCTATGCTGTAGTCGCGGTCATCGCTGAAAACGGCAAGCAGATGCAGCGATTCCACATCTGCGGTTATCGCCCGGCCGACATCTCCGCCGGGTGGACGCACCCCCATTACAAGGCGATGCTGGAACTGGCCGGGCAGACCAAGCACGATCTTTTGAAGGGCCTTAGCTTAGAGGGGGCGCGTAGGTGGTGAACAGGCGCACGATCAGACCCAACCCGTCAAACTTGGCGGCCAGAGATGCCTGGTTCGCGGGGGTCGGCGGCGTAGGCAAATTCTACAAAAAGCTCAGGAGTCTGCCGCGCGCCTTGGTCGGCAAGAACTTCTTGGATGTTTTGCTGGCTATCCTTGACCGGGTTCGCGGGTCTGGCGAAGGAGGCTCCTTCCCGGGGTTTGCCCGAATCTCCGAGGATTCAGGGGTTTCGCGCAGCACGGTCCAGCGGGCTCTCCGGTTCTGGCAAGCGAACGGGGTGTTGAGCTGGACTCCGGGAGACCCGACGCACGCCAATCGCTACAGCCTGTTGAAGTCCCCGTTGTCGGTCTTCAAAGCATCGGAATCTGACCTTAGTGGTGGGGTCAATCTGACCCTAGGGGGTAGGGTCAAACTGACTCTAGGGGTAGGGTCAAGTTGGACCTCTAAGGAAGATAAGAGATATAAGGGAGAGAAAGTAAAGGATGGCGAAACAAGTTCGCACAGCGGGGGTGAACCCTTTACGCGGGGTACGGACCAGGGTCGTAGTGAAGGTGTTTCGCGGTTTGACAAAAACAAACTTGTTGTTTCAGCAACAGCACACCAGATGCCGTCTGGCGGCCTTGGAATCGATCGGACGGCTCCTACCACCTCCCAAGCCGAAACAACGCGGCAGGACCGGCAAAGCGGCGGTCTGGCTCTGGTTGTTGGGAGTGACCTCAAAGCTTCAGGATCCAATGAGGAGGACGACATGAGCTGGCGGACTGGCGGGTACAACATGAGCGGCAAGGCCGTGACCGACCCCCGGACGGGGGAGGACGCGATGTCCAAGGCCGAGAGGGCTCCGTCCAAACGGCCGACCGACGCCTTCCGGGTCTGGGGACACATGCAGGTGCGGGCCAAGGACAAGATGAGCATGGACCTTCCCGGCATGATGGGCTGGGAAGCCAAGATGCTCCAGAAGCTTGTGGACACGGACGGCTACGGGGTGGACGCGGTGATGGCGATGGTGGACACCCTGACGGACAACTGGACGGCCATCCGGGAGAACCTCCGGCTCAAGGAGGACGCGCCGACCGTGAAGACGCTGGTGTTCAAGGCGGCGGAACTGAAGGGATCCAAGGGGAGGATGCTGGGCAAGGGCGCGAACTGGGCGAGTCCGGACATCGAAGAAGCGGCGAAGGCGGCTGTTGCGGCTCAACGGGCCGAGCGGCTGGCCGCAAAAGCGAAGCTGGCGGGAGGGGTGGTCTGATGATGCCCCTGATCCTTCTCGATACCAAGCGCGAGTTGAGCGAGCGGAAGCGCCAGCTGTGCGACGTGTGGCCGGAGCATTGGAACTTCGACCTGAAGGACTTTCACGAAGAGACGGAGATCGGAGCGAACCTTCGGGCATTCGCTGGGGAGATGCGTGAAAATCTGAAGGCTGGTCGGGGGATGATTCTCTGGGGACCGTTCCACGCTGGCAAGACGGTGGCGGCAACGGTGTTGCTCAAGGAGGCGATGGCCTGGGGCGCGTATGGCCTGATGCTCCACATGAACCAGTTGGGCGACGTGATCATCGAACACAAGAAGACGCAAGTCGGCGAAGAGATCTGGAAGCGGGCCTACGAAGTCCACGCGCTGGTGATCGACGAGCTGAAGGCCGTGGCGCCGGGCTTCGCGGACAAGGTTGCCGATCTGATCCGGTTCCGGGCGGGCAACAGGCTGTCCACGTTCGTGACGACGAACCTGAAGCCCCTGGACCTGGAGTCGCTCCTGAACCACGGCACGTACCAGAAGCTTGCGGAGAAGTCCAAGACGGTTGCCATTACGGGGTGGAACGAGTGATTGACTGGCGTGAGGAACGCGAGCGCCTCACGAACGAGGAGCCGGTTGCGCCGGTTCCAAAAGGTCGGCAGTACAAGCGACCGCCGGACAGGGTAAGGATCGAAGTTTCCTTGGGTGATATGTACGCCCCGTGTGTGGGCTGCGGAAAGGTCTACAACGTGACCATGAGGTTTGAATGCCCTGAGTGCAGGTGCAAACGATGAGTGGCGCGAAGGACTGGGTTGGGGAGTTTCGGCGGGCGTATCGACGCACGCTGACGAGCAAGGAAGATCTGGCCATCGTCATGCTTGTGGCGGCCAAGCAGGACGCGCTGATCGCAGGACATACGATCAGGGAGCTTCAGGCCGTCGAGTACGAAGAGCGAATGGCTCAGCAGAAAATTGAGGGAAAGAGCGATGAACTTGGACGGAATCCTGGCGAAAAAGCTGGTGATGCAAGGCGGACTGACTCAGGCCCTGAACTTCGGGCTGACTCCGGCAATGCTCTTCAACGAGGGCCGCGATGCTTTGTCCTTCATGACCGAGCACTTCAAGAAATACGGCGTGATGCCGGAGTGGGCAACGCTCGTTGAAGCGGTTCCGCACATGGCTCAAGTGGACGACGATGGGCTCAACGAGTCCGTCGAGTTCCTCGTTGACAAGGCGATGTGGCGGTTCCGTGGAAACCTGATCCAGAACGGCCTCAAGACGGCGACGAACTTTCTGTCCAGCTCGAAGCCGGACGATGCGATCAAGGTTCTGGTTGAAGCGATCTCCAAGGCAGAGGAAGCCAGTCGGGATAAGCTTGCTTCAACGGTCGAGCTGACCAGCAAGAAGGACATTGACGAGGCGTGGGCGGACTACCAGCACCGGAAGCTTCTGGCGGGACAGCCGGACGGACTTCCGACGCCGTGGCCCGCCATCACGAACGCGACGATGGGCATCCACCCCGGCGAGCTGTGGTTCATCGTCGCCCGGTTGAAGACCGGAAAAACGTGGGCGCTGACGCTGTTCGCCAAGGAAGTCTGGGAAGCGGCGAAGAAGCCGGTGCTGTTCGTGACGATGGAGATGCAGCCCAAGCGGATCCGCCGCCGGATGCACGCGCTGGCCGGGAAGTTCCCGTGGGGCGACTTCATCAAGGCGACGCTGAACCCCGAGGTCGAGAAGAAGTACAGAACCTTCTTGGACGGGCTCGACCAGATGCCGAGACTGACCATCGTGGGCTCCGACCGCGTGTCCAAGCCGAAGGACGTGGAGCTGTTGATCGAGGAGACGAAGCCTGGCTTGGTCATCATCGACGGCGTGTACTTCATGTCCGGGCAGGGCGAAGCCGGGTGGGAGAAGCTCAACGACGCGGTGACAGCTCTTCAAAGGTTGACGATCAAGAAGAACGTGCCGATCCTGGCGTCCACGCAGTTCGCCAAGAAAGTCGGCAGGGATCAGGACGAGGCTGAAGCCGGGGACATCGGGTACGCCTACGGCATCGCCCAAGCCGCCGACGTGCTGATGGGCATCTACCGCACGCCGGAGATGGAAGAGGAAAACAAGATGAAGGTCGAGCTGATGGAGACGCGGGACACGCCCAAGGTTGCGATCATGTCCAACTGGAACCTGATGACGCAGGACTTCCACGAACTTCAGATCTTGTCCGGCGACGAGTTCCCGATGGGCGGGCCGCTGGGCGGTACTCCGGCAGTTGATGCGATGTCGGCTTCGGTCGGCGCGGATCCGTCCGGCCCTGGAGTGGAGTACTAATGGGGTACGACATACTCTCCAACGACCCGGACGAACTGAAGCTGATCATGAAGATGCTGGAGCGCAGGGCGGCTGACAAGGAACACGAGATGCACATCCTTCTGAATCAGCTCCACCTGGTCCGGGAGAAGCTTCGGAGACTGAACGGTGATGCGCCGGTGAGCACGTCGTGTTAATATGACGACGGAGGTGGCTATGGCGGAATGTGGTGGGACCTGGGTGGTCAGGCGGGAGTGGACGGTTCCTAGAGAGTGGCCGTTCCGCCAGCCGCTTGGTTTGACGCCTTTGGGGACTCCGATCCTTCAGGATCCGCTCCATGCTCCCATACATCCTCAGACCGAGCTTCCTCCGCTGGTTGTCTGGCCGCCGCCTGATCGGTTCATGCTCACGGAGCAGGAGCTGATGCGGATCATGGAGACGTACGCTGATCTGCCCGCCAACCAGAAGACGGTGGATCTGCTGTTCAACACGATGCGCAACAACGGGTTTGGCGTGATGGAGATCAAACTGGTGGCCGGTGGCTACCGGATCGAGTTGACGAACGGTTGGGTTTATTGGGTGACTGCCGCATGAATCTAGAGCGAGTACAAGAGGTGTTGAGCGAGTTGGGTTGCGAGAGAATCAGGCCGTACAAGGAAGGCACGAAGGTGGGCGCCTGCTGTCCTCTTGCCTCCTGGACACATCCGAGCGGCATCGATCGGCATCCAAGCTTCAAGGTCTCGGTCAACCCCGAGGGCATGAGCTTCTCCGATTGCTACGCGTGCGGGCACGAGTCCAGTCTGCTCCGGCTCCTGGAACGGGTGGGCCAGTACCGGGGAGGCGATGGTCTGATGGCGCTGATCGCCAAGGTTCGGAAAGAGGAAGAGCGCGATCTCGGCACCCAGCTTGACGGCATGAAGTGGATGTACGACTGGCAGGATCCGAAGCGGGCGCAGAAGCTGGAAGCGGCCAAGCAGAAGCTTCTCTATCCGGTCTACGAAGAGAAGGCTCTTGAGGAGTACGTAGGCAAGGTTCCGCGCTACCTGCTGGACCGCAAGCTGACCCTGGACGTATGCCGCCAGTTCAAGCTCGGCTGGGATCCGAAAGAGGGGCGGGCGGTATTCCCGGTCTGGGACGACAAAGGCAAGCTGGTTGGGATGCAGGGCCGTGCCGTGTCGGGCGATGTCGACCCCAAGTGGCGGAACTACTGGAACTTCCCGAAGTCGAAGTTCGTGTACGGGCTGCACGCGATCCAGCCGGGCAAGCCGATCATCGTGATGGAAGGCGTGATCGACGCCTTGGTGTGGATCGGCTACGGCATACCCAACTGCGTGTCGGTGTTCGGCTCGAAGCCGACCCAGATGCAGATTGATCTGATCCGCCGGAAAGGGCTTCCGGTCTACCTGGCCTACGACGGCGACGAAGCCGGTGACAGCGCAACGCGAGATACCATCGAATATTTGCGCGAACGCGTACCGCTGTTCCAGCTCGCGATTCCGCGCGGAATGGACCCGGACGACCTGACCAAGGTGCAGGTCCTGGATCTGATCGATCGGAAGAAGCTGGTGCTTTAGTTGTTGACAAAACGTCCCATGAGGTGGTATAGTACTTGTGTTGGGACGAGGTTGGGACGAGTGGATCCCCTCTAGGGGGAAAGTGTCTTTGCGAAAGGAGGGTCGTGGCGTAGCTGGGTCGTATTGTGAAGTTGTTGCTTGTTGATTTGATGAACGGAGATTTTCAAGATGGGAAGCCTCTTTGGTGGCAAGGACGCGTTTTCTGAAGCTGAGCGGTCGGGTCCGGGTGGCGGCACGAGACGCCCGATCATCCCGGAGTTCTACCTGAAGGTGGGCGAGTCGAAGTCGATCGTGTTCTGCGATGACAGCCCGGAGGTTGTCAACGGCCACAAGATCATGGTCGACGCATTCCTGGCTCCCCGGTGGTTCACGTGTTCGCAGGGTCTGCACGACTGTCTTCTTTGCGAGAAGAAGATCTCGCGGACTTGGATCGGACCCATGACCGTCATGGTCGATTCGTGGACCGAAGGCAAGACCGGCAACGTCACGACGTGGGGCAAGCGCATCCTGATGGCCAGCGCGACCACGCTGAAGAAACTCAAGATCAAGAAGGACAACCGCATGAAGGCCGGAGACCCCGGTCTCGTGGGGTGCATGTTCTCCCTGTCGCGGGTTTCCAAGCAGAACGTCATCGACGACTGCGAGTTCCTGAAGAGGGTTTCGCCGAAGGATCTCGGCGTGCCCGACTTCATTCCGCTGGACTACTCGGCACTGCTTGCGGCGCGTCCGCGTGCGGATGTCGACGATCTGTTCAGCCATCACGCGATCCGCGACTGCTTCGCCAAGCGGGATGCCGCGACGCCCGGTGCGCCCGGGGCTCCCGGCGCTGGTGGTGCAACCACGGCGGTGTCGTACTAGTCTCCTATCTCAGGTCCCCGTAGTCGGAGCCCGGCTCCAACCGTCTCCGACTATGGGGCCCCTGTGGGGGCTAATATGGAAACATCGATCGCGGACATTGCGGCTGCCGTCAAGGCGGCGCCGATCTACTCGTTGGACATCGAGACGACTTCCTTGAAGCCGCTCGAAGCCACGATCATCGGGGTATCTCTTTCTCTTGGCGAAGGTCCGACGACTTGGTGGGTCCCGTTCAACAACACGGACATCTCCCCGGCTGTCTTCGCGGAGGTATTCGCCGAAGTCCTGGCGGACACGACGAAAACCTGCGTGATGCACAATGCCAAATTCGACACCTCGTGCTTAGCCCTGTCTGGTATTGAGGTTAAGAATCGCATCGTTGACACCATGGTCGCGGTGTGGATTTCGGACCCGAGCAAAGCAGGGTCCAGCAAGCTTGGTTTGAAGGCCGCTGTGCTGGAACTCCTTGGACACAAGATGGTTAAGTTCGAGGAGACAGCGCTGTCCGGCGACCTTTTTGGCAAGGATATAGTAGATTACGCTAAGGACGACGCTCTTCAGACCTTCCGTCTGTGGTCGAAACTGGAACAGCAGCTGAAGGAGCGTGACAGTTCAGGCCGACTGCTCAGGGCGTTTCATGAGCTGGAGATGCCGATGGTCCCCATCGCGGCGGAGATGGAGCTGACCGGCGTCATGGTCAACCGGGACTACCTGAAGACCTTGGACAAGCAGATGACGATCGATCTGCTGAAGATCCAAGAGGACGTCCGTAATCTTGCCGGACATCCAGTCCTGCTGTCCAGCTCCGATCAGGTGCGGAAGTTGATCCTCGAAGAGCTGAAGATGGAGCCCAACCCGGCGGCCAAGAAGGGCAAGTCCGGCAAGGTCTCGATGGACTACGAGAGCCTCCAGTACTACAAGGGCAAGCACGCGGTCATCGACAAGATTCTGAAGCATCGGGAGCAGACGAAGCTGTTGACGACCTACGTGCGGCCGCTCTTGGAGTTCTCCGACAAGCACGGAGACCACCGGGTCCACGTCGAGTTCTGGATCACCGGCACGGACATCGGACGGTGGACCAGCAGCGGCGGCATCAACCTGCAGAACCAGCCGCGAGAGGGCGGCATCCGGCAGGCGTTCGTCGCCCCGCCCGGCAAGACGCTGGTGTGCGCGGACTACGGCCAGCTGGAGCTGCGCATGGCCGCCCACGTGACCGGAGACGTGGCCTTGGTCGCGGCGTACAGCTCCGGCGCGGATGTTCACAAGCAGACGTCCGAAGCTTGCGGATGCACCCGGCAGGTTGCGAAGACGATTAACTTCGGGTCCTTGTACGGCGCAAGTCCGAGGAAGATCGCCAACGTCTTGTGGCTTGATGCCGGGCTTCGTGTGTCCGAGGACGAGACGCGGGTCTGGATGGACAAGTTCTGGGAGAAGTACGGCGGACTGAAGAACTTCCACGACACGGTGCGCGGGCAGGTCAAACACGGACAGATGAATTACGCAACGATCACGGGCCGGATCAAGAACGTCAAGGACGTGAAGCCGAAGGGAGACTCTACCGGCTGGACCCAGCGGCAGAAGGACAGGCAGGAGACAGAGGCGAAGTTCCGCGTGGCCGCGCACTTCCAGATCTCCGGCAGCTCCGCCGACGTCATGATGATCAGCATGAGGAACATCCATCGCGCAATTCTTGAGAAGAGGCTGGTAGACAAGAGGTGGAACGAGGTAAAATTCCTGGTGCAGGTCCACGACGAGATCGTCCTCGAAGCCCCGGACGAGCTGGCTCAGGAAGTGCTTGAGCTGGTGAAGCAGAAGATGGAGACTTGTGTGAAGCTGAAAGTACCCCTGATCGCAGATTGTCATTTGGGGCGCGATTGGCTGGCGGCGAAAGGAAAGTAGAATGGCATCCAACTACACGAACCCGATCAGCAGCAGCGGCCAGTTCGTCCTCAACCCTTCCTCCACCGTCTCGGCGAGTTTGAACGTCGGAGGCGTGACCGCTGTGTCCAGCCCGTCGCCCAACAAGCTCGTCATCGGCCAGACGGGTTGTGAGGTTGAGATCGCGGGAAATCTGACCTTCGGCGGAAACAGGTGCGCGATGTGCAAGGCTGACGCGCCGCTGGGCGTGCTACTGTCCGGTGAGGCGACCCGCGTGCTCTTCTGCTTCGCGTGCGCCGTTAAGAACCTGCACGGTTCCGTGAAGGAGCTGGTTGACTCGCTGGACGTGAAGGACAAGTTGGAGCAGCCCGCGTGATCAAGATCGAAGCTCCGACGGAGATCCAGATCGGGGAGATGTACCGCATCCCCAAGTCCATGTTCGCCCCGGACGAGATCCGGATGCGGAAGGTTGAGCTGACCATCGAGTCTACGATCGATGGCGCGTCGATGGGCTTCGGCTCCGGCGGCGGGCCGGTGAAGCTGTACGAAGAGGCCCTGAACACCTTCGGGGTTCCACGGCGTTGGGGCTTCGCCAACTACAAGGACCTGCCCATCACGGACAGGACCGTGACAGGCAACCCGGTCAACATGAAGTTCCGGGGTACGCTCAGGGACAACCAGATCGAGCCAGCCGCCCGGTTGCTCAAGGCAGTTCGGGAGACTCCGTGGAACGGGGCCATCTTGGAAAGCCCGTGCGGTTGTATCACGGGGGATGCGGAGCTGATTACGAACCGGGCGGGTAAGGGGTTCCGAATCCGCCTCAAGGACTTGGTGCATCGTTTCAATGGTGGTGCGCCGAAAAGTGGCCCAGCATGGGACCATAGCATCCCTACGTGGGTTCAGTCTCACGATGGCTTTGGGAGTATCGTTCGGAATCGGGTGGTTGCGGCGGTGTGTACTGGTCGGAAGCCCGTTTTCCGGGTCCGGACGCAAGACGGTTGGATCGACGCCACGGCCGACCACAGGTTCGAAACTCCTCTCGGCTGGCGTAGGCTGCATGAGCTGAGGGTCGGAGACGAGCTTCTCCGGGCGATCAGACCGAAGGTGGGCGACCGGCCTACGCAGAGGACCGCCGGTTTGAGGAGGTCGTATCGGATCGTTTCTGGGCTTCGCGCCCATCCGTTCGCGACGCATGGGGTGAACCAGAGGGGGGAGTGGTGGGCTCAGAACCCCCAGCACAGGCTAGTGGCCGAAGCCGAGGTCAATGGGCTCACGTATACGAAGTTCACCTCGATGGTCCGTGCGGGGTCTGTGGCGGGCCTGCGGTTTCTGGATCCGAGCGAATACCATGTCCATCACAAGGACGAGGATGTTCGGAACAATGATCTGAGCAATTTGGAGGTCTTGTCCCCGTCTGACCATCACAGGTCGCACGGACTGGGCGACGGCAAACGGAATGTGCTGTGGGGGACGGTTCCAAGCCGGATTGAGGCTATCACGACGAGGGGGGAGCAGGAGACGTTCGATCTGACGATGACGGCTCCTCTCCACAACTATGTGGCGAATGGGTTCGTAGTCCACAACAGCGGCAAGACCGTCCTGGCGCTAAAGGTTGCGGCTGAGCTGGGCCAGCCCACCCTGGTCGTGGTCCACAAGGAGTTCCTGATGGACCAATGGAAGGAACGGATTCAGGAGTTCCTCGGCATCCCGGCTTCGAAGATCGGGCACATCCAGCAGGATGTCTGCGCCTACAAGAACAAGTCGATCGTTCTGGGGATGATCCATTCGCTGGCCGAGAAGGACTACCCGGACGAGATGTACTCCCACTTCGGCACGGTGATCTACGACGAGGTCCACCGGGTCGGGGCGCCGATGTTCAGTCAGGCCGTGCCCAAGTTCCCGGCCAAGTACCGCATCGGGGTGTCTGCCACGCCGGATCGGAAGGACGGTCTGGAGCGCGTGTTCCTCTGGCATATCGGCGACGTGATCCGTGGCACGGGAAGCTGGGAGCTGAAGCCGACGGTCTACCTGATCGAGTATCAGACGACCATGAGTCAGGACTGGGCGCGCGGCTTCAACGGCCAGACGAACCTCGGCAAGCTGGTCACGATGATCTCGCAGGACACCCGCCGCAATGTCTGGCTGGCGGGCGAGATCCGCAAGGCTGGGACGGCGGGCCGGAAGGTTCTGGTGCTGTCGGACCGGATCGAACATCTCGAAGTTCTGCAGAAGATGCTGAAGAGCCAAGCTCCCGGGCTCACGACGGCCATGTACGTGGGCGGGCTGAAGGGTAGCGAGCGCGAGCGGGCGTCCGGGGCGGACATCCTTCTGGGGACGGTGCAGTACGCCAAGGAAGGTTTGGATTTGCCTGAGCTGGACACGCTCTACCTGGTCACACCTCACACGGATGTGGAGCAGATGGTGGGACGTATTCTGCGCAAATGCACCACGAAGAAAGCACCGCTGGTGGTGGACGTCGCTGATAACATGCCGATCACGCGGGCCTTCGCCAACAAGCGCATCTCGTTCTACATGGAGCAGGGGTTCGAGGTGCGGAGGCTGAGGGTCTGATGGGACTGTGGATGCGGCTGAAGGCTTGGGCCAAGGGGCCTCTGCCGGAGATGATCCAGAAGTACGACGGCAAGGTGCGAGCGGAGTGCGAGCGGTGCCAGATGGACGTGATGTTGCGAGTTGATCGCGAAGGTGAGATCCTCAATGTGAGGATGATTGGCGGACAGTACGTCTGCCAAGATTGTGGCGAGGCTTTGCTTTTGTGGGACGAAGGCGAGCGAGTTTATGTTGGGAGGCAAGAATGATCCAAGAACAAATCCGGCGAGTCGCGGTAACGGTGACGGTCATGCTAGACTACGACGAGTTCTACGAGGCGTGCGGGGCCATCAAGACGAACCCCAAGCCCTGGAGCCCGGCCATCGAGTTTGGTCGTGCGATCGCGGCCATCGAGGGCGTCTACGACGTGGTCTCGGTGACGAACCTGACCATGCAGAACACGGGCAAGGACTTCGAGGAGGAGCCGATCCCCGGCGACGCGACTGACGAATGAGTTACGATGACGTCCCGCAAGAAATCAAGGTGCGAGACCGCTGGTTCCCTTTGCCGTTCGTCCGCTTCGGAAAGGACGCATCGTCAAGGGCCATGGCGTTCTTCGCTCTTGCGCTATACGCCCTGGACGATCCGCGTGTGGACGAGGTGTTGAAGACGGCGAACATCAACATCCAATGGCCCGATGGGCGTCACGAGTTTTTGTTTCCGCCGCAGACTAAGCCGTGAGGAAGAACCAATGGGCAACATGAAGGTCTATTCAGTCTCACCCAAGTCGGTGACGTTCGGCTGGCCGGAAGAGAAGCTTGGGCCGTTCAAGATCACGGGCCCGGAGCTGGACGCGATGGAGATCGCCATCCGTGAGGCGCGAGGGAAGGCGCGAGGCTCGATGACGGTCAGCCCGATCAATAACCCGAATCAGGGTCCTACGCAGATCATCGGCAGGTAGCTTGACAAAGCGGCGATAAGCCGTATACTACTTACGGGGGTAAGTATGAGATCGACGGGCATGCCCATCAGCCAGCTCATCGCGCTGCTTCAGGCCGAGCAGGCCCAGCACGGAGACGTGGAGGTGTTCGCTGGTGGCGAGGACTACCCGGGAGGCGTGAGCGGTGTCGGCTTCGTGCCCGCCGGTCGCGGCAACGGCTACGTGCCGGAAAACTCCGTGAAGATTTACGTAGGATGAGCAAGGCGGCGATCTGCCACCTGTGCCGGGACGAGGTAGCCAAACCTTGGATCATCGACGGCTGGAAGCCGGTCTGCAAAACCTGCTTCGACAGCTTCCGTGGGGTGCCGGGGGTTGAGGTTGTAAAGGTTCCGAAGCGAGGGGGTCCGCCGGATACGCAGAAGAAGGCGGAAGAGCCGCAGCGGGTTGTTGACGTTGCGGCTGTTAGCTTGCCGCCCTTGCCGGAACCCGGCCCGCAATCCTACGTGGACGCCCTGAGCCCGGACGACGAACCTTACATCATCCTGTACCCGGAAGACCTGCCGCTAACAAACGTCCTGCCGGAGGACTGCATGGTGCTGCCCGGGCAGCCGGAAGCTTGGCGGAAGCAATGGGACAACTCCAAGCTGAAGCGCCTCCTGGACACCGAGAAGGAATGGTTCCCCGAGGCGGACGAGCCGGGCCCTGATCCCGAAGCTTGATTGGCAAAATGCTCGTTGACAAAATTGCTTCATACTGTATACTACTGCCGTATGGGCAGACCGACGTGGCTTGCGGAGTACGTGAAGCACGGCGACGAGAGGCGGTTGGACTTCGTGAAGGGTCCGTCCGGTTTCAGGAATGGCCGCCCTCTTACCCCAGAGGAGAAGACGATGAGTGAGGAGTACCAGAAGAAGTACTGGGTGGAGAAGCGGACGACGCTTCTGGCGAGTCGGAAGTCACGGTACGCCAATGATCCGGAGTATCGGGCGAAGGTGATCGCGGCCGCCAAGGAGCGGTACCAGCGGCTGCGGGCTCAGAAGCCGGTCGTGAAGAGGACGATCACCAAGCGCTTGGCGGAGGCCACGCGGGCACTCCGTCCGAGGGCTGTCGCCGGGCCGAACGGAAAGCTGATCATGGTTCAGCACATGGCCGAGCTGGCAAGGCGGTGCATGGTCTCACCGGAAACCTTGAAGAGCTGGGAAGGTCGCGGCGTGATACCGCCCCCTACGATGCTGGATGATCACGGCCGTCGCTGGTACAGCCCGGCGTACATCGAGGTCATGGTTGGCCTGGTAGAGATGCATTGGAACGGCGTGCGGAACCTTGAGGACTTCAAGAAGATGGTCCTCGCAGAGTTTGCGAAGTCGGGGGCAAAGTAGCGGTGTGGCCTTGGCGAGCGAAGAAGGCACCTCCAACCGGTCAGACGCGGGCTGTTGGGCCGTCTGATACATCCACCCTGCTTTACGGGCGGTTCGCGGAACACCTGGAAGCGGCCCTGGCTCGTTGGAACAACAAGTTGGAGCCTGCTGAACAGTTGGGTCCTGAGAAGCTGGAAGCTTTGACGGAAGAGTTGGGGCAGTATTTTGAGCCGTGGTTTATGCGGGGGTTCCCCCCGATTGATAAGGAGCTTTGATGGCTGACGAGAAGGGTGTAAAGACGGCGAAGGCGGACGAGAAGAGCGTCAAAGGAGTTCGGTTCGCGGATCTGGTCAAGGAGGTCAACAAGACCTATGGGGCCGGAACGATTGCGCGGGCGTCGGACATCGAGTCGTTGACCCTCAAACGCATCCCGATTGGCGTGTTCGTCCTGGATGCGCTGACCGGAGGCGGCATTCCGGTCGGTAGGACGACCCAGTTCTTCGGGGAGCCGTCCGGGTGCAAGACAACCTTGTGCCTCAAGACCGTGGCTTCGGCGCAGAAGACCTGCCGATTCTGCGTCGCGCCCGTGGACGCCCACACCAAGAAGGACGACCACAAGCCCGAGCCTATGGCCTGTGTGTGGATCGAGATGGAGTCCACGCTGGACCGCGACTGGGCGACCCGGATGGGCGTCAACGCGGAGCTGTTGTACGTCGCCCAGCCCGCCAACGCCGAAGCCGCCGGGAACATCCTCCAGATGGCTCTTCAGTCTGACGACCAAGACGTGGTTGTCATCGACAGCCTGGCCCACATGACGCCGGGCGCCGAGCTGGAGAACCCGATGGAGAACATGCAGGTCGGGGCGATGGCCCGGATGCTGAACAAGATGTTCCGCACCGAGACGGCTCTGATGAACAAGCGCAAGCTGACCGGCAACGGACCCACGGTGCTGGTCATCAATCAGGTCCGCGAGAAGGTGGGCGTCATGTACGGCAGTCCTGAGACCCGGCCTGGCGGCAAGGGACAGGCGTTCGCTTCAAGCTTGGAGATCCGGCTGTCTCCCGGCAAGCCGTTCTATCAGGGTGCCAACGGCCCGATCCAGAAGGCCGCGCAGGATGGGGATCGCCCGCTGTTCCGCGAGTTCAACTTCAAGATCAAGAAGGCGAAGTCTGCCGTCGCGGACGTCGATGGCTCCTTTAAACTCCAGATGTCCAAGGTTGAGGGCCGGGAGATCGGGCAGACCAACGACGAGGAACAGGTGTTCTTCTTCGCCAAGAAGCATCTGCTGATCGAGAATCCCTCCAAGGGCAAGTGGCTGTGCCTGGGCCTGGAGGACGCCACGGAGGAGAAGCTTCAGGACAAGATCATGGCGACCGAAGGGAAGTACGTGGAGCTGCGGGCCAAGACGCTGGAGCTGGTCAAGGAGCGTTAGCAAATACGGCTTGCGGGCTATCTTAGTGGAGAGAGGTTACGGCATGGCAAAGTACTTCCTTGACACAGAGTTCATGGAGGATGGTCGGACCATTGAGCTGCTGAGCATCGGGATCGTCCGAGAGGACGGAACTGAATACTATGCAGTCAGCGCGGATGCTGATCGGACCAGAGCAAACGACTGGGTGACGGAGAACGTCCTGCCGTTTCTGGGCACTCCGCTCAAGTCGCGCACCCAGATCCGAGACGAGGTCCGAGAGTTCCTGATGTTTGACCAGCGGCCCGAGGTCTGGGCGTGGTACGGGGCCTACGACTGGGTGGCCCTGTGCCAGCTCTTCGGCCGGGTGGTGGACCTTCCCAAGGGGATGCCGAAGTTCTGCCGGGATGTCCGCCAGCTCTGCGAGGATGTCGGCAACCCAAACATCCCCAAGCAGACCACCAAGACGCACAACGCACTTAACGATGCCCGCTGGACGAAGGAGGCATGGGCCTTCTGCAACGCAAAGCGGGTGCCGATCTGGACCTGAACAAGATCCGCCGGAACGCCGAGCCCTTCAAGCTTGGGGAGATCCGGGCCAAGCCGCCGAAGAAGCGGTGGCAGCACTTCAAGGACGAACCGAAGGCCAAGGGCGTCAACGGCTTCGTCAACGTGTTCTGCTGTACGGTGTGCGCCCTGAGCCCGGCCGGTCTCAAAGCGCGGGTGGCCGGGGCGGACTACGTCTGCGGGCCGGATTGTCTCCGCAAGATCCGTGGTGAGGCGACCCGCGACTACGGCAAGGAACGCGGGAAGGTCAAGCCGGACTGGACATCCGATGACGGTTGGAGCAAGGCCGGACTCCGCCACGATCTGGGCCACTACACCAGATCCCGATGGGAAGCCAACATGGGACGCTGGCTGCTCTGGCAGGGTATGGAGTATAATTACGAACCGGAGATCTTCGACATCGACGGCCACGGCTACTGCCCGGACTTCTGGGTGCCCAAGCTGATGGTGTGGCTGGAGGTGAAGGGTCTCTGGAACAGCAAAGCGCGAAAGAAGGTTAAGGGATTCGCGCTGATGAAAAAGGACCGGATCTTGGTGGTGGACGAGCCGCTGTACCGCACGTTGCGCCGCGAGTATGTCGCCGCGTACAAGGCGGGCCTGGTCAAGAGCCTGGACGCGTGGGAAGATTAGAGTTGACAAAAGCTTGTTTAACCGTATACTACAAACACTTAATGAGATCAAACGGTGTTGGATATGCGTCGCCTCGTGGATATTGCCGTGTTCGCCGTCAGTCGCCAGACCACCTTGTCTGATTGTCTGAAGGAAGCGGTGCGTCACAAACTTCAGGAATATATGTTCCGCCTCGAAGAAGGCGAGACTTTGGAAGAACTCGAACAGTCTGAACGGAGAACTGATGGGCCTTAACGACATCGCAAACAAGCTTCGCGTCACGTCCGGCAAGTGGCAAGGACCGCTGCTCAAGAAACTTTACGAGCGGCTCCAGAACATGAACGTCACGGACAGGCGCGATGACAGCGATGGGTGGCACGCCAGTTCGATCCCGTATATGTGCCCGAGGGAGTTGGCCCTGCGCTCCCTGTTCCCCAAGCCTGCCACGGCGGACGACTGGGATCCGCGTTCCCTCATGCGGGTCGATGTCGGATCGGCGGTCCACGGCTGGTGGCAGAACAAGTACCTGGGTCCGGCCAACATCCTGTTCGGCAACTGGGCCTGCCGTGGCAAGTGCCAGAAGGTTTGGAAGGACTGCCTGATGCCCGCCCGCCGGTGCAAGGATTGCAACGGCGTGATCGAGTTCACCGAGATCCAGATGCGAGACGAGGCCACCGGGATCTGCGGGTCCACGGACGGCATCCTGATGCTGGACGACGGGCGTTGGGGATTCGACCTGAAGACCAGCCACGAAGACGGGATGTCCCGCCTGAAGGAACCCTACGAGAGCAACGTCTGGCAGATGAACCTCTATATGCATATGCTTGGGTTGCAGAAGGCCCTGATCGTCTACGTCGATCCCGTGTGCCGCTTCTGGCGCGAGAAGAACGGCACGGAGCTGGAGTCCCTTCCCGTGCTGGAGTTCCGGATCGACTACGACCGCAAATGGTGGGACAAGGCCGTGGAAGTCACGAAGGCCGCGCAGAAGATCAAGGACGAGATCAAGGCCGGGACTTGGGACGGCGTCCTCCCCGGACGGATCTGCGAGAACCCCAGCGTGTTCCGGGCCAAGGATTGTCCCAATTCGGCGGAGTGCTTCACCATGGGCATCGAGGCGAAGGCCAAGGAGTTGACGGCGGCCGTCGCGAAGAAGTAGCCATGCACAAGTACGTGCGGACAGCGTTGACGGCGAAGGAGAAACGGTGAAGGCCGGGATAGACGAAGTAGGTACGGGTGCGGTGGCGGGGCCCGTTGTTGTGGCCGTCGTCGTCATCGAGTCTGGTGCCGTCGAAGGGTTGCGGGACTCGAAGCTGATCGCGGAACCCAAGCGGTACGAGCTGGACAGGTTGATCAGGAGGGCGGCGCCGTTCCTCTGGACAGCCCAGCGCGAAGTAGACTTCATCGATCGGCACGGGCTGGCGAAGGCGTGGCTGGCCTGTATGCAGGAGTGCGTCCACTACGTGATGGCCCACTTCCAAAGCATTGAGATCATGGCCGACAACCCGCCCGCCAAGTGGAAGCTGGACGGGCTGAGGGCGGTCAAGTTCATGCCCAACGGCGACGACACCGTGTACGAGATCCAAGCCGCGAGCATCGTCGCCAAGGCCCACCGGGACCGGATCATGAAGAAGCTGGCGGAGAGGAACCCGGGCTACGGTTTCGAGGTCAACAAGGGCTACGCCACCAAGGTTCATATCCAAGCTTTGAAGGACAAAGGTCCGTCCCCCATCCACCGTTCGTCTTGGGAGACGGCGGTGAAGACCGACCGCAAGGCGGAGACCGCGTTCGACCGGGCGCGGGCGGTGAAGATCATCAACGAGCTGGTGCCTCTGCTGGAGAACAAGCGCCTCGTCTCGGACTGGGAGCGTGACTTTGTATCGTCCATCAACGTCAGACTTCAGGCCGGAGATCTGACCAAGCAGCAGATGTACTACTTGGTCCAGGCGGAACACAAGATTGGGAAACGGGCAAAGAAATTAGGAGGGGTGAAACCGTGATCGTGGGAGTAGTTCTGGCGGCGATACTGATTTGTGTTGTGGGCCTCGTACTGAATTCCAAGAAGGCCTTTCGTTGCGCCCAGGCTGGCTGCGCGGGTACAATGGAACCGCTGGGGCACCATGAGCTGGACGACTATCTGGAGGATGCCGCCAACCCCACGACCCCGGACGACACCACGTTCATGCCAGCCGTGCCCGATGTTCTGATGTGCGATACTTGCGGAGAGTGCATCGAACGCCGTGGGTAAGAAGAAGATCCTCAACGGTCGCGGACAGGTGATCTGCATGGTCGAGACGATCATGAAGAAGACCTACGTGTACGACAAGGAGTGCTGATGGAAACTTGTACGAAATGCGCCAAGCCGCAGCCGTCCGGCGAGTTCCTTCACTCCCCTCGTTCGGCCCGCAATAGGTGGTGTGCGGGCTGTCGTAGCGCGTACAAGAAGGAATTCAATCAGCGACCGGACATCATCCTTAAAAGGAGAGCGTACGTAAAAGAGCGTTATAAGACGTCGGAGGAAGTACGCCGTCGGAAACGGGAGCAGGACCGCCGGTATGTCCTCAAGCCCGGTGTGCGTGAGCGTAGGCGAGCGGTGAATCGCGCTTACCTGAAAACGCCCGCCCAGAAGGCATATCGAAAAGATTACTTCAGGGCTTGGGCGTACGGAGTTCGTCCCGAAGAATATGCCCGGCTGATGACCGCGCAATGTGGTTTGTGCGCGATCTGCAAACGGTCGTCCAAGCAGGCTCTGGGTGTTGACCACGACCACACTACCGGGCTGGTTCGCGGTCTCCTTTGCCGGAACTGCAACACCGGTATTGGTCTGCTCGGGGATAATGTCGAGAGGCTGCTCTCGTCGATTCGGTATCTCATGGGAGCGGAGAAGGCCAATGCAGAAGCGGAAGCAGCACAAAATTCTGGACGCCAGAGGTCGGCTGATTGTACGCGTTGAGAGGATTGGGGATAGGGTAATGGTGTACGACAAGATCAACCGCCGTGTGGGTTGGTTGTCGCGAGCTGGGACGTTCAACGAGTTGGGACGCCTGCTGTCGCGGACTCCGGAGATTGGTCTGTTGATCGAGATTGCCAAGACTCGGAACGAAGCGAGGCGATGATGGACGACGAACATAACTGCGACGGTCAAGGCTGCGAGCACTCGAAGTTCGCGTGGGAGCTGGCGGGTCTCATCCTTGAGCGCATGGACGGGCGCCCTATCCCAGAAGCCATCGACGTGATCGGGCAGGTGAGCGCCATCCTTCAGGCGACGGTGTACGCGAAGATGAAGGAAAGCAACGTCGAACTGACGATGCTCGATTCGTGGCGCGAGTGGCGTGATGGACTGGTGTTGGACATGGAAGAGGACATGACCCGCAAAAAGGGGAGTGCTGATGGGCCGGGTTAACGGTCTCCGCAAGGGGCAGCAATTCGAGAGAGTGGTGGCCAAGCTTTTGGGACAGGCGGTCTGCGGCGATGATCGGGCGTTCATCCGAATGCCGCTCATGGGCCGTTCGCTGGAGCAGTACGAAGGGGACATCATCCAGAATCCGGATCCGTTTCTGGGTGAGGTGGTTCGCCGGACAGCGGGCCTGTTCCTGAAACGGTTCATGCTGGACGCCAAGGACCGGAAGGGCTGGAGCCTGGAGGCCCTGGTCCTCAACGACACGTGCCCGGTATGGGACTGGTGGGACAAGCTTTCCACGGACGCACACAACGTGAGCAAGGTTCCGTTTCTCGTCGTGAAGTACAAGAGCAAGGTCTGGGGCGTGCTGTCGTTCTCTGATCGGATGACTTGGATGAAGTCGGTGGGACGGTCCATGGAGATCACGGGACGGGCCCGGCTTCTGGTGTTCCCGTGGGATGAGATGATCAACTTTGACAAACTGAAACTGGAGGGTGGCAATGGCGCAATCTGAAGTCTTGGATCGGATAGCGAAGTGGGGGAAGGCCAAGAGGTTGTCGGGTCAGAAGCGGATCCTGAAGGTTCTGATCAGGGACTACGGGACGCCTCCGCACATTGCCAAGGCTCTGAAGTTGAAGCCTGGTTCGGTGCCTGCTCTGCGGGCCCTTCTCAAGGCGAGCGGTTTGTACAAAGCCTTCAACCTTGAGGCTCGCGTGGTGGAGCTTGGGTTCTCGTCACCGAGGGACTTCTTTGTGGCGAACGCGATGAAGACGTACGGGACGATGGCCGAGATGCTTGGTTGTACGTGGATGGGTGTTCAGAAGCAGTACGAACGTGTTTTCAAGTCCGAACTCGAAGGAGCTGCGCGTGGCAAGTAAGATGGTCAAGGCGATGGAAAAAGCCGAGATGGTCGCGGGGACCAAGGACGAGGCTGTTGTGCTGGACAAGGAGATCGTCCGGCTCGCGAAGGTCACCAACGAGACGTTTATCCAGTTGGGCGAGAAGTTGTCGGAGATCATGGACAAGAAGCTTTACCGCTTCTTCAAGGACGGATCCGGCCAGCCGTTCCAGAAGTTCGAGGACTACGTTTCGTATCGGCTTGGTATCGAGGGCCGCTCGGCCTTCAACCGCCTGTTCGTGTACCGCAAGCTTTGCGTGGAAGGCGGCATGAGCAAGGAGGACGTGGCGGAGATCCCGTACTCCAAGGCGTTGCTGGTCGCGCAGGTAGCCGACACGGAGAACGTCAAGGATGTCGAGATGTGGGTCGAGAAGGCGAAGGACCAGTCGTTCGGGAAGTTCCAAGAAGAAGCCAAGTGGCACAAGCGCAAGCAGGGCGGCTCCGACACCGGAGAAGTCCCGGCCCTGAGTCTGCACTTCAAGCTTACCAGCGCGCAGATGGACAACGTGAACGAGGCGTTGAAGGCGGCGTCCGCCGTGGCCGAGTCCAAGAAGGATGGGCATCTGCTGGACCTGATCTGCACGTCGTACATGGCGAACACGGCCCTGAAGGAAAACATCAACGACGACGGGCTCGCCCATATCCTGAAGGAGATCGAGCGGACGTACGGCATGGCAATCCTGGCGGTGAAGGACGAGAAGGTCGTGTTCGGCTCCAAGAAAATGCTGAAGGTTTTGGGGCTTGACAAAGAGTCGATTTAGGTTATAATACTAAAGTTGGGTGAAGTGGGTTTGTTTTTTGCGAGGTTGAAATGGCGACGCAGATCGAGTTGAAAATCGCGGGCGTGACGTTCGAGGGGCGGCAGGCAATCCTCAAGCCCCTGTACGAGGCGAAGACCAAGCCTGAAGTGCGGCTGGTGATGGAGCCGACGAATCCCTACGACCCGAACGCCGTGAAGGTGGAGTTCAAGGTCGCGGATGACTGGAAGCACGTCGGCTACATCGAGAAGAAGGTGGCGGAGGAAGTCACCAAGTCCTTGCAGGACGGCTCCATCGAGAAGGTGGAGGTCGGGCAGATCGCGCCCGTGGCGTCCAAGGCCGTCCTGTGGGCGAGTGTCATTCTGACCGGGAAGGCGTAGAACGCCAGTTGGGTTTTGACGGAGGTTCCTATGACCGTGCATAACGGCATCGGCGAGCACTACATCGTCTACGAGATGGCCCCGAACCGTTTCGAGGTCGGCAAGCTTGAACGCGACGAGGCCGGGGAATGGGCTGAAACCGCCCGCTACCAGACGACGGACAAGGTCTGTTCCTGCAAGGGGTGGGAGTACCGCAAGGAGTGTCGGCACACCCACTACATCCGCGAGGACAAGCTTCAGACGCGGAGCGTGGATCTGGACGAAGCCCGGAGGATCGTTCGTTCCGTGGTCGAGCATCTGGAGCGCGACTTCCCTTGGATCGGCATGGAGGACGACGAGCCGTACCAGCGCGACCCGGACGGGAAGATCAACAAGGTTCGGATGGTCCTCAAGTGGCCCGGCGGCAAGCAGCCGATCCGCCTGTTCATCCTGGCCGAGGGGCTCCTGATCCGGCTTCGGCTGGTCCAGCAGATCGGGCAGTAACTGCATAGTGTGCAGTTGGCAAATCCGGGCACGGGGCTATGGTGAGAGCATGAGAGACGAATCCATCGTAGTTGCGGCGGAACTGACGGGGAAGCTGGGCCACCAATGTTTCTTTTGCGGCTCCCGGCATATCGCTAAGAACACGGTTCAGAGGTGCGCCCGGAACTTCGTCAGGGACGTATTCGGTTGCCAAGTGATCGGATCGTCCATTGCTCTCCCCGACTTGAACTGGGTGGCAATGGCGAAGCTCGGTCTGACGGAAGAGGCCGAGCTATACAACAACCTGAAAGCGAGTGCTTCTTCCCATTCTTCGTGGGAACCGAACTGGCAGGACTTCGTGATGTGCGAGAACGTGGACGAAGCCTACGCGATTGCCAAGGCGAAGCTGGCGGTATGGCGCGATGAGGCATTCGCCAAGTACAGCGAAGCCGCCCGTGCAAGGGTCAGGTGTCAGACCGAGTTCGACCACCTAATCAAGCCTGACAAAGCCGCCTGTATGAAGAATCCGAAGAAGATCAACGTGGAGAAGGAGCTTACCAACGGGCTGACCCTGAAGGTGGAAGGGGTATTTGTCCATGCGTGGAATGCCCTTTCCTTCTATCGGCTCTGCTGGCCCGAAGGCAGTATCCCCGGAGGCACCGTAGTGGACGTAGACCTGAATAGGAACGTCCTTGTGCAGGAGTCCGTGTTTTATACGGCCTCCCAGACCGGGAGTAGGACGTATTCCGCCGTCCATTTCCACCCTGACGGAACGGTGACGAGTAAAAAATTGGCAAAACAGAAGCCCGTCGAGGATTGCTGATGCCCGAGATTGTCCAGCCCGGAGCCCTGCGGCTTGGCGTCACCAACGACTGGCGTTCCAAGCGTACGGACCAGACCAAGCTGGACACCAACAGCCCGGAGTGGCGTGCGCTGCGCCAGAAGGTTTTGGACCGCGACAACTACAAGTGCCAGTACTGCGGCTTCCGGGCGAGGGCCTACCAGATCGTCCACCACCTCGACGGCACCCCGGACAACCACGCCATGGAGAACCTGACGACGACGTGTCAGGCGTGCAATTGCATCGTGCATTGTGGGTTCGCCTCGGCCAAGGGCTGGCTCACCCTAATCAAGACGACCATGAGCCAAGCGGCTATCGTGATGATGTGCCGGGACGTGGCTCGGCAAGCCGTCTACGGGTTGAAGGAAGGGTCGGCCATGGCGATGCTGGAGCTGGCCGGGTACGAGAGGGTGATGGTCGTCGGCAACCAAGTTCACCCGTTTGCCCTGCGGCATGAGTGGGAAGGCCAGCGGTCGGTGGCGACCTACGCCAATTTCCTGCTGACGACCGACAATGCTATGCCCGAGTGGGGCAAGGATCTCAAAGGGCTGTTCACGGCGAAGTTCGACCGCTGGCAGACCGAGTTCGAGTTCTGATACCAAAGCTATCGTCCGAGTGGTAAAGTAACTGCGGTTCTATTTTGCAGGAGGATTCTTCGTGAGCGACGCCCTTGACGACTTCATGACCCAGAAGCCGAAGAAGCCGAACAAGATCAAGCAGCTCAAGGCGCTCTACACCGGCACGGAGTGGATGTTCTCCCAGAAGAAGTCGGACATCATCAAGGAGTGCATGTTCGGTGTCCCGGCCTCGAACGTGCGGACGCCCAGGGATTTGATCCAGCTCGCCACGGAGCGGTACATCAAGCCGATGCTCACGGCTGGCGAGGACTTCTACCCGGTGGTGGTCGCCAAGATCGACAACCAGCTCATGATCGTCAACTGGATGAAGTATCAGGTGGTCCAGCAGGAGCGGGCGATGGACACCCTGCTGGCCGTCATCATGAAGAACAAGGCGACGATGATCGGGTTCGTGGCCCTGAACCCGCTGGAGTCGCTGGTGTCGATCATGGTGGCGGACGTGAAG